>TARA_B110000285_G_scaffold21252_1_pt1 | contig 12793 bp, 9 predicted proteins | sample TARA_B110000285 | Tara Oceans TARA_B110000285 (sample SAMEA4397756) | marine metagenome | biome: Polar Biome; feature: [SRF] surface water layer (ENVO:00010504); material: water (ENVO:00002006), including particulate matter (ENVO:01000060) such as... | depth 5 m
TGATCACTCCATTGCTGATCATTCCTCTGGGCCTCATTTTAGTGAGCGCGGCTCATGGTGACACACTGGAGACCGATCATGGCGACACCATCAGCGGCACCGTCGAATCATTGGAGCATGGAACCATTGTCTTCAAATCCCCCATGTCTCCGCAAGCCCTTCAAATCAAGGCGTCTTCTCTCAAGCATCTCACTTTCCCCCACACAAACAAGTCAGGCCCCAAGCACACCGAGATTCTCACCCTCATCAATGGTGACACCCTACCTTGTCATGTTACCTCTATAGATGAAGACCAGTTATCCCTCACGACAGACTATGCGGGCAGCCTGAACGTCGATCGTTCTAAAATACGTTCTCTGCGCTTCGGCATCATATCAGAAGATATTCTTTTCATTGGCAATGAGCCCCCTGAAACATGGACTCACATGGAGGGCGGCTGGACCATGACAGATGATCAGACTTACGAGGGAAAAGGCCACTTAGCACAACAACTCCCCCTCCCTGACAAGGTCCGTTATCAATATGATCTCAGTTGGCAAAGCACCCCCAATTTTGCATTCCGCTTCTTTGCAGAAAACAATTCGGCAGCCAGCAAACAAAGCACCTATGAGCTTATCTTCAATTCGGGAGGCATGGAAATCAGGCGCTACCCAGACAATACTCAAAGCGCTCTGCGCGTCATAAGCCTGAGCCCTGCCGACATCCAGCAGGGACAAAAACAAAAAAAATCAATCAACATCGATTTACGTGCCGATAAAAGCGAAGGCCTGATTTCACTCTACCTTGACTCAACGTTTATAGGCACATGGGAGGATGAAACTGTTAGCCCCACCAATGGGAATTACACTATATTTCATAACCGAAGCGATCAGAAAACCAACTGCGTTATTAGTAACATCGCCATCACCTCGCGTATTGGTAGCATCAATTCTAGGTTTTATGACAAAGACGCAACATTGGCAAAAACTGACATCCTAACAGACAGCCAAGGCGATAACATCCCAGGCAGGTTGGTTGAAATGCAATCGGATGACGCTAACAAACGCATTGTTGTCTTTGAGGAAAAGCACGCACAAGACTCACGCCAGACAGACTCACTCCAGGTCCCTGAGCATCGCGTAAGCACCCTTTTATTTGCAAAAGAGGAAAACCCAGCTCCCTCAGCGGGATTCAGCCATATGCTTCATCTTAACAACGGTGGCAAGTTACAGATCAGCCAGCCAGGAATCACGGGAGACCAACTCACTGCAACCCACCCGATCCTCGGCCCGCTCAATGTGTCTCGCACGTCTATCGAATCGCTATCTAAAGGTAACACCGAGCCTGCCAAACAATAAGATCACTGCGGCTAAAGCTACAACCATGACCATAACCATGACCATCGGCAAACCATTCATAACGAGAATCCTGATCCTTGCATCAGTGGTGGCAGGCTGTTCATTGCCCTTGTCCGCAGAGGAAGAAATCAACAAACCTCTTCAAGCCAAGATCTTACTCTCCAATGGTGATAGGCTTTCTGGCAGCCCGAAATTCATCAATACACAACAGCTGGCACTTGATTCGGCTTATCTCAACGAACCAGCTACTTTCGATATACCTCAAATCCTTTCTATTCAAATGGACCAAGGAGCCATCACTCCAACGCCGGAGATATTTACCCGGATTCAACTTCAGAATCGCAATCAAGAAACAAACGGTGACACCCTGATCGGCCAACTAAAGGAACTCAACGAAGACAACATCAAACTTGATACCGAATACAGCGAAACACTGACGCTAAAGAGATCCATGGTTCAGTCGCTGAATATTGTTAGCAAAAGGCAAGGCCACTACCGTGGACCAAACAACATCCATGAGTGGCAAACATCAACCAAGCCCCTACCCGCAGTAAACGAATCGTGGCGGCTCAAAAACCACCGCCTTGTATTTGAAGGAGCCAGTGCGGAAAGCATCGGCAAAGACGTAGGCCTAAGGAAAAAATCACAGATAAGTTTTGATCTGACTTGGGAGACACATATGAACTTCCAGCTTCAACTTTATTCCTCTGACGTCAAGAGCCCTACCCCTTCCGCCTGTTACCAATTTAATTTTGACAGCTACGCGGTCGTCATGATGACGCGCACCAAGGGAAAAGAGTCAGACCCCAGCCGGCAACGATTCGCTGAGAGACCCAGTAAAAAAGAGGCCCACTTTGACGTCTGCATCAATCAAGAAACTGGCATTGCCACCATTTACATCAATGGAAAGCAAGCCTGCATCATGCAATCCCCCATTGCAGAACCTGATGATCTAGGAACAGGTTTAACCTTTGTTTCGCATCGCTTGAGGCCCATCTCAATATCCAACATTCATGTCTCTCCATGGAATGGCATCCCGCTGGGTAAGCTTGCACGCAATCAAGCCGACGATGACCTCCCAGCAGAAGCAAAACAACCTCACGACATCATCCTCATGAATGGGGACAGTGTGCCGTGCACTGTAGGCGTCATTCAAGACGGCCGAATGATCGTCAACACCAAGCACACACCCATACGCATCCCCATCGAAAAAATCAAATCCATCAACTGGAAAGACAAGCGTGAAGAGCCCAAAAAATACAAAGGGGATGTCCGAGCTTGGTTTCATCATGGCGGATTCATCACCCTCAAACTCACCTCGATTACTGAGGACAAACTAAGCGGCTACAGCCAGGCGCTGGGCGATGTCAGCATCGATCTGGCAGCCTTTTCAAAAATCGATTTTAATATTTATGATGCAGGTTCCAACGAGCAACGCCAAAAGTATGCCGAAGAATAAGCCTATGCAGAAAACATTATCAGATGATAATCGCTTGATTGTTCATAGAGTATCTCTGATGGTTAGCCCGTGATGCATCATCTCATCCTTGGCACAGCCGGTCATATCGATCACGGCAAGTCATCTTTGGTCAAGTGTCTCACCGGCTCTGATCCAGACCGCTTGCCCGAGGAAAAAGCACGCGGTGTAACCATTGAGCTAGGCTTCGCTCATCTCTCCCTTACCCATGAAGAAGAAGCCTATGAGCTCGGCATCGTCGACGTGCCTGGACATGCCGACTTCGTGAACAACATGGTTGCCGGTGTTGGCGCTCTCGATATCGCACTGTTCATCATCGCAGCCGATGACGGTTGGATGCCTCAATCAGAGGAGCATTTACATATTCTTACCTATCTCGGCATTTCCAACATCATCATTGCTCTCACCAAAGCTGACCTCTGTGAAGATGTGCCCTTCAGCGTGGAAATGCTGCGCGACGAACTTCAAGACACCTCGATTGCTGAAGCTGCCATCATACCCGTCTCCGCCATCACAGGAGAAGGCATCGATCAACTCAAGGCGACAATCACCCAGAACCTTCAGAACTGCCAGCCTCAACAAGACGCGCTCAAACCACGCCTAGCTATTGATCGTATTTTCTCCCCCAAAGGCACCGGCACGGTGGTCACTGGCACCCTCACGGGCGGCAGCATTCATATCGGAGATTCTCTTATTGCTCAACCTGTCGGCATTCCGGCCAAGGTTCGTTACATTCAAAGCCATAGCCAAGTCCTCGAGCGAGCACTGCCAGGCATGCGCACCGCCCTCAACCTTCCTGATCTGCCTATTGACGCCCCAGGAAAACCAGGTGCTAAGCGCGGCCTCACTCTCACGACTCAATCATGTGGCGTGCCCACTGATACCCTCGACATCCATCTGCAACGTCTGGCACGGCCGATCCCAGGCATCAAACCTCGAGCCCTCAAACACATGGAAACGGTCATGATCCATCACGGCTCTGCTCGCTGTAGAGCGCGTGTCATCCTGCATGATCGTAACCATCTTAACCCAGGTGAAGACTGCCTAGCCCAGCTGCGCTTAGAAAACCCTCTCTTTCTGCTCACCGGTGACCGCGTCGTTCTTCGAGACGGTGCTCAGCAGAGCACACTCGCTGGCGGCACCGTGCTCGACGCGCTGCCCACACGACAAGGCTTCCGCACCGAATCCCGGGAAACCTTCCTCCATGCCAGAGCTGCACAGCCCAATGATCCTGCTGTTTATATCCGCACCCGCCTAGTCAGAGACAAAATACTCAAGGCGCAGCAGGTATTGTGCAATCACCCCTTTCATCCTGACACCATTCGTGAAACCAGCGAAAAGCTCATCGCTGAGGGCAGTGTCATCCGCCACAATGATCTGCTCATTCATAGCAAGTGGTGGAAAAGCCTGCAGGACCAAGCTGAGAAATCCATACGCGATTGGCACAAACAGCATCAAGACCTACCCAACATGCCCCTCGATAACCTACAAAAGGAAATCGACTGCCCTGAAGAGGTCTTAGAGCTCCTCATCACTACGCTGGGCACCAAAGGCTATCAAGCTAGCGGACAAGGCGTCGCTCACCCGAACCACCGTCTGACACTCCCAGATGAGATCGAAAAGATTGCCCAATCAATCGTCACACAGCTCGATCAAACGGGCCTTAACCCACCCAACAAATCAGACCTCATCACCACACCCGCACAGGACCAGGCGATGAAGTTCCTCATTCGCTCTGGTCAAGTGGTTGAACTAGACCCAAAGATCGTCATTACCTCTGCCGCACTTGATGCCGCGACTCAAAAGGTGAAAACCTTCATCTCAAGCCATGGACAAGCTACAGCCAGTGAACTACGCCAACATCTGGACTCTACGCGTAAAATCGTCATGCCCTTACTTGAGCATTTGGACACTCTCGGAGTGACGCTCAGAAATGAAAATTACCGCACCTTAAAATAGATCCTCTGCCTCAAGACCCTCTTCCTTGGCTTCGAGCTTCATCTACCTCAAGTGAAAGCGTCAACTTTTAGTCACCTTGCACCACCACGCTAATCATCCGGTTGTGCGCAGCACGCCGGTGTTCGAACAGAAAGATCCCCTGCCAAGTCCCGAGCGTCATTCTTCCTCGGATCACGGGAATAACCTCGCTGGTGCGAGTCAGAGCCATTCTGATGTGGGACGGCATATCATCAGAACCTTCATAGGTATGCACAAAATAAGGCGTATCCTCTGGAACCAGATGATCAAAAAACGCCTCTAAGTCTGTCCGCGCCGTCGGATCTGCATTTTCCATGATCACCAGACTGGCACTCGTGTGCTGCACAAACACGGTGACGGTGCCCGTCTCCACCCCAGCCCCTGCCACGGCGCGGGCTACCTGGTCAGTGATCTCGTAGGTCCCCTTCCCCTGAGTTCGTATGGAAAACTCCTCTGAGTAGGCACTCACAATGCTAATCGATTACGATATCTTCGGCCATCCAGTCGGCAATGGGGAACTTCATATCAAGATCCTTCAGCGTATCGACGATGATACGAGCAACGACAAGGTTGCGATACCATTTCCGGTCTGACGGCACGATATACCATGGAGCACACTCGGTTGATGTTTTTTCGATAAGGTCCTCGTAGACCCCTTGAAAGTCATCCCAACGTGCCCGGTCTTTCAAGTCATCTGGATTAAACTTCCAGTGCTTGACCACATTATCTAAACGCGACTGCAATCGTTCTTTCTGTTCGTCTTTAGAGATATGCAGAAAAATTTTAACAATCGTTGTGCCCTCGTCAGCTAACATTCGCTCAAAGTCGACAATATGCTGGCAGCGCGGTTCCCAAACCGACTTCGGGAAAATATTTTTCACTCTTACTGCGAGGATATCTTCATAGTGGCTGCGGTTAAATACCACAATCTGACCATTGCGAGGCACCTTTGCATGAACACGCCATAAGAAGTCACGCGCCAACTCGTCCTCAGATGGCTTTTTGAAAGGCTCCACATGAATGCCCTGTGGATCCACATCAGAAAAAACACTTTTCACCGTGCCGTCCTTTCCACCTGTGTCCATCGCCTGAATGACCACTAGCAAGCGGTGTTTGTTTTCAGCGTAGAGGTGGTTTTGCTGAATCTTGAGGTCCTCCCTGAGCTGCTTCAGAAAGGGCTCGTGCTCATCCTTGTTGCCATCGAAGAGCGATTTGTCATCCGTTTCTCGTTTAGCGAGATTTAATTTTTGCCCCGGCTTGACCAAATACTTTTCTAACGCTCCTTTAACTGGCATAAGTCCAGTATCACCGAGCCAGCTATATCATGGCAAGGGAGAAAGTACTAGATTTGCGTTCCTGTGGTGCCGGCCTCCTCGCGGAACCCAGCCAACATCTGCCTGAAGACTTCACCAGGCTCACCATTACCAATAGGACGATCATCTACTTTAACGACAGGGATAACTTCAGCAGCCGTCCCCGTAAGGAAAACTTCATCCGCGGTATAGACATCGTAACGCGTAACCGTATCTTCAATAAGCTCAATATCAAAGCGATCACAGAGATCAAAGATGACCCCTCTGGTAATCCCATCAAGGGCTCCATCAGTAATCTTTGGAGTGACAACAACACCCTTTTTGACAATGAAAACGGTATCACCTGTGCACTCAGCAACCGTTCCCGCGTCATTGAGCATAAGCCCCTCCATCACGCCTGCCTTTATACATTCGACTTTCGCCATAATATTATTGAGGTAGTTCAATGACTTCACCTGCGGGCTTAAGGTCGCGTGACTTGGGCGGCGAGTAGAGCAGGTAATTAACTCGAGGCCTTTTTCGTAATACTCCGCCGGGTAGAGCTGGATTGAAGCTGCAATACAGAACATCGAAGGCCTTTTGCATAGGTAAGGGTTGAGGCCTAGGCCGCCGCTACCGCGAGTTACCACCAAACGGATATAACCATCCGTCAAATTATTAGCACGGATCGTATCACAGACGATGTCACACACCTCCTGCTCGGTCCACGGCATATCAAGTAGGATAGCACGGGCAGACAAAAACAAACGCTCAACGTGTTCCACCAGACGAAAAACACGCCCGTTGTAACAACGAATGCCTTCAAAAATACCATCACCATACAGTAGGCCGTGATCGAATACTGAAATTTTAGCTTCAGATTCATCCAACATTTGGCCGTCCAACCAGATTTTTTGTGAGTCACTCATGCGAAGTTAGTATTTAATGGTTTGCAAGTTAACGATGCGCGCAGCGGTTTAAAGCATGAATTGAGCATCATGAAAACGCAATTTTTCAGGCGATGACAGCATCCTCCGAGATCACCCCGTCTTTGATGACTAATTTTCGATCTCCATTTACCGCTAAAGCCTCGTCATGAGTAACCACCACCAGCGTGGCTCCATCTTCAGCGGACAAAGCCAAAAGCATCTCCATCACCTGCGCGCCATTGCGGGAGTCTAGGTTCCCTGTCGGTTCGTCGGCAAAAATAACCTGAGGGGAATTAACCAAGGCACGAGCAATGGCTACGCGCTGCTGCTCACCACCACTGAGCTCGGCTGGCAAATGATCGATTCGATTCCCCAGGCCCACACGCTCCAGTGACTCTCTTGCTTTATCCACCGAGTCTTTACCGCTGATCATGGCTGGCACCATGACATTTTCCAATGCCGTCAACTCGGGCATCAAGTAATAGTTCTGAAAAATATAGGACATCCACTTGTTCCGCACTCGAGCCTGCTGCCTGCGCGACAGGGCATAAAGATTTTGCCCATCAACCCATACCTTGCCCTGTTCAGGCTGCTCAAGCCCAGCGAGAATATACATCAGTGTCGTCTTGCCAGCTCCACTCGGCCCGCAGAGAAACACTTTCTCACCTCGTTGAATCTGCAAATCAATCCCATGCAGCACCTCGATGCGCTTTTTACCCACCGAGTATCCACGGTGCAGGTTTTCCGCTTTGATCCATGCGAGATTGGCGCTCTGAGCCATCGAATTGTCCATGCACATAAATAGTCTATCTGACTGCAGATACGAATATTTTTCTCAGTTATTATTGGAACAATGAACTGTCTTAGCTATGTCTTAGGACATGCATGTTATCACTTTCAAACCCCTCTACATGGAGCGTGTCTGGGGCGGGCGTGAGCTAGAGAAGATTTTCGAAAGAGAACTCCCAGCTGCCGACACTCCTTATGGCGAAGCGTGGGAGATGAGCGATCGGCCTGCTGAACAATCCATTGTCAACCATGGGCCGCTGAGGGGCACTTCACTCAATGAGCTCTGGCAAAACAGCCGCGAGGAAATTTTCGGATCCGGATTTGAAGACTCTCCCACCTTTCCGCTGCTAATCAAAATATTGGATGCTCGTGATAAGCTCTCCATCCAAGTCCACCCGCCCGCGGAAATCGCCTCAGAGCTCGGAGGAGAAGCCAAAACAGAAATGTGGTACATTGCCGACGCGACGCAGGATGCCAAACTCTATGTGGGACTGAAGTCCGGCATTACTAAAGCCGACTTCCAAGAGGCCATCGAGAAAGGTAGCGTTGATCAAGCCGTTCATAGTATTACGCCCCAGCGTGGAGATTCGATTTTTATTCCTTCGGGGCGGCTACATGCCATTGGCGCCGGCCTTGTCATCTACGAAATCCAACAAAACTCGGACACCACATACCGTGTGTTTGACTGGAATAGGATGGGACTCGATGGCGTGCCGCGTGATCTCCATGTCGAGCAATCAGTGCGTTGCATCGACTTCTCCGATATCGAACCAGCGATGGATGAGCCTAATGGCAACACACTGGCTAGCTGCCCCTACTTTCATGTTGATCGCTTGAATCTCTCTACTGGCACTGCGCTTGGCAACCCCGATCAAGAACGCTTCTCTATTGTCACTGTTGTCAGTGGCGAGCTCGAATCCAGCGACGGCAGAACTCACAAAGAAGGCGACATGTTGCTACTGCCCCGAGCAAGCCAAGCCCTGCGGGCAGCTGCTGATTCAATCGTGCTGCAAACAACCATCCCGCGGTAAGCTTAGCCGCCCAATAACAACAAACTCAGGCAAGGCTCTACGCTTCGCTGAGCGGCACGTTCTGCTTATGAATAAAAAATCATTGCCAATCCAAGGGATTTCATTCATGTTCCCTGCGTCTGGACGATTTGGCAGACGGTTCTCCTCCGGGAATTCTCGGGTAAAGAACTTCTATTTTTCGCCAATTTCCGTCACTCAAGATATCACCTCTCAGGGATAGCGATTTTGCACGCCCCAGCAGTAAGTGAAATCACACAATATCGGCGTAGCCTATTGTCCAATGACAGCCTCTTGTGCTAACAGCACACACATATACAGTATTTTTTATTCGTTGTTTCTCACTCTGATCACAGCTGCTGCTTCATCGCTGCCGGCTCGAACAGGAACTGATACAACCTAGACTATTTCTACGAATCATCCCTACCAACCATCTCTTCGAACCATCTCTATTTATACTATTCATTCTTTGAAGTATTTATCTGCTGAATTATGAGCGACCAAGCCAAACAGGACCCAAGTCCCAAAACACCCTCGCCTAACGAGAACTCCAATTCTCAAGGCCGCAATGACGACAACTCCGGTGAAAAATCCCGCGAGAACTCCGGTGACAAGCCACGTATGGGGCGCGTCAAGGGCCTTGGACCTGTCAAAAAAGGCTCTGGCAACAAACCAAATCGGGAGAAAAGCAGTGACTCAGATAGCCATCAAGGCGAGAAGCCTCGATCCTCCAACAAAAGGCGCAATAACAATAACCGGAACCGAGGTAATAATAACAAAAATAGGCGCGATCGCCGCGACAACCCCCGCGACAACTCCCGCGACAACTCTAAACGGGAACGTAAGCCGATTGTTCTAACCGGAGATCCCGTGGATATAAATGGCATGCTTGAGCTGGCCCCCAAAGGCTTTGGCTTTCTGCGCGTGCCCGGAAAAAATTTCACCCAATGCAAAGAAGACGTCTTTGTTCCACCAGACTTTATTCGCAAGCACGGCCTGCGCGCAGGTGTCTGGATACACGGCAGCTGCCAAGACGGCCCTCGTGGCCCTCAACTCACTGAAATCAAAGCGATCAATGACCTTACACCTGAGGATGCATTCAAACTCCCCCACTTTGAGGAGCTCAAGGCCATCAATCCCGACCGCCGCATTGCCTTTGAGACCACGCCTGAGCGTTTCACCACGCGCGTGCTTGATATCATTGCCCCCGTTGGACGCGGCCAGCGAGGACTGATCGTATCTCCACCTCGATCAGGTAAAACAACTCTCCTTTTGCACATGGCTGAAGCCATCAAGGAGAAGTATGACGAATCCATCCACTTGATCATTTTGCTGGTCGACGAACGTCCGGAAGAGGTCACCGAATTTCGCCGCTGCCTACCGGGAGCCGAAATCTACGCCAGCTCTAATGATGACGGAGCAGCTAGCCACTGCCGAATCTCTGAATTGTGCATCGAGCGTTGCAAGCGCCTTGTCGAGGGAGGCAAAGACGTTCTTGTCCTCATGGACTCCATCACCCGCCTAGCGCGCGCATACAATGGCTCTATGGGCGGAGCTAGTAAAGGCCGCGGCTACCAGTCTGGCGGTATCGTTGCTGGTGCTCTTGAAATGCCACGCCGTCTGTTCGCAGCAGCTCGTAATACCCGCACTGCCGGATCACTCACCGTATTAGCCACCGCTCTCATTCAAACCAACTCACGCGCTGACGAAGCTATTTTCCAAGAATTCAAAGGAACGGGCAATATGGAGCTCGTGCTAGACCGCCGCATTGCCGAGCAATACATTTACCCAGCTGTTGATATTTTCAAATCAGGCACACGCCGTGAGGAACTCATTATGGCAGAACATCTTCTCTACAAAATTAATCTTATCCGCAGAGGCCTGTCAGGCCACCGCCCTGAAGAAGCGATGGAGAGACTGCTCTTCTTCCTCAAGAAATTCCCCAACAATGCCCAGATGCTCATGGAGATCAAAGGCTAGAGGATTTCTTATTTCTCATTTCTCATTTATAATTTGTGATTGATCATTCGCATGTCTACCGAGCTCACTCGTAACTTCTCCATCATTGCCCACATCGACCACGGTAAGACCACCTTATCGGATCGATTGATGCAGTTCACCAAAACCGTCGCTGAGCGTGATCAACAAGATCAACTCCTTGACGCCATGGATCTTGAACGCGAGCGCGGCATTACCATCAAGTCCCACCCCGTCTGCATGTCCTACACGGCCAAAGACGGAAAGACTTACCAACTCAACCTGCTCGACACACCTGGACACGTCGATTTCTCCTATGAGGTTTCACGTTCACTAGCCGCCTGTGAGGGCGCACTGCTTATCGTCGATGCCGCTCAAGGCGTTGAGGCCCAGACCATGGCGAATCTCCACCTCGCCAACGAGCAAGAGCTGACCATCATCCCTATCATCAATAAAATCGATCTGCCCTCGGCTGACTTACCCAAGGTTCACAAGCAGTTAGAGGACATCATTTGCATCCCTGCGGACGAAGCTATTCCAGCTTCCGCAAAAAACGGCATCGGTATTGAGGAAATACTCGAAGCTGTCGTTGAGCGCATCCCCCCTCCCATCGAGAATGAGGACAAGCTGCTGCGCGCCTCCGTATTCGATTCCATTTACGATCCGTTCCGCGGTGTGGTCTCCTATGTGCGTGTCATGTCTGGCAGCATGAAACGAGGCACCCGCATCAAGCTCTTTCATACTCCCAAAACCTATGAGATCAAAGAGGTCGGAGTCTTCACCCCCGGCATGACCAAGCGTGATGAGCTCTTCGCAGGCGATGTGGGCTACGTCATAGCCAATATGAAGTCGGCTGACGAGGTGAAGATCGGTGACACCATCACCGACACCACCCACCCATGTCCTGAGCCACTACCAGGTTTCAAGGAAATCCAGCCAATGGTTTTCTCTGGCATCTACCCCGTTGATTCATCCGACTTCGAAGCTCTCAAGCTCGCCATGGGCAAGCTCCAGATCAACGATGCCGCCTTCACCTGGCAGTCAGAATCATCGGTGGCACTCGGCTTTGGTTTCCGTTGTGGCTTCCTCGGCCTACTGCACATGGAAATCATCCAAGAACGGCTCCGACGTGAGTTCAACATGGATATCATTTCCACTTACCCCTCCGTCATTTACGAGGTCACTAAAACAAGCGGCGAGGAAATCATCATCGATAACCCCTGCCTCCTTCCTGAGTCACAAGAAGTTCAAGAAATCCGTGAACCTGTGGTCAGGCTCTACATCATGATCCCCGGTGATTACATTGGTGAAATGATGAAACTCGTCATGGAAAAACGAGGCGAGATGGAGAACACCGAGACCATTGACGAAGAACGCGTCATGCTCACCTGCACGATACCGCTCTCCGAAATCCTCATCGACTTTAACGACAAACTCAAATCCATGACCCGTGGATATGGCTCGATGGATTACGAACACGCCGGCTACAAAGCGGGCAAACTCGTCAAGATGGACATCCTTATCGCCAGCGAACCTGTTGATGCATTTTCATCCATCGTACACATCGATAAAGCCGCCCCATACGGCCGTCACCTTTGCAAGAAGCTCAAGGAGGTTATTCCCCAGCAACTCTTCACCGTAGCCATTCAGGCCGCTATTGGCGGCAAAATCATTGCCCGTGAATCCATCACCGCAATGCGTAAAAACGTCACCGCCAAATGTTACGGTGGTGATATTTCAAGAAAGCGCAAGTTGCTCGAAAAGCAGAAAAAAGGAAAAGCCAAGATGAAGGCTATCGGCAAAGTCAACATCCCCCAAGACGCCTTTATCCGGGTGCTCAAAAACGACTGAGCCCCCTCAAGCTAAGTTATTTTCTCTCAACGTCTAATCATCTACCATGATCAAGTGTATCTCCATTACAGCATTGTGCATCTGCCTTTGTGGCTGCGCTACCCATATGCTTACATCCTCACATACAGCCAACGCT
>TARA_B110000285_G_scaffold235468_1_pt1 | contig 12788 bp, 8 predicted proteins | sample TARA_B110000285 | Tara Oceans TARA_B110000285 (sample SAMEA4397756) | marine metagenome | biome: Polar Biome; feature: [SRF] surface water layer (ENVO:00010504); material: water (ENVO:00002006), including particulate matter (ENVO:01000060) such as... | depth 5 m
TGCTCCCATGGATAATCCTCAAATTGCAATTGCAGTTTATGTTGAATTTGGTACTTGGGGAAGTAAATGGGCTGCTCCAATTGCTAGTCTAATGATGGAATCATTTATAAAAGGATCTCTTTCAAAAAAATCAACTGAAAAAGCCAATAAAATTAGCCAGGCAGTTATTTTAAATTCAAATACTAATTTCAAATGAAATCTAGAAATTTATCCATTTGGAGAAATATTGATAAGCCACTGCTAATAATGTATTTTTCACTTACTGTAATTGGATATTTTATTATGTATTCCAGCACTTTTAAAGGCTTAGATATCCAAACTTTTTTTTGGTCAACAAATTATGGAAAACAACTTATTTGGATAATAATTACTATCTGTGCAGGTTTTTTTATTCTCTTACTGGAAGGAAGTTTCATCAAAAACACAGCGTATTTCACTTATGGATTTGTTTTACTCTTATTAATTCTAGTTTTATTTATGCCGTCAATTAAAGGCGCTAGATCTTGGTTTCATTTTAGTAGTTTCTCTATTCAACCATCAGAATTCATTAAGCTAACTTTAAGTTTGTCTCTATCTAAACTATTGAGTGATGTAGGTTCAAGATTTCAAGAATTCAGGACCAAGTTAAAAGCATTCTTTATGATAATTATTCCAGCTTTACTTATAGCTGTTCAGCCCGATCCAGGAACCATGTTAGTTTTTGCTTGTTTTATTTTTGTTTTGTATAGGGAAGGTCTTTCAGGAAATTTCTTGCTAATTGGTCTTTTTACAGTTCTAATTGCTGTAGTAGGAATTTTTCTAAAAGCTTCAAATTCAGTATTTCATCTTGCTGGTAATGCTATTTCAGGAAATATATTTTTTGGTCTTATACTTATACTTGGTTTTGTTTTTTCTTTTTTAATTATCAGATATTTTGTTTTGCCCAGATATAGAAAGCAAAAAATTCAAAGATTAATAATTATTACACTTCTTGGGCTATCCATTTCAGTTGGTATCAATTATGTTTACGATTCTGTTTTTAGTGAAAGACACAGAACTCGCTTTCAGATAATGTTTGGGATCAAAGAAGATAGAAAAGGCGCAGGATATAATATATATCAGGCTCTTTCTGCAGTTGGTTCTGGAGAAGGCTTTGGAAAGGGGTATTTAAAAGGCACCTTAAGTAATGATAAATACAAGCATGTTCCTGAACAAAATACAGATTTTATATTTTGTGTTTTAGCTGAAGAGTGGGGTTTTTTAGGTTCATTTATATTTATTTCATTGTATTTATCTACTTTGATAAGAATGATTCTAATTGCAGAAAGGCAAAGAAGTAAATTCACTAGGATTTACGGATATTGTATATCAGGTATTTTATTTTTTCATTTCATGATAAATATTGCTATGGTTATAGGGCTAGCTCCAGTTATTGGCATACCTCTACCTTTTTTTAGTAAGGGCGGGTCTGCAATTCTTTCTTTTGGTTTAATGGTTTTTATACTTTTAAGACTTGATTCAGAGAGAAAAGTTGTTTTAAGATAAATTATTTTAATAGTATAATTTGTGTAAAAGTTAATATTACAAAAGAGGTTTGTGAAATTGAAAATGAGCTAAAAGCAATTTATCATAGTGATGGTTCTATATTTCTATAGGTTTTCAATTCAAGATTAGATAGAAATACTTTCATGGACAATACAGTTAGTATGTCTAAGTCTCAAAGGTCAAAATATTATGAAATTAATTACCAAGTTATATTGGTATAATAGTTTAGTTGAAAAATATCATTTATTTAGTAACCAACTTGAGGATTGAATTTTGTCTCCAAGTCCATCTATTAACTCTACTCCTAATTTTTTACAAATTGGTTTTTCAGGAATCGTACTATTATTTTGATCTCCCCCATTTGCAAATGAAAATTCATATTCTTGGCCAAAATCTGCAACAATTTTTTTGATGGTCTCACAAACTGTTCTGTCCTGGTCTATAGATAAAATTGCTTTATTTACACTCTTAATTTGACTTACAATTATCATTCTTTCTTCTTCGTTTTGAAACTCTTTACTGCCTTTTAATTTTCTTTGAAAATCAGAGTTAACAATTACAAAAAGCTCTTTACTAATTGCTTTAGCATTTTGAAAATATTCTAAATGTCCCTTATGTATAGGGTTAAAATAGCCACTTACAATAATTGCTTTCTTTTTCATTTTATTGGTTTAAGTGAATTTGTAACGGTTTTCATTTTTATAATTTGACCATTCTGGACAATCACATTTTTTCTTTTTCTTAAGGACGCTACAACTTATAAAGCTTAGAAAAAGCAATATTATTAGACCATATTTTAAAAAGATACTTTTTTTCATTAATATAATTCTACCTAAATTAATGATTGCATTTGTGGATTCACAATTATTATTGTTTATTTTGGTTAATATAAATATATGATAAGAAATTTAGGTAAATATATGTTCATGCTTTACCACATCTTTTTCAAGCCTGAAAATTTTAGTGTTTACTGGAAAAGATTTCTAGATGAGGTTATACAATTAGGAGTGAAATCATTATTTATAGTTTCTATAATGTCCGCTTTCATGGGCGCAGTTCTAGTAATTCAAACCGCAACTGCTATAGAATCTGCTTGGATTCCAGATTATACTGTAGGATTTACAATTAAACAATCTATGCTTTTAGAGTTTTGTCCTACTATAATTTCTTTAATATTAGCTGGAAAAGTTGGATCAAATATAGCTTCTGAGCTTGGAACTATGAGAGTTACTGAGCAAATTGATGCACTAGAAGTTATGGGTGTAAATTCAATAGGCTATTTAGTTGGACCTAAAATTTTAGCTGCTTTATTTATTTTTCCAATTGTAATTATGTACAGCATGTTTTTTGGTTTTTTTGGTGGCGGTTTGGTTTGTTATTTTACCGAAATAATCCCTGTTAAACAATATATATTAGGTATTAGAACTTTTTCTGAGGATAATTTTGTTTTTATACGTTACGCACTTACAAAAACCATAGTTTTTGCTTTTATAATCACTAGTATTTCTAGTTACTACGGGTATTACCTTAAAGGTGGTGCATTGGAAGTAGGCAAAGCAAGTACTAACGCAGTAGTTTACAGTAGTGTTTTCATACTTTTTGCAAATTTCATATTAACTCAATTAATGTTGATTTGATTCAGGTTAAAAATATATCTAAATCTTTCTCAGGATTAGAAATTCTAAAAGATATTTCTTTTGTTTTTGAAAAAGGCAAGACTAATTTAATTATTGGTAAAAGTGGTTCTGGAAAATCAGTTTTAACAAAATGTATTGTTGGCTTATTAGAGCCAGATGTTGGAGATGTTTACTACGATGATATTAAATTCTCTAGTTTAAAACTCAAAGAAAAGAAAGAGGTTAGAAAACAAATAGGAATGCTATTTCAAGGAAGTGCACTATTTGACTCATTAACTGTGGAGGAAAATGTTGCTTTTCCATTAAGGATGTTTACTAAGATGTCTGAAGAAGAAGTAATTGAAAGAGTTAATTTTTGTTTGAATAGGGTAAATATTTTAAATAAAAACTCTCTATATCCATCTGAAATTAGTGGTGGAATGCAGAAAAGAGTTGCTATTGCTAGAGCTATATCTATGAAACCAAAGTATTTGTTTTGTGATGAACCTAATTCTGGCTTAGATCCAGTTACAGCTATTGTTATTGATGAGTTAATTCAAGAGCTAACTAAAGAATATCAAATGACAACAATTGTAATTACCCATGATATGAATTCGGTTTTAGAGATAGGTGAAAATATTCTGTTTATTGACGGTGGAGTTAAAATGTGGGAGGGAAATAAAGAAGAAATTTTAGATGTAAAAGTAAAAGAGTTATACGACTTTGTTTACGTTTCTAAATTTTTGCAAAAGATGAAAAAGTAGTCAAAACTTAAAGGCCTCTTTAGAGGCCTTTAAGTTTTGTTAATTAGTATTTCTATTTACTAATTACAATATTAAATTTAGTTGACCTTCCATCTTGTAATTTCAAATCAAATATATAATTTCCGTTTGCAATATTGCTTACATCTATGGATATAAGATTATTTGCATTAACGGTTTTACTAGAAATTATTTTTCCTGTTAAATCCATAATATTTACAGTTCCATTTCCAATAAAACCATTTAATGGAATTGTTACCATGTTATTGGCAGGATTAGGAAAAGCATCGATTTTGGATAACTCGTTATCTTCAACATTTAAATTGGTTGTAAGTTCAACTGAGATTCCTGCAGTTACATCGGAACCAAAACCTACATAATTCCAAGACCCATTATCCTCTGTACAACTAACTGGTTGTTTGTAAACATTGGTCATGTTCTGGTTATAATCTAATTTGTCGTCAAAACCGATGTAAACATCTGTGTCAAAAGTATTAACACAGAATAAATATCTTTGGTTATCTACTAAGGTTATAGGTTCAGTGAACGGCACATAAACTTCTAGATAAGCAGAGTCATTTGGATATGTGAATTCACCAGTTCCAATTGTATTTATGATACTTATCGCAGCTGCAGGATCATCTAAGTCTGTAAAAGCATCACCCCATTCATGGGCATAGGTAGTAAAATATCTATTAGATAAATCTCCACCACTAACAACAGCAGCAAAACTTAATCCCATTGCAGCCATTCTACTTGCATTTGGATCCATAAATGGAGCACACATACTTACACTCCCAGTTGCATTACTAGGCCTGTAAAATGGTCCAAGAATCATATTTTCATTAGAATCCAAAGGCACGTTTGAAAATTTAGTATTACTTATATGGAAATCAATGCTTATAGAGTTATCACCTTGAAATTCATCTCCGGTTGTATCAACTGAATAAGTTAAATTGTACATACCTGTGCTGTAAGAAGCTTGATTAAAAGTAGGTAAAGAAAAATAAGCACTATCTCCAGATAATAATGGAGTAGATGCAGTAGATTGATTATATAGCGTAGTACCACCATATGTAATTGTAGCATTTAAAACAGCATCACTTGGATCAGTTCCACCATTAACAACCCAGCTTCCAATTTGAACTTCGTATTCTGAATTATCTTGTGCAAATGCAGAAGGTGTTGAAGATGCTTTAGGAAGTATTACGTCAGCAGCATTAACAGATAAATTATTTGCAAAGTACCTAGTTCCCATAAAAGCAACGACAGGTCCATTTGCCATTTCGTTTGCTATAATTATTCCATCTGCATTTTCTACAAAAACACATGGAATTGTACAAACTGCGCCACTATCACCAGGGGCCATATTTACCAGCCCAGCCTCTCTGTTTATTATTATAACAGCTCTAGCTCCAGCTTGTTCAGCAAAATAAATTTTAGAACCAAATTGGCAGGTATTTCTCCAAACAACTGCAATTTTTCCTGTCAAGTCATTTGTTAATGGAAAACAACCTTCTTGAGAAAGTGGATTTCCTTCGGGATTTGTACCGGTAGTTCCATCTTCAACAAACATTAATGTGTCCGTAACAGCATTTGCCGTGTCATTGAGATCTGGAGTTGCTGTCCATCCAGCAGGACTATTGGCTGGATCAGCGGTAGTAGTAAAACCAATGCTTCCAGCAATAGAAGCAGGAGATTCAATTTTAAATTGAATTTGTGCAAATACGTTTGCCAAACAAAGGTTAATAATGAATGTACTTAGTATTAGTTTTTTCATATCATGATTTTATATAATTAATAATTTTAAATGTAAGAAATTAATCTTCCAAAAAAAACTTTTTTTGAATACAATTCACAAAAAAAGGGGAGTTTACTCCCCTTTGCATTTTTGTAAATAATACGTATATAATACCTTATTTTACAGAAATCTTTTCTGAAACTGTACCAAGATTATTTTTGACATCAATTAAATAAACTCCTTTGGCATAATTTTCGGTATTTATGGTAATCTTAGAATTAAACTTTTGGTTTAAAACTATTTTCCCAGAAATGTCTTTTATAATTAACTCACTCAAATCATTTGAATTCGTAGAGATATTTAAAACATCTGATGTTGGATTTGGATAAATAGAAACATTATTTGTTACGTTTTCATTTATTCCAACATTTGCTCCAAAGTTCATTCTTATAGCAAAAGCATTTCCGTTTGTATATGCAGCATCTTGTGGAAACCATATAGCGCTTGACCATTCAGGCTGAGTGACCGTAAAATCATCTATAATTCTTAAATCATATGTATTTCCACCACTAAACATCTCTATACCGACATAATAACCCCCAGTACTTAAACTAAGATTTTCCCAAGTTGAAGTATTGTTAACTGGATCCCATCCTGTAAGAAGGGTGGTTGAAATATCAAAGTATTCATTAGCAATATCATTGGTAGTTAACGAGTAAAGATCAGACGTGAAAATTGCATTTCCAAAAGCTCCAGATGTAAAACTTAAAGAGTCAATTACATATAAAATAATTTCAGCTCCTGGTGAAGAGTTCTGAGCATCAATATATGTTCTAACTGAGTTTAGGACTTGTGATTGCTTTAATGGATAGAAGTTGGCACATACCAAACCGTCCTCACCTCCTGCAAATGAAGCTGACCCTAGTCCTGATAAAACTTCTTGACCAGCTGGGTGAAGACCTATACCGTCTAAAGAAAATTCAGCGCTAGTAACTTCAAAATTTCTTTCAAAGGTATTGTCACTAAAATTAGCTCCACCTAAAGAATCTAAATCAGAAGTAACTGTAAAAGTGCCTTGGTAAACTCCAGTTGTTAGTGGTAAAGGTTCTAACGACTCAATAGTTGAGGTTGAATCTGCCTCTACAATTCCAAATGTTGCTGAAGTATTAAATGAACCAAAATCTGTAGCAAGGGTCACGTTGGTTTGGTCATTAACTCCGTCATTTGTAACCACTGCTCCTAAAACCCAATTCGCATCTACTTCATCTAAAGGGATTCTTCCATACTCAGCACCATAGTGGGTTTCTCCATAAACATAAGCAGTATTTGCTTGAATATTATTTTGATCTTTTCTTGAAAATTTAACATCATCTACTGCCCAATACCAAGCCCAGAAATCGTTGTCTTCGTAGTAAAATTGAACCAAAACCTGTGATTGTCCACCAACATCAGATGAAACATCAATACTTGTGATTTCAGGATTTCCAGAGTTTTGATCATTTGGATAGCCAGAATTGTTAGTGATTTCATATTGAACCCAAGTAGCACCACTATCTCCAGAAACTCTTACTCCTCTAGTATCTTGCCACCATCTATAATTGTGTGAGAAAGATAAAACAACACTATTTTCACCTGTCAAATCAATCGGTGTTGCAATGGTTGCAGTGACAAATATTGGTGTGCCATCACCATCTGCACCACCACATGCATCAGAGTCGATAAATAAGAATCCATTTGTCACACTGGAGGAACCAAATGGTGCAAGTGCAGCTACTGGAATTAAACTTCCATCGTTTTCAAGCCTCCATTGTGCAGATACTCCAGTACCAGGATCTGTAGCTACTGTTCCAGGTGAAGTACATGCGGATGTTGCGCCGATAGTTGTTTGATTTGCATAATCATAGCCACCAACAATATTATAGGCTGCGTAATTACAAGTGTTATCTAGAACCCAATGACTTGCAGTATCAAATTCGTTTTCCCAAAGCACAACTCCTTTTGGTTGAGCACTTAAATCAGATTTAATTTTTTCAGGGATAAATTCATGCTTTTGCATAAATCGATCTGACGAGTTTTGTGCAGTTGATATAAAACCAGTTATTGTACAGAACAGTATAACGTAAATTTTCTTCATTTTATTTTTTTTATAAAACAATAATAAGAAAAAATAGTTTGTATATGTTATATATATAAACATTTCGCTTTGACGCTAAACAAAATCCATACAATTAAAAATTCTATTTAACTACATTAACTCTTTTTGTTACAATTTTAGAATTATTGCTAATAGAAAGAAAATAAATCCCATTATTAAAATTAGATAAATTAATATTTGAGCTATTTGTAAATGTTTTTTCAAGAACAACTTTTCCAGAAACATCCATCAGAGTTAATTCACTTGGCAAGTTGTTTTCTAGTGTAATACCTAGAAAATCCTTTGCTGGGTTAGGGAAAATTTGCAATTTATTTGCTGAGCTTTCTACTAAATCTACACTAGCTCCAAAGTTCATTCTTATTGCAAATGCATTTCCATTTGAGTAGGCTTGATCTCCAGGATACCATATTGCACTTGACCAGGCCGGTTGCCCAACAGTATTGTCATCAAGTATTCTTATGTCGTAAGTGTTACCTCCACTGTATAATTCTATTGCAGCATAATAACCTCCTATCCCCAAAGTAACATTTTCCCATGTAGAAGTATTATTAATTGGATCCCAACCAATATTATTTGCAACTGGAATATCTATAAATCCATTATTTACGTCTTGGGCAGTAACCGTATAAAGTTCAGAGGTGAAAATTGAGTTGCTAAACAAACCACTTGTAAAACTTAACGAATCTAAGATGTATAAAATTACTTCACTTTGAGCCATAGTTGAACTTGTTATAAAAGCCTTTACAGAGTTTAAAGTTTCTTCTTGTCTAAGAGGATAAAAAGTCCCACAAACTAATCCATCTGAAACATCAGCCCAAGAATTAGAACCTAAAGACCCAATAGATTCGTAATCCGCTGGATGGTTCCCAATTCCATCTAAGGAATAGACATCATTGGTAATCTCAAAATTTCTTAAGTAGGTGTTATTGTCAAAATTAGCCGAACCTAGAGTGTCTCCCATAGAAATCACAGTTACAGATCCTGTGTAGTTTCCTACAGATAAACTAACAGAATTTAAACTTTCTATAGCTTTTGTAGAGTCACTTTCAATTATTGAACTAATTGTTGAGCTTGTTAAAGTTGTTGGTCCTGAGAAATTTCCGTTGGAAACAACATTTGTTTGATCTACAGATCCATAATTATAAACGGAAGATCCAATAAAATAATTTTGTTCTACTTGCGAAATTGGTGTTCTGCCGTACTCTGCTCCCCCACTATTCTCACCAAATACCCAAGAAGAAACATTTTGAATATCATTTTCTGGTGGAACAGTAATTTTTAAATCATCAACTAACCATGCATATCCTGACCCGAAAGAATCATCATCACTATCACTTGTCCATCTAAATCTTATTTTAACGCCCTGTTGTCCACCTACATAAGAGGATATATTAATTCCTACAAGTTCTTGAATAGCTGGGTCATTGGTAGTTACTTGATCATTTATCTCAACTGATGTCCAAGTGGTACCGTAGTCAGTAGACAGTTCTACAAAAGTTTTATCATAATTAAAAGCTCTATAAAACTGTTCAAACTCTAAAGTTACACTTGGGTAATTACTTAAATCAAGTGTGTCATTTAATTCTATAGCTGCGTCTTGAAAATCTACAGTACCCGTAATTAAATGCTGTATTCCATTAAAAACTGCAAATCCATCAGATGCTGTAGTTGAGGCCATTGTACCCATATAGGTTACAACATCCGCAGGAGTTGTTGAGACAACTTCCCATTGTCCTTGTAAATTAGCAATACTAATTGTCCAATCTGTAACATCGTCAAAAGTATTATAAGCAATAGTGTCAAAACTAGATTTAGGAAAATTTAAATTTGAATTAAAGAGTGGTTTAAAATCACAAGGATTAAAGTTTATATCAGATTTTACTTGAGCATTAAAAATGTTACAAATGCAAAAGTAAAATATAGTTAATTTTATATTTTTCATCTTATTTATTTTTACGATTCTATTACTTCATTTTGTTTTTCATATTCCTCCAAAGGTAAGCAACTGCAAATTAAGTTTCTATCTCCATATGCATTATCTATTCTTCCAACAGGAGGCCAAAACTTATTATTTATTTGATTCAGATTTGGATAAACCGCCTTTCTTCGGGAATATTTGTGGTTCCAATTTTCATCTATTGCTTGAAATGCAGTGTGAGGAGCATTTTTTAGAACGTTGTCAACTTCATCGTAATTCTCGTTAGCAATTTCTCTAATTTCATTCCTAATACCAATCATCGCCTCTGAAAATCTATCTAACTCCTTGAGTGATTCACTTTCAGTTGGTTCTATCATTAAAGTTCCTGCAACTGGAAAACTAACAGTTGGCGCATGAAAGCCATAGTCCATTAATCTTTTTGCAATGTCTTCCACTTCAACCGCAGAATCTTTTTTAAAGGATCTGCAATCAAGAATCATTTCATGGGCAACTTTCCCATTAGGACCGCAATAAAGCACATCGTAATGGTCTTTCAATTTGGATTGTAAATAGTTGGCATTTAAAATAGCAATTTCAGTAGACTTTTTTAATCCTTTAGCTCCTAGTAGCTTAATATAGCCGTAAGATATTATCAAAATTAAAGCACTTCCCCAAGGAGCGCCATTGACAGCCTTAATCCCATGGGATCCACCAGTTTTTATTATTGGATTGCTTGGTAAAAATGGCGATAAATGTTTTGCAACTCCAATTGGTCCCATTCCTGGACCACCTCCACCATGAGGAATAGCAAAAGTTTTGTGAAGATTTAAATGGCAAACATCAGCTCCAATTAATCCTGGAGATGTAAGACCAACTTGTGCATTCATATTCGCTCCATCCATGTAAACTTGCCCACCAAATTCGTGAATAATGGTAGTAATTTCTATAATATCTTTTTCAAATACTCCGTGGGTAGACGGGTAAGTAACCATGAGAGCTGAAAGATTTTCACCATGATTTGAAGCTTTTTCTCTTAAATCTTCTATGTCAATATTTCCAAGATCATCGCATTTAACCAAAACTACTTCCATTCCAGCCATGACTGCACTCGCAGGATTGGTTCCATGAGCACTTGTAGGAATTAAACATATATTTCTATGTCCTTCATTATTTGATAAGTGATAAGCTCTTATTACCATAAGTCCACTATACTCACCCTGTGCACCACTATTTGGTTGAAGAGAAACTTGATCAAATCCGGTTATTTCACTTAGGTCTTCCGCCAATTCTTTAAATATTTGTTGAAATCCTTGGGTTTGATTTACAGGGACAAATGGATGTAAATTTGCAAATTCAGGCCAGGTTATAGGTTCCATTTCAGTTGCAGCATTTAACTTCATAGTGCAGGAGCCAAGTGAAATCATGCCATGAACCAGTGATAAATCCTTGTTTTCAAGTTTTTTTATGTACCTCATCATTTCTGTTTCTGAATGATAAGAGTTAAATACATTCTGTTCTAAAATTGAATTATTCTTTGGCAAGAAAAGAGAGTTTTTTATCTCCTTTTCAAGAGTCAATTTTGAATCAAATTTTTTAAAATCCCCCAATACATTAGCAAGTTTATTTAAGCTTTTCCAACTGGTAGTTTCATCAATAGATATTGTCACGGAATCTTTATAATAACCAACGTTGATTTCATTTTTTTCTAAGTGAAGCTTTATGGAATTTAAATCTTCTTTAAATGAAATAGTATCAAAATGGTTTAAGTTATTTATTTCATAACCCAATTTAATCAGAGCTTGTTTTAAACTGGATGTCTTTTTTCTAATTGTTTCTGCAATATTTTTTAAACCTTTTGGGCCGTGATAAACAACGTACATACTAGCCATAACAGCCAAAAGTGCCTGAGCTGTACAAATATTAGAAGTTGCTTTTCCTCTTTTAATATGCTGTTCTCTTGTCTGAAGAGCCATTCTTAAGGCTGGATTTCCGTGAACGTCTAAGGATACTCCAATGATTCTTCCTGGAATATATCTTTTATGAGACTCTTTACAAGCAAAAAATGCAGCATGAGGCCCGCCATAACTCATTGGAACGCCAAATCTTTGAGTTGATCCAACAACAACATCTGCTCCCCAACTACCAGGGCTTTTATGTAAAACTAGGCTCATTATGTCTGCTATAACAGAAACTTGAATATCTAAATCTTTAGCAGAAGAAGTAAATTTACTATAGTCGTAAATTTCACCATAAGCATTTGGATACTGAACAATCGCTCCGAAAAATTCACTGGACAACTCTATTGAATTCGCATCTCCAAAGACAATCTCTATTCCAAGTGGTTCAGCTCTTGCTGTAATTACATCTATTGTTTGTAAGTATAGGTCGGTGCTAACAAAAAATTTATTCACATTAGACTTGACTTGAGACCTAGACCTCATATGAAAAAACATCAACATAGACTCTGCAGCTGCAGTTGATTCATCTAAAAGAGATGCATTAGCTATTTCCATTCCAGTGAGTTCAGTTATACAAGTTTGAAAATTTAATAGTGCTTCCAATCTTCCTTGAGCAATTTCTGCCTGATAGGGAGTATAAGCAGTATACCACCCGGGATTACATAAAACATTTCTTTTGATAACGCTTGGAGTAAGGGTTCCGTAGTAACCTTGACCAATGTAATTGTCAAAATTTTTATTTAAATCGGCAATTTTTTTCAATTTATTTAAATAATCATTTTCACTTATTGCATCTACTATTTTCAATGGACTATTTTTCAAAATAGAATTTGGAATTGTTTGATGAATTAATTCATCAATTGAGGCTAACCCAATAGTATTTAACATTTTTTCAATGTCATCTCCATCAGCTCCAATATGTCTACTTTCAAATGAATTTAGGTCCATAATTTTTTTTACAAATATATATATAGAACTTGTTTGGCATGTAATGTTGACAAATTGTTTAATTTTTTTTTATAAACAATAAATCACAAAAAATTATTATTTGTAGATATATATACCTTTTTTATATTTCAATTTAATAAGCATGAAAAAAATGGTGATCTACTTGA
>TARA_B110000285_G_scaffold198149_1_pt1 | contig 12781 bp, 7 predicted proteins | sample TARA_B110000285 | Tara Oceans TARA_B110000285 (sample SAMEA4397756) | marine metagenome | biome: Polar Biome; feature: [SRF] surface water layer (ENVO:00010504); material: water (ENVO:00002006), including particulate matter (ENVO:01000060) such as... | depth 5 m
TTCCATCTTCTCCTTCTTTGCTTTCTCTTTCGCTTCCATCTTCTCCTCCTTGTCCTTCTTAGCTTTCTCTTTCGCTTTCTCCTTGTCCTTCTTAGCTTTCTCTTTCGCTTCCTCCTTTTCTTCCATATTTATTTTACGATATTTATTTCCTAAGTAAGTAAGTATTACAACAAATTCATATAGGATTTGGTCTCTCTCATTAATACTCGATTTATTCGACATAAATTTATACGTATTGGGTCTAGACCTAGCGACTGTACGATCAAATAATTCGCTAAATTGGCGAATTAATATAGCAAAGTCTTTAACTCTGATATGATCGGTCAATGTATCATGATTAGTAACTGGTACATATGTCATATTAACGCAGTTATTATTCATATCAAATTTATACTGTGGTTTTGGATGATTTATATCATTGGAATAAGTAAATCCATAGTATAAAGTGTCTAGATTCATTTGAACGAATTGTGTCGCAGGTGAAGGTATTGTGTTTATGTTAATCATTAGACGGGTTTCTGTTTGGGTACCAACTCCAAAATAACATCTATTATTATATAAATTTATAAATTTATTATAAATACCATTCACAAACAATTTAACAAGTGTTGGTTGAGGTAATTCTTTAAGGTTATATTCTAAAAATGATTTTGAAACTAATGTTCTCATTGGATCATTAAGTTTTGATTTGTCAAAGAACTTACCTATGTATCTTCTTAAGTCCATAGGACATTTTCCCTGAACTGTTTTAAAATCATTGAAATTCATTGTGTATCGGTATATGTTAGTTATATAGTTACTTGTAATATTATATGAAAAAAGTTTTCAATTTTTTACATTATGTTCCTGATATATAAGTGATTATTTTATTTTTTTACAAAGAATGAATCTAATGTTTGAATTCGATTTTTTGCGTTATAAATCTTGCTTAGAACCTTATCAAACAATAATATTTTGATTTTAGCACTACACATCTTTTCTTTTTTCTTCATAAACGTTTCTAAGTCATACCCTTCTGCTTCTAATTTTTGTAAATCTTTATTAAATGTCTTGATTGCGGACTTTTTATTTTGCATAGTCCATATTTGTTCTAATGCTAGTCCAAATAATTGTTGTAATGGTTTCATTAATTGGTTCGTAATATAATGAGTATAATCAATCTGCAACTTATTCTCTACAATATATTCGGGAGTTTCGATTTTATCTCCCATTAATGCTTTTGGTTTATCATTTACAACGAATACAAATTTCATTCGGTCTCCCGGTTTCGGTTTATTTCCAGGGTCGCGTTGTCCTATTCGATTAGCCAATACATTATGACCGATTTGATTTGGATTTTTATAATAACCTTTTAATGCTTTTGTAATCATCAACTTATCCATACTTACCTTCCCATCAATTAAATTTTGTAAAGCCGTTTCTAAATACTTAATAGCGTCTTCTACATTATTATCTTTCATAAGAATATTCAAAATATCACCATATACGTCTTTCAAATAATCGCAAGAATCTCGTCTTTTGATGGATAGGCCCATATATTTTAAATATCCTTTATTCGGGTCATCTTCATATAAAATTCCAACGTATCTCTTTTTTGATAACAAAATAAACGGCATTAATGTTTTCTCATACTCCAAAAACATAGGCGGTTTCAAATAATTACTACATACGACTTCAATATCTTTTGATATTTCAATTGTACCTTCCAATGCTTTTTTACCACGAATATTTTCTCCAGATACGGGATCTTCCAAGTTCAATGTATAAAACACAGAATCGGTATCTCCATAAATATATTCAGCTTTGCATCTCATAGGTCCATGACATTTCGTATCATATACCAAATCTCCGTATATTTCTTCAATCATTCGTCTAGCATACATAATCATCATACGCCCTGTAGCGGTAGTAGACGCTGCAACATCTTTTTCATAAAATGTAGATGTCCTTGCTCCACATTGACCGTATAATGAATTGGCAGTTACCTTGTATCCCAATTGTCGTTTATCGAGTATATTTTGAATGAATGGGTCATTCTCCGTCTTAATCATTTTACGCGTGTCTTTTCGTGCTTTTAATAGCTCTTCCAAAATAGAAGGCATAATTGATTTTTGATTATCTGGTAGTTGAGCCCATCTGCACGTCATACGTCCGACTTTTGTCTTCACCTTCCGTGATAAAGGATTTGTCGGATTTCTTAAGTATTCATAATTATCATAGTCAATATCAATATACTGATAGTCTGGTAAATTGTCATATATAAAATTGCCATCTTTATCGCGTTCACCTGTAACACGTATCAAATTATCATCCAAATCATAAGTTTTCGTCCATACCTTACTATCATGCGAGTAGTTCTGACTAATCATTGATGATGGATATAACGAAGAATAATCTACACATGCTACCGGATTATCCATATACATAGAACATTTTGGTGGAAGAACAATTGCCCCTTCATACCCTTCTTCCTTATATGTCTTTTCTAAATCAGGCATAAGTGTATTCTTTTCACGGCATTTCTTAGCAACAAAACTAGTTAATTTGATTCCTTGGCCTCTGAATATCAAGAAATTAATAGGAACACTACAAATACTCGCCATTTCTGTATATCCAGTAATCACGTCGATTTTATTCATCAAATGATGAACTAGATTACAATCTTGAATACAATATTTCGCAACAATGGATCTGTCACTAGATGTTCCATTTGCTAAACGGAAAATGTCCTGTGGAGTAACATCATCTTTTGCTGTTCCCCATTTCAAAGCTTTTGCGTTTTCAATATCGGTTTCGTGATTACCTATAATAATAACATTGAATGTGTTCGTTTTATCATTTTCGGTAACTTCTCTTCCAAAGTCAATATCAAGTACTTTAAATTTTTGACCGTTTTTATAATAATTTGTAGTTACGCCTCCAAACTCAATATGAATGAAATCGTGTTTATGCAGTCCCGCCAAGTTCTTACTATATAATTCAGTAACCTTTCCATGTATTGGATGGGAACCACAAACCACCTTTTTTATACTATCACTTATATATTGACCGGATACATCATCTAATTTGTATGATGCTAAATTGAAATCACGTCTAAAATAAGCATACATATCGATTTGAAGACGACCAGTCATTTTAAAGTATCGTAAATCATAATCCCCACTAGCGATTTGCATTTTAGTATTTTCAATATTTAATTGACGTGTATGTCTATCTTCCTTCGCACATACTTCATTAATTTTTCTTGATAATTTTAAAAATTCACGTTCACATTTATTTTCCTGTGCTCTACGAAACATAAACTCATAATCAAACCCAAATATATTGTATCCAATCATAATATCAGGGTTTTCTTTTTGTATTAGGTCCGCCCATTGTAATAATAAATCTTTTTCAGTATTTGCAGTTTCAATAATAGTACCATCAACATCATCACAACTACCAAGTACTACACAATGATTCATATAAGGTTCAGTTTCACCATATTTCATAAAAGTTGACCCGATAAACGTTACCTTATCACCTTCTAATGGAGGAAACATTAACGTAATTACTTCATTTGACAGTTGGATTTTTTCTTCACGATCATATTTATCACTTAATAATACATCGATAATTGTAGATTTTTTATTCGTTCTTGTCTTCTTTTCATATGGCTTATATGTATATCCATTGTTTTCGTCATTTCCAGATGATTCAATTTCATTACTATCACCACCTGCTCCTTGACTCTGATACTCTTGATTGATTTTATCAAATACACGATCAATTTGAAGCATTTGTGAGTTTTCTTCATTTGTAAGTTCATCTTTTGCCTTCTCAATTGGAATCTTAGAAACAACTTTGATTTTATCTAGAATATATTCCTTAGTAACATTTGACTTTGGATAAACTAAATCAATATCATCAAAATTACCAAACCCAAACGCAGCCATAATACATTTTTCTAACAATGAGGAACTATTCTTCTTATCTAAGAATTGCAATTGTTGTAAAAACACATCAACCAAATTAGTTGCGAAACGCTTATATGTTTTAATTGGAATAGGGAAATCTCCATGACTACTACTAGCTTCAATATCAAAACTACATATTTTAAATGGTACACGGGTTTCCTTTTCAGGCATAGGGGTTAGATCTTTTAACGAGCATTGATATTCGTATTTACATGTAGTCGTAGGACTAGACGGTTTTATCATACGAGATGTATTGAATGATACCCATCCTGAAGGACTTACCGAGTTCACATGGAAATATCGTAATAATGGTGGAATATTACTTTCATACAATTCAATTTCAATATCCTTGAAATTCAGATTAGTTCGTCTACGAACATTTTCACCTGTCCGTTTATCAACGACGTAATCAAACCATAGATTTTTTGTCTTATTCATACTAGTTGTATTTTTAAATACCAATTTTATAAATTTATGTTTTCCGCCTCCAGAAAATCCATATAATTTATGATGGTCTACCAGAGTGGCAGATATGATGGAATTTTGATACATTTTACCAATTTTCTTTTTTAATCCATCAACGAAACATCTCTTATTGTACTCAGTCCAATCATCCCCAACCTTGAGGAAGAAGAATGGTTGATAATCTTCCACATACAAGCAACACGTTTCCCCTTTTTCATTTACACCGAACATTTGAATAATGAATGATTTTTCATCTGTTAATGGTTTAAATTCATTACCACCCGAATTATCACTATCTGAATCATCCGCGGACGCAGTTTTTTCTTCGTCATATACATTGAAATCGAATAGACGAAATGACTTACGAATACCCATCTTTTTTGTAGGTACAGATGGCATTTTGTATTATACTATTAATAGAATATAACCGTTAGTTTTAGATTTGTTAATAAAATATTGTTTTGTATTATATTTTCAATTTTGTAAATATAATAATTTAGTGAACGTAGGTCGTTAGAAAATCAACGATGTATGTTGTCAAATCAAGTTATACATAAATCTACTTGTGTTTAGATCGTTTACTTCTCTTACTTTTATTAGATGAACGAATTTTTGATTTATTATAACCACCACTTTTCCCAGTTACCCATGCATACATATCATCAAGTGTTCGATTTCCACCATAATAAAGAGCGTGTCCGTTTTTTATTTTAAAGATAGTAGGATATCCAGCTATTTCAACTCGTTCATTTTGTAGTCTATTATTTTCAATATCCATTATTTTAATATCTTTATCAGAGTCGGAATCTTCTATCTCGATTGTTTCGATAATAGAACCCAATTTATTCTTCATCTCGTTCCATTCTGGCTTCATTGTTTGACAATGAGGACACCAATTAGCATGAATTAATACAACCGCTTCGTCTTGTGGGACTTGTTTAGTTTTACGTGTACTCTTCCTGGTCTTTCCTTTCTTCATGTTGTTAGTTTTCTTCCTGGTATTTCCCTTCTTCTTGTTGTTAGTTTTTGTTTTTGGCATTCCCTTCAACTATACAATATAAATAGAAAAAAACAAGTGATATATCATTCTTTTCCTAATATATATTATATTAAATATGAAAACTACAAAAATATTCGTAATACTATTCTTGTTGATAGTATTTGTAATAGGTCTTTTTGCAACAATGTATTTCAATCCTGAAAAACAAAATAAAAAAACAGACATTGAGAACATGGAAGCACAATCAAATTCATCGTGCCCTGATATGTTAGTGAAAAAAGGACAATCTTTAGCACTTTATAACACAAAGACCCCAGTAATAGAAGGAAAAAATCCTATTTTATTCCAAAGTTTAGATGATTATATTGGATTTGTACGAGAACAAAAGAAGAGAGGGATTGAATGTCCTGTATTATATTTACAAGAAGAAGTAAATACACAAGGTGAAGATGTATATCGTATGCGTCCTAGTCCATTTGATTTACAAGGTGGTTTATCTTCAATAAACGAACACCAACAACAAGTTCAAATATCTGACGCAAATCGTATGAATTATCCTTATAACGAGAACAATTATCCAGGATTTGATCCGGAAGGTCAGTATGTAGGCGTTTATACTAATTTAGATGCGATACACGATTCTACTAAACAAAATATAAACAGTGATAATCCAATGGACCCAAACTGGGGCGGTATTGAGTTTACGCGAAATGCTGTTAAATCCGGTAAATATGAAGATCGTGAAATTACAAAACCAGTATTCAATAAGACAGTGAATACCGCATTTTATGTTAATTTACCAAGTGATGTAGATCCACCTGTAGATATTCTTTAATTATGTGTTTCATACATTCAAAATACATAATTACGACACTATTGCAGTAGGTTCTGGTTTAGAATATAATAAGTATAGTTTAATGTTTTCAAGTGAAGTTTTACTAATTTTCCTAACCTTTCCATTCGATGTTACTGTTAAATTATCTATACATTGAGGATTTGTTTGAATATTTTGTATTAAGTCGTTGAATGACGTAAAATTACTCATAATTGCAATAGCTGTTACTGAACTAATTCCGGGTATTTGACATAATATAATTTCGCCAATGTTCTCGGGTGTAACATTTTCTTTCTTTACCTTTTTTACTACCGAACAATAATTGCTTTCGGACGGTAGTTCTGGTGGAGTACTATTATTTAACGTATTATCCAGTGTATTTTCTTCTTGTAAACGTAATGTTCCAGCAAAACTAGGTGTTAAATAATATGGAATACGACCTTTTCCGAACTCACGTTCTATTTTATCCGCAGTATAAATTAACCATTCTGCGGTTTCATCTACAGTCGATGTTTTATGTAAACTAAACCCTTTGAAAAAATGTAAGGATGTCATTGAAGAATATACAATTTTCTTTTCAAGAGGTGTTCTCAATTGTGAGAATAGACCTTCTAATAAATACACTACTGAATGCAATGGATACCCTGAAGAATGAATGAGTCTATATGATTGTTCTTCATAACGTCCATCTTTAATAGATGCTAGTAAATCAGTATACGTTTTTCGTTCAATTAACATTACTTTCTTACCCTCGTCGGTTTGAATCAAAATATCACCTAGGTGTAATACCCTTTTCTCTAAAATAGCGAATGATGGAGTCGTTAATGAAGATAATTTTGCGTCTAATCGGTCATATAAAGCGTGTTCTCGCTCATCTACAATAATTTTCATAGTAAGAATATAATAAGTATGTACGAATTATTATATTGTTTGTTTAAAAGTATTATTTAACGCCAAACCATTGGACTAACACCAATAGGACGAGATTGACTAACATTAGGGTTTGCGGTAGTCTTCAAAAATGCGTAATTTTGTGATGAACCACGAATAGCAATACTTGAGTTAGAATCACGACCTACTTGATAAGCAAGGCCGGCCTTTTTACTTCCACCTTTGGAATCTTGATTAACAATACTAGCAATAGATGCTGTTCTCTTAGAACCACTTAATACCATATTTATATATTTACTAAATATATTTATTGGTATCTAATATAATATATTAAAACCATATAAATAATATTTTACGTATAATGGTATAACATTCATTTTATTAACGGAAAAAATAAAATGAATACAGATGAAGACATCCGCATTGAAAAGAATATAAATGGCATAGAAACATACGTATTTGATCCATATAACTCCCTAAATAAGGTAATTACCGAAGACGATATAAAACAAATATTATCAAATTATGGAATAAACGCCGGTATTTTTAATTCAATGTTATATAAACGTGCTTTCGTTCATCGTTCTTATATTAAACGCCCTGATATTGAAAATGAATACAATAATATTACAATTGTACCTCAACCTAACGATTGTTTACCATTATACACTAAATCGAATGAAAGATTGGAATTTGTAGGAGATGGAGTTTTAGAATGTATCACTAAATATTATTTATATAAGCGATTTCCTAAAGAAAATGAAGGATTTATGACAGAAAAAAAAATTGCATTGGTAAAGAATGAAGCAATTGGACGCATCGCATATGAAATGGGATTACATAAATGGTTAATTTTATCTAAACACGCGGAAACAAAACAAACTCGAACAAATTTAAAGAAATTGGGTTGTTTATTCGAGTCTTTCATAGGTGCTATGTTTTTAGACTTTAATAAGATTTCAGTTAAAGATGACGAGAATTGGTTTAAAGACGTATTTTCAACTGGGCCTGGATTTCAAATGGTGCAAACTTTTGTGGAAACTGTTTTTGAAAAACACGTAGATTGGGTTAGTTTAATAAAGAATGATGATAATTATAAGAACATTTTACAAGTAAAAATTCAAAAAGAATTTAAGGTAACTCCACATTATATGGAAGTTGAAGAAAATGACCCAGATATAGGCTATCATATGGGAGTGTATTTATGTTTGGGTCAACCAATTCATAGTGTAAAACCAAACCAATCTATATCAATTACGGAATTTAATAAATACGCTGATATACATCAGTATATGTCACAATACAATCGGATTTTTGTATTTATGGGAGAAGGTAGTCATAAGATAAAGAAGAAAGCAGAACAAATCGCGTGTGAAGATGCCATACGTAAATTATATAATTTCTAAAACAATGAAAGATAAAACATAATAAATATATAATTTGTATTGATACTATATACATATTATAAGGTAATGAGTGTTCCTAATACATATTTAGAACTATTACAAACAAAAGTAATACCAAATACACAACAAGAAATAAAAATAAGGTTTAATAAAGAAGAACCGTTACCTGAAACTATTTCTGAAGAGAATAATGAAAAACTTATAAAATCGGATAAATCAGAATTGAAACCATTTATTATTTTAGATAAACGTCGAAGTTCTACTGTAAATCGTGATATTATTCTTGATAAATTACGAAAACAAGATGTATTTAAAGTAAAACCGCGTCCAAGTGATGTAAAAACGAATATTTATATACCAAAGGATATCCCTACACCAGAGATTATAGAAGCTAATATTATAACAAAATTAGATGAACCAATTGCATTGTCTGAAATAGCAACACCTACAATTGAAGAAGTAAAAGAAGATATGGAAGAAGAAGACATTTTTGATATACCAACACAATCGGATATACAAACTGTAAGTAGATTGACTGAATTAGAGGTACCCGCAAAATTTGAAGAAGAAATTATTGAAGAAAAAGTACAAGAAATTATTGAAGAACCAAAAAAACGCGGAAGAAAACCAAAGAAAATTGTAATTGCGGAATCCGATGAAGAAAAAGTAGAAGTTGATCTAACAACTGCAATTATACGTACCCAAAAGGTATCTGATAGATTACCAAAAGAACGTGAAAAAAATATAATTGTCGCTCCACCATATTATATGAATAATCGTAAATTATTTATTCAAAAGCTAAACAAAATACTTCAACCAAGAGAACAAGAATTACTTGATACGGATAATTCTGTAAGTTGTGATACGCGAGGTGCGTCTGAAGAATTTTCTCTACTGACACATCAACGTATAGTCAGAGATTATTTAAATTTATATACTCCTTATCGTGGATTACTTTTATACCATGGTCTCGGTTCAGGTAAAACATGTACGTCCATTGCTATAGCAGAAGGTATGAAAAGCAATAAACAAGTGTTCGTACTCACCCCTGCTTCCTTAAAAATGAATTTTTTTAGTGAAATGAAGAAATGTGGTGATGATTTATATAAAAAAAATCAATATTGGGAGTTTATTTCCATAGATGGCAATCCAGAGTATTTGACTGTATTATCAAAAGCTTTATCATTACCAATTGATTATGTTCGTAAGAATAAAGGTGCTTGGTTAGTAAATATAAATAAAGAACCGAATTTCGCCGAATTATCTTCTGACGAGAAAACATCAGTTGATTTACAATTAAACGAAATGATACGTTCAAAATATAAGGACATCAATTACAATGGTTTAAATATGAATATTTTAAATAAATTAACCGATAATCAAACTCGTAATCCTTTTGATAATGCGGTTGTTATTATTGATGAAGCTCATAACTTCGTAAGTAGAATTGTAAATAAAATTAAACAAAAGAATTCTATCTCTTATATTTTGTATGATAATTTAATGAAAGCAACAAATGTAAAAATTGTACTATTATCTGGAACTCCTATTATTAATTATCCCAATGAAATCGGTATTTTATACAATATGTTACGTGGATACATAAAAACATGGAGTATGTCAATTAACGTTCAAACATCACAAAAAGTAGACACTAAGTCTATTTTAGATATCTTTGATAAAGCCGGTTTAAAAACCCACGATTTCGTAGAGTATAGTGGTAATCAATTAGTTATTACCCGTAACCCATTTGGATTTGTGAATACGAAGAAGCGCGGAGCATTAAAAGGAACGCAAAAAAAGGTTATAAATGAAAATGCAAAGACGCGAAAAATTAAGGGAGGAGCTGCAGGTGAAAGTTTTCAAAGATACGATGGCGTTAAATTAGATGACACTGGCAACTTAAGTGATTCTGATTTTTTGAAAAAGGTATTGTCTATTTTAAAGAAAAATGGATTAGACGTTCAAGAAAAAACAATTGAAATAAAGTTGAATAAATGTTTACCCGATTCTTCTGATGATTTTTTGAAAACATTTGTAAATGAAGATACAGAACAAGCACAAAATGTGAATTTATTCCAACGACGTATATTGGGATTAACATCTTATTTCAGAAGCGCACAAGAAAATTTATTACCTTCGTTTGTTGAAACCGAAAATGGAGATAATTATCATGTTGTATATAATGAAATGACCGATCATCAATTTAGCATTTATACCAAAATTCGTAAAGAAGAAGCTGATAGAGAAAAGTCAGCAAAAAAACAAAGGAGAAACCAAAAGAATCAGGACGATTTGTTTAGTATTTCATCCACATATCGTATATTTTCTCGTGCTGCGTGTAATTTTGTTTTCCCCGATGAAATTGAACGCCCAATACCAAACAAAAATATAGAAAAAATGAATGAAAATGATATGGATATTGTTCCTGAAAATTCAATTCAAGAAACAGACCCTTATTCAAATGTGGACGACAAACAAGACGAAGACTCTAAGATAGATGTAGATAACTACACAAAACGTATTGAAAATGCTCTATCCAAATTAAATACTATCGATAGTTCAACGGGTACACATAAATATTTAACAGGCGACATGTTACAACAATCCAGTCCAAAGTTTTTACAAATATTAGAGAACCTAACAAATCCTGATAATATCGGATCACATCTCATTTACAGTCATTTTAGAACCATGGAAGGGATAGGTATACTTCGTCTAATTCTATTAGCAAATGGATTTGCTGAATTTAAAATAAGAAAATCAGCCGATGATTGGGAAATAGTAGAGGATGAGAAAGATAATGGTAAACCCAAGTTTGTTTTATACACAGGTACAGAAACACAAGAAGAAAGAGAAATAATACGTAATGTATATAATGGTGCTTGGGACCTTGTTCCAGTAAATATTGCTAATAAAGTAAAAGAACAACATGAAAATAATATGTATGGTGATGTGATTAAAATCTTTATGATTACTTCATCTGGTGCTGAAGGTATTAATTTAAAGAACACTCGTTACGTCCATATTGTAGAGCCATACTGGCATATGGTTCGTCCAGACCAAGTTGTCGGGCGTGCCCGTCGTATTTGTAGTCATCAAGATTTGCCAGAAGAGTTACGTACAGTCCAAGTATTTTTGTATGTAACTACATTCAGTGAAGAACAGAAGACCGATGATAAAAATATAGAAATACGTATTCGTGATGTAAGTCGCATAGATAAAGCTACCCCCGTAACAACAGATGAAACATTATACGAAATAGCAAGCATCAAACAACGTATTAATAATCAAATATTACAAGCAGTTAAAGAAACAGCTATAGATTGTGGAATTTATGCCAGAACGGCAAAATCGGATGATAAACCTATGGTCTGCTACGGGTACGGTAAAATCGAATCCAACGTGTTTTCGTCATATCCTTCATTTGATATGGATAAAATGCAAAAAGAAGGATTAGATGTTGCCAAATTACAATGGGATACTCAAAAAGTAAACATACACGGAAAAGAATATGTACTAAAGAAAGATACAATGGAATTATATGACTACAAAAGTTATAATGACGCTTTAATTAATCCCAATATTCAGCCTAAACGTGAAGGTAAATTAATAAAAGAAGACGGACAATTTAAAATTATTGAATAATAAGTATAATAAAAGTTATAATATTTTTATTATGCGTTGCTTTACATATCTAGTTAAACCCTAATTTTTTTATAATCAAGTGACATGATAATGGTTGAGTTAATGCCCCTGATGCCTCATCTATTTTAAGACCACCAGCAGGTGAACCAACTGGGTTATTAATACTTAATATAGATTCAGTACCACTAGGTGTTGTAATTATTGACATACCAATCAGACTACCACCTCCAGATTTACCAACGACAGTTTGGATTAGTTCATTACCATTCAATACAACTAATAGTTCACCAGTGTTATTTGTAGTCACTTGAAATGTAATTTCAAAAATACAATCAGCAGGTAATACAAATTCATTTGGACTTGTACCTTCTTTACGTTGTATTGAACCAAATGGATTTATAGATGGACTTGGAAAATTTACAGATTCACCAGGACCAATATCATCGGAATTATCATTAATACCACTTTGACTCATTTGACCGTAAAAATCAGCATAATTTGATGCGAAAGAAGGGCCAGTCGGTCCACTTTCGCCAGTATCTCCCTTAGGTCCTGTAGAACCGGTATCACCCTTTTCACC
>TARA_B110000285_G_scaffold49800_1_pt1 | contig 12769 bp, 9 predicted proteins | sample TARA_B110000285 | Tara Oceans TARA_B110000285 (sample SAMEA4397756) | marine metagenome | biome: Polar Biome; feature: [SRF] surface water layer (ENVO:00010504); material: water (ENVO:00002006), including particulate matter (ENVO:01000060) such as... | depth 5 m
ATTCGCCCCACTTCGACCCCACCGCCAAAAGTATCACCAAAAACCAACACCGAAGTGCAGTTCGCCCCTTTGGCGATCTTTGCCGCTTCCTTCAGAATTAAATTATTAAACCGATCATGACGGCGACGCGGCTTGACTCCATCCCCGCCGAAAACCGATTTCAGCTCACGACGAAAGTCTGGCAACGACTCGGCTGCCGCCAAGCGCTCCATGTGCGAATCATCCTGAAACACACGAGCCAGCGATGCTAAGCTATACAAATAACTCCGTGCGTTTTCAGATGCGAGTAATAGAAAGACGTAGCGGATACCTTGGTACTCAGTTTGCCCATCATAGCGCAACCCATTCGGACAACGCCCCACGGCGATCATATAGTTGCGCTTCATCGGCACTCGCGCATGGGGCAAACACACACCGCTGCCTAAATAAGTCGTCATCTGCTTCTCCCGATCCAACAGATCCCTCAGCAGCCCCTTTTTTGTAAGCTTCCTGTCTTTCGATAAATCAAAAACGTTCAGCAGTTCCGACAACGCACCCTTGAAGTCGGTACTCTCGAGATCGATCACACGATTTTGAGCGATGTAGCGGTCAATACGCATAGTTTATATGTGAAACGTGAGCGTCTATTGTCAAAGGGTTTGAATAAATAACAGAATAAATAATAGCCGCGGATGAACCCAGAGGCCCAGACCAAGCAACAAAACGAGAACACTGCGAACTAGCCAAGCCTGGCCAGGTTTACTGATCCCACTCAATCGCCCCCTTCTTCAACTCGTAGAAAAGTCCCAGGACCATCACAAAGAGGAAGAAGAAAATCGGCAATAAAATCGGCAAGCTTGCAGCCAGGAACTCGCGAAAGACTAGCACCCAGGGCATCAGAAAGATGACTTCGATATCGAACAGGATGAAAAGCATCGCTGTGACATAGAATTTCACTGCAAACCGCGCATGGCCCGAGCCTTCAGCCAACATGCCACACTCGTAAGGCGTATCCTTAAGGCCAACCGAAGTGCCGCGCTGCCCAAAAATATGCGACGCTACCAGAACGACCGCACCAATACTGGCTGCGATAGAAAATTGAATAAGAATCGGATAATAGTCCGCGATCTGCATAACAAGGAAAGAAGGAGGCTTTTCGTCTCAGTTCAAGGTGTTTCTTCGCACATCGGTAATTATTCTAACTCAAAGTCCCCATTCGACGGGATCCCCTCGTCCTCCTCTGAAAATGATTGGTCGTTTTTTGCTGGAGCAACCAATGCTAAACGCTGTAGCCGAATGCGCGATTTCTCAAACACTCCCAAGCCAAGACTGGCGGCAAAGGGCAACTGACGCGGCAGCGGCGAAATCTCTGGAAAACCGTCCAACCGCCGATGCTTATTGATCTTATCACACAACAATCGATCAATCGCGACTGGATCCGAACTCATCCATAACAACGGCTCCGATCGAGAATAGCGGGATTTAAAAAGCGGACCACCAATATACTGATAGCGGTCCAACGAAATAAAATGCAGCACCATTCGCTCATTTAGCTCCGGAATCGCTGCAATCTCTGCAACGGCGGACGAAGCGGTCGCCTCATTGCCAAGAAAGCGCTGGCTGTTACTTACATTCCACAAGGTCGCATTCGCCAGGGCAGCATCCACGCCCAGTGCAGCATCATCCACGCCGACCGCCAAATTCAACCAAAAATCCACCTCAAACAATAGCGGCGCGGCCAAAAAACTTTTTCGCTCCTTCGCACCTGCCTCCAGCGCACTACTGCCGCGCCCCAAGCCACCGAACAACTGCGGCTCCTGATTTAAGCTCGGCGGCAGCGGGCTATCATAAAACCAATCCAGATCATAATGCTGCTCACTATCGAGTGCATACACTGGGCAACCCTCAAAATCGCCCAGATCCGAACTAATCGAAGGCATGATACCTGCCTGCCGCAACTGATACGCTGAATAGTCGACAATCAAGATCGACTCCCGCGCAAAGCCACGTGCTTCCAACACCTCGATCACTGCTCGAAGCAATTGCAACGGCGTGCTCAAACCACGACCACTCCGTGTGTTTACTTTAATGCCCACCTTGCCACGCATACTTGGTGCCAACGGAGTGCCGACCATAGCTTCATACGTCTCAACCAAAGCCGACACTTCGGAGTAATAAAGTTTCCCCTTTAACAGTGGCGCCTCCCAGACCAAGCCCAATGGCGCACGCGGCGGCAAGCCCTCCTGCGCACTCGCAACCGAAGGCACCAAAAAACCACCCAAGAGAAGCAACGCCCCGCAAATCCAGCGAAACAGCATCAAATCAAGGCACAACGCCCGCCTATCCACTTGACACCCAAACAAGGGAAACGAAAGTGACGGTAACACTGTGGTCTTATCTCCAGTAATACACACCCTTCGCAACAAATTGCTGCTTATGCTAAAAGCAAACACCAAAAAAGTAATCTTCATCCTAATCCCTCTGACACTCGCGATTTTCGCAGGTTGCAGCGGGCCAGAAGAAAAGAGAGCCAACAGCCTCAATCAGGCCGCACAACAACGCGCCGCTGGCGACGAGACAGCAGCACTCGCCACACTCGAAATACTTGCTCAAGCATACCCCAACGACCCCGAAATCCTTCAAGAAATCGGTGACATCCACCACGAGCTTGGCAATACCGCCGAAGCCGCCTTTTACCTTAGCGCCGCTTATGCTCTGGCACCGAGCGACGTAGAACTCCTCTTCCAAACCTACCGCGCACAAGAAAATGCGAATCAATCCGACGCCGCTTACAATCTACTCGAAGCGCTCGTCGCGGTGGAGCCCGACGCCATCAACGCCCAACTATGGCTACGCCTCGGCGAATTCCGCGCACAAGCACAGCAGACTCAGTCAGCCCTCGACGCTTATTTAAAAGGAGTCGATCCGGAAAACAGCACACCCTCCGCAGAAACTGCAGTCGCAATCGGCACACTTTTTAAGCAACTCGACAACCTACCACAGGCCGAACGTTGGCTAAACATCGCCGCAAACAGCGATGACCCCAACGCTCTTTCCGCACTCTTCGGTCTTCTTGAGATCCACCTTCGCAACAAAAACTGGACCGACGCCGAAATAGCCATCACTCAACTCGACAAACAATTCCCTGGTGCTGTCGATGCCAGTGAATGGGCCAACGCCCGCGGCGAACTCGAACGTTGGCGCAGTGCTCAAGTAGCCATGCAAGCAGAACTGACCAAATCCGCCACTGCTAAAGAAGCTGCCGCCAAACTCGTAGCCGACACCTCAGCAGCAGCCACCGACCTAACAATTATTGACGCTGGTGAGGCATCATCTGGAAAGGCACAAGTCATCGCAGACATGGAGCGCGCCGAAGCCATGGCCAACACACCTGCACTAGAAGTCGAACCCGCGAACAGCGCTGCCACCATCACCTTCGACCCAAACATTGCCATCGAACCAGCCGAACCCGCGCTCAGCTACGACCAACAGAGTGAAGGCGCGACCACCAATTACACTGTCGGCACCTCCGACCTTAACGACACCATCGCGCCCGACGTCGTCATCAAAACTGGCGCGGCCGCCCTCAAGGCAGTCCCCGCAATTCGCCCCACTCTGACACCACGCAGCTTAGAACAGCTGATAGCAGATGCCGAAAGCGCATCCATGGAGCACGACTACAAACAAGCCATCCAGCTCTACTGGCAAGCACTGGGCCGTGCCAACGCCCGCGCCGACATCTGGAATCAACTCTCGCTCGCCTACCGACTCGACGGACAAGCTAAAAACGCCGAGACCACCGCACTTGAGGCCACACGACTCGCCCCGCAAGAAATCGACTACACCCTCGACTATCTACGCGTGATTCAACGCACAAAAAAGCCAGAAGACTTCCTCGCCGAATTGGAGACCGCCTACGACCGTTTTCCCCGCAGTCCCGAAATCGCCCTCTCACTCGCCCGTGGCTATGAGCGAATCAGCGGGAACAATTCCTCCGCAATCGTGCTCTATGAACGTTTCATCCAGCTCGCGCCGAATCACCCGCTTGGCAACGAGGCTGAAGCCTCAATCACCCGTCTCCGCTGAGCCTCAAGCAGGCCATTTCCCAGCACCACCCGCTTCCTACATATATAATACGTGGCCCGCATTGCGCAAAAATCAGTCGAAACGATCAAGCACCAGGTGAATTTGGTGGATCTCGTGTCTCCCTACGTCGAACTCAAGCGAGCTGGTAGTTCATGGAAAGGCCTCAGCCCGTTTACTCAGGAGAAGACCCCGTCGTTTTACGTCCACCCCGACCGCGGCTTCTATAAATGCTTCAGCACCGGCGAAGGCGGCGACTGCTTCACCTTCATCATGAAGGTCGAGAACCTCGAATTCCCTGAAGCCATCGAGTTCATTGCTAAGAAGTTCAACATCACCCTCGAATACGAAGCTGGTGGTCCGTCCCGCGAAGAAATGTCGCTGCGCAAGCAAATCTTCGAAATCCATGAACTCGCCACGACTTGGTTTCACCAGCAATTTATTGAATCCGAAGAAGCCGCACCCGTGCGCAAATATTGGCAAGATCAACGCGGCTTTACGATGGAGACCGCAGATGAAGTCAAAATAGGCTATGCGCCCGTCGCGCGTAATGCACTCGCGCTCTATTTTAAGGAGCGCGGCATTCCCGCCGCCGCGATGCGTCAAAGCGGATTGTTCTTTGCCCGCGACAACGAAAACTTTCACGACAATTTCAAATCACGCTTCCGCGGCCGGCTGATGGTGCCGATTCGCGATGTGCAAGGGCGCGTCGTCGCCTTTACCGCACGTCAACTGGAGCAAACCCCCGCAGACGATCCAGCCCGCGAAGCCAAATACGTCAACTCCCCCGAAACGCAGATTTTCCACAAAGGCCGCATCCTGTTCGGCATGGATCACGCCCGCACGCATCTTAAAGAAGGCGGCAGCTTTCTCCTCGTCGAAGGTCAACTCGACGCTATCCGCTGCTGGTCTGTCGGCCTGCACACCGCAGTCGCGCCACAGGGCACCGCAATCACCGACGATCAACTCCATCTGATGCGGCGCTACCAGCCCAATACCGTCGAATGTTTATTGGATGGCGACAAAGCAGGCCGCAAAGCGGCCCTGCGCGCGCTACCACTAGCCTTCAAGGCCGGCCTCGAGTTCCGCTATCTATTGCTGCCGGAAAAAGCCGACCCCGACGACTTACTGCGTCAGCACGGCGCCGCCGCACTTGAACCGCTCCGCGCAAACTCAAAAAGTGCCATTGAGCTGGCCATCTCCGAAAGCCTCCCCGAAGACCGCGCCCCCAGCACCAACGAGAAAACCACTGCCCTACGCAACGTCTTCGATCTATTGCAGCACGTACCTTCGGAGGTTGCCCGCGAAGATTACATACAGACCGCCTCCAAGCTTCTAAATGTCGATTCCCACGCCGCACTGGTTGATTTCAAAAAATCCCCAAAGCCTCAGACGTACCACTCAGGTCAGAATCAGCAAAAAACCACCAAAAAAGTCAGTACAGACACGCTATTGACAGACGGGACATGGGAGCTACTTTGGCTCGTTCTACACTTTCCCGAACACAGCGCAGCAATCTCAGAAATAATTGATTACGATTGGATTAATAGCACATCGCCAGCCGGTCGCCTCCTCAAACGCATTCTCGCCGAACTACGCGAAGGATTGATTGAAAATACTTCAAATATCGAAAATCTCATCGACACGATTGAAGACCGCCAACTAATCGCCGACCTACACTCTAGAGACCTAGATGTTGAAGCCGACTTAGCTGAGTATCAAATTAACAATTACCTCAACTTCCTCTACAACAATTACTTAAAAACTCGACTTAATACTCTAAGGCAAACAGTCGCCAACGCATCGCCCGAAGACCAACTAGGCCTCATGCGCAAGGTCAAGGCCGCTAGCCAGGAACTTGCCGCACCACACCAGCTCAAAATTTAAACAAAGTCGTCCCCTTTCCAAGCAACCACAACACATTATGTCCGCAGCGAAAAAAACCACCGCAAAAAAAACAGTGACCAAGAAAGCCGCCGCAAAAAAAGCGCCTGTCAAAAAAGTCGCGAAGAAAAAAGCACCTATTAAAAAAGCGCCGGCCAAGAAGGTTGCTAAGAAAGTGCCGGCCAAGAAGAGCGTAACCAAAAAAGTGCCAGCCAAGAAAGTTGCCAAGAAACAGTCACCAGCTAAAAAAGCGCCAGCCAAAAAAAGCGTAGCTAAAAAAGCGCCGGCCAAGAAAGTCGCCAAGAAAAAGTCACCAGCCAAGAAGGCGCCGATCAAGAAGAGCGTAACCAAAAAAGTGCCGGCCAAGAAGGTCGTAGCAAAGAAGGTCACGGTGAAGAAAGCTCCCGCAAAGAAGGTTGCAGCAAAAAAGACTTCCACTAACAAAACCGCCAATAAGAAGGTAGTCACAGCAGAAGAGATTAAGAGAGAGATCGAAAAGGCTGTACCTAAAAAGCGCAAACTCTCCGCGAAAGCACAGGAGAAGCTAAATGAGCGCATCCGCAACCTGATCCGACTTTCCAAAGAGCAGAGCTTCCTTACCTACAAGGACATCAACGAAGCCTTGCCCGATAGCGTCAGCAATCCTGACGAAATCGAAAACATCATTTCCATCCTTCAAAATCTCGAAGTCGAAATCCTCGACGACACCGAAGTTGAAGCCTTCAAGGCCCGCCAGGAGGAGACCGAAGAGAAAGAAGTCCGCACGTCTCAAAACGACATACTCGACGATCCTGTTCGGATGTATCTCAAGCAAATGGGCCAAGTGCCTTTGCTAACCCGCGAGGAAGAAGTCGCCATCTCCAAACGTATTGAGAAGGCCGAACTGCGCGCACAAGATGCCCTCTTCTCCACAGCACTGACGCTCGAGTTCCAAAACAATATCGTCCAGAAGCTGCTCAATCGCGAAGAACGCTTCGACCGCGTCGTGCTCGACAAAAAGATTGAGAGTCGGGAAATCTATTTCAACAGCCTGCCAAAGCTGCTCGAACAAGCACACAAACTCGGCGAGCGCATCTACGCTGCATGGGATAGCCAGCTTACAGCAACCAAGGCCGGCAACGGCCCGAACGAGAAACGCTCTCGCACTCGTATGAAAAAATACGAGGCCGAGCTGCGCCTCGTGCTGCGCAAATACTGCCTCAAGCTCAAGGTCTTTGAAGATTTCCTGAGTAATCTGACTCCAGTTTATCGCGAAATTTCCGATCACTACGACGATCTCGAATCCGCCGGTAAGGTTGCCACTCGCCGCAAGAAGAAGGTCGACATCAAAGCCACCAAAAAACGTCTCGGCGAGCTCACACTTGAGTTCAAAATGGATGCGCGCGAGTTCATGGAGATCATCCGCGAAGTGCGCGTAGGCATGCGTCAAGCGCACAAAGCCAAGACTGAGATGGTCGAAGCTAACCTTCGCCTGGTCATCTCAATCGCGAAGAAATATACCAACCGTGGCCTCTCCTTCCTCGACTTGATTCAAGAAGGTAACATGGGCCTAATGAAAGCGGTTGAGAAATTTGAATACCGCCGTGGCTACAAATTCTCGACTTATGCAACATGGTGGATTCGCCAAGCGATCACCCGCTCCATCGCCGACCAAGCCCGCACCATCCGTATCCCGGTGCACATGATCGAGACCCTAAATAAGGTCATGCAGGTGCAGAAGCAACTTCTTCAAGAGCTGGGCCACGAACCCACCGCCGAGGAAGTCGCCGACGAAATGAACCTTCCGATCGAGCGTGTGCAGTCTATTATGAAGATGGCACAACAGCCGATCTCTCTACAAAGCCCAGTGGGTGACTCCGACGACACCAACTTCGGTGACTTCATCGAAGATAAGGGAGCCGAGAATCCTTACGACATGACCGCGTATAGCCTTTTACGCGAAAAAATCACCGACGTTCTCGACAGCTTGACTGAGCGGGAGCGCAAGGTGCTCTCACTACGCTTCGGCCTCGCCGACGGCTACTCACGAACACTCGAAGAGGTCGGCCGCCAGTTTAAGGTGACCCGTGAGCGTATTCGTCAGATCGAAGCCAAAGCGCTTCGTAAGATGCGCCATCCGACCCGCATTCGCCAGCTGCATGGTTTCTTCGAAGGCGACATCAATCTCGAGAAGCCAGGTATGGACAGTCTCAAACGCGAGAACGCAAAAAAATAAACAACCCACCTAACTAACTCTCCTTTTATTTAAGCCAACTATGCGTTTACATTCTTCACTTCTCGCCTCCTTCAGTTGTGCGCTTGCCTTGATCCTTGCAGGTTGTGGCGGCCCGAATGGCGTCCGCGTCACCGAAGGTCAAAGACGCGAAACCGCGCCCATGATCACTGACAAAGAACCGATGATCGTGCACATCGATCTATTCGAACGTATCGCGACCATCCGCAATGGCATGGCTCTGGGCGATGAGTTTTTCATCACCACCAACTATGCAGGCGTGGAAACTGCGGTGCTTAAAGCACGCCCCAGTAGTTTAAGTGAAACACTGTTAACGGCCGACATCCTCGAAGGGGACCCGAAAATCAACAATACAGTCAAGACCGCAGACAGCGCTCGAACTATGGAGCTCGCAAAAATCTATCGCAATCTCGACCAAGAAAACTAATATATAGTTAATCCCGCTTACTCATGAATATTCAACTTTTAGCATTCATTCAGAATCTCCGAGCACCGGAGCTGATTCTCATTTTCCTAGTCGTCCTGCTTCTCTTCGGAGCAAAACGCCTACCTGAACTCTTCAAGTCTTTCGGGAAATCGATTAAAGAATTCAAGAAAGCAACATCTGACATCGAAAATGATGTTCGCAATGCGATGGACGCCGAAGATGAACCAACCCATACCCCACGCACAGAAAGCAAACAAGTCGAAGCCAGCACCCCAGTAGTCGAAGCTCCGGAGAGCGACGACCTCGAGAGTAAAAAAGAAGACGCATAACTATAATACACTTTAGCAATCGAAAAATCGCATCACTATTGATGCGATTTTTTTTACCTTTAGATCTAAACTACCGAATCTGCCCCCTTTTCGCTAATATGCTACGTTTCCTCAGTTATCTAGGCCTTCTTCCTTTTCTGCCGCTACTAGTCAGTACCGCTCATGCCAGTGAGGAGAATCTGGACCACAGGATTAACAACGCCGTCGCTCCTTGGACTGAGAAGATCTTTGAAATTATCTTTTTCAAACCATTCACCATCGCTGGACAAGAGGTCCCGTTCATTCTCATTTGGCTCGCAGGTTCTGCGATCTTCCTGACGGTCTACTTTAAATTCATCAATATCAGGTTTCTCGGATTAGCGCTACGCACGGTTCGCGGCAAATACTCAAAACCGTCTGACCCTGGTGAAATTAGCCATTTCCAGGCACTCACAGCAGCGCTCTCAGCCACCGTCGGTCTGGGCAATATCGCTGGCGTTGCGATTGCGATCTCTAAGGGAGGCCCAGGAGCAGCCTTCTGGATGGTGGTGATTGGCCTAGTAGGCATGACGACCAAATTTGCCGAATGCACATTGGGGGTACGCTATCGTGATATTGATGCCAATGGCACAGTGAGCGGCGGCGCGATGAAATACCTAAAAAAGGGTTTAGCCGAACGCGGCAAAGCGATGGGAGTCGTAGGCTCGGTGCTCGCGGTCATATTTGCGATCTTATGTGTGGGTGCATCCCTCGGCGGTGGAAACATGTTTCAGATCAATCAAGTATGCGCACAATTTGTTGAAATCAGCGGCGGCAGTGAGAGTATATTAGCCGAACACCACTGGGTCTTTGGAGTAGTCATCGCCCTCTTAGTAGGCGTGGTGATTATTGGCGGCATTACTCGTATTGCAAGTGTCACAGCCAAACTCGTGCCCTTAATGTGCATAATCTACATTTTTGGTGCGCTGACCGTTTTATTCACCCACTTTGCCGAGATCCCTCAAGCGATTGCGTTGATAGTGAGTCAAGCGTTCACTCCAGATGCCTACGTGGGAGGCCTGATTGGAGCGATGTTGATTGGCATTCAGCGCGGCACTTTTTCGAATGAGGCTGGCATCGGCTCTGCCCCGATTGCACACGCGGCAGTCAGGACAAGTAAACCCGCGAGTGAAGGGATTGTCGCACTCCTTGAACCGTTCATCGATACCGTAGTGGTTTGCTCGCTAACCTCCCTAGTGATTGTCATCACCGGTAATTACGGCGAAGCGCTGGGTAGTGCCGGCGATGGCATTGCAATCACCTCCAAAGCCTTTGGATCCGTCATTTCATGGTTCCCTTTTGTGCTGTTTGTCGCTGTCACACTATTCGCGTTTTCGACCATGATCTCGTGGTCTTATTATGGGCAACAAGCATGGGCGAGCCTGTTTGGGAGCAGTAAGATAGTGAAGGTTTCTTACCAACTCCTGTTTTGTCTCTGCATCGTGCTCGGTGCGTCGATGTCACTCGGAGCCGTCACAGACTTCTCAGACGGCATGCTTCTGGGCATGTGCTTCCCGAATCTAATCGGCGTCTATCTACTTCTCCCTGTAATTAAGGAAGAGTTGCTCTCCTTCCGTAAGCACGCCGCCGAAATTGACAGCGCTACTCGACCTGCAAAATAAGCCCCTTTAAAATGTTTCCTTCAGGGAAATTCAGTAGCGTCGGAAAGTCAAACGGTTGTCCAGTGCGAGCGAAGATTCGACCTTCGCGGCCGACTTCAGCAGCCGCAGTCGACACCAGACGCTCGAAGGCTTCGAGTGTGATCGACTCTGACCGGCAATAAGTCGCCAACACACCGCCTGCCGGTAAGCATCGAAATGCGCTAACGTGCACCTGCTTCAAGGCATCTAGATCTGCTGCTATTTCACTCGGCGGATCCAGTATGATACAGTCGAAATCCCCGACCGTGCGCTCCGCCAAAAATGCCGCAGCGTCACAATCAATCGTTTCAATAAAGCACTCATTACGCTGCGCATTGGCGCCGATAGCTTTCACACAGGTCTCAGAAAGGTCAGTGGCGACCACATGCGCCGCCCCAGCTCGCAGTGCTTGCATCGCAAACGCTCCACAATGAGAAAACGCATCTAGCACAACGCGATCCTCGCAAAGGCTCCCCACGAGGGCGTGTTGTTCGCGTTGATCTAAAAAGAACCGTGGCTTCTGCGGCTGCATCAAATCTAGTCGATAACTGAGCTCATCAATTTCAACCCAGCGGCCTTTTAAATTATTACCACTTAATGTGCGAACGTCACGCTCGAGCCCATAAGCAGCTCGGCTTTCGCAATCATTGAGGAAAACAATTTCCTGAGGCGCGAGCTGCTCTTTCAAAAGTCCTGCGATCATATCGAGGTGCGCATCCGCCGCCGCGGTCTCAGTAGTAATAGTTAGCACGTCTGCATATTTCTCCACAATCAACCCGGGCAAATAATCCGCATCGGAACTGATGAGTCGCTGACAGTTGCTTTCACCACGACGGGCCAGCGCTTCTTGGATCGCATCAGCGATATAACTCTCATCAAACGCCACCGCTTCGGCCCAGCTGAAACGCCGCCACGCCGCCGCCAGATTGCGACGATCGAAAATGCCGCTGCCCAGCGCATGACCATTAGCTGCAATCAAAGTCGCTGCGCTGCCATCAATCAGGATAGAATCCGTCAGATCCAAATCGTCTAATCTAACCCAAGGATGCCCAAACGCTCCCTCTCGCGCTGTGCGCTTCAAACGGAGCACGTTTTCATTAGAAATATCCATAAATACTAAGCACTAGCGCGCTTGTCGAAAGAGCCAGGCTCCAGCTCCAAACATGACTAGGTTCGGCAACCAAGCTGCCAACAGTGCCGGAATGATCTGCCGATCCCCCAAGATCGTCGCAATACTGATCAATACATAAAAGATCAGGAAATAGCCCATGCACTTAGAAATCCCTATCATTGGATTGGTCCGCACGCCAGAGACAGCAAACGGCACCGCTAATCCAACGACGACCAAGCAACTAAAGGGCGCGGCTAATAGCGAAAAATAACGAACCAAATACGCGTGCACGACAGGGTTTTCTTCGGGCGGCACGGTTTCGATAATACGGCGCAATTCAAACAACGACAGGCCCTTCGGATCTTTATGCAACGCCAGCATTAAACTTGGATCTTCGTGAAACTCCTCAAAGCTCTTTTGCTTGAAAGGAATGGTGCGCATCGGATCGCCCGTCTCGGGATCAAGCATGAGCTCGCGTCCATTGAGAAACACCCAATACCCCTGCGTGTCATCAAAATACGCCTCACTGGCTGAGATTCGGTTTAACTCCTGCCCCTCCTCGTCACGCGTGTGCACATTCACACCGAGGCCAAGCCAAGCACGCTCACTAAAACGATCCATGAACCACAGGCGCCCGTCTTTACGATTATCAAACCCTAAATTATAGACTAGGCCCTGCTGCTTGGTCGCAGTAGCATCTTGCTGCACCGCCGCATATTCTAGGTTGTCAAAAAATGTGCGCGCACGCTCAACCGAATAGGGCACGACTGACGCGGTTAGATAAAACAGCAATCCGGAGAGCAAAAATCCCGCCAACCATAGCGAACGACTGATGCGAAACAGTCCTGCTCCAGAAGCACGCATCGCGGTAATCTCATTATTACGATGCAAGGTGCCGAGCGAAAACAACAGCGATACCAAGAACGCAATCGGCAAGATCGAAGGCAAATAGGTCGGCAGTGCCAGCATGTAATAAAACACCACCTCACCAAAACTCGCTCCCATCTCTAAGAGGTCTGGCAGGCTGTCATACATATTCTGAAGAATCAAGATGCCGACAATCAC
>TARA_B110000285_G_scaffold101439_1_pt1 | contig 12758 bp, 20 predicted proteins | sample TARA_B110000285 | Tara Oceans TARA_B110000285 (sample SAMEA4397756) | marine metagenome | biome: Polar Biome; feature: [SRF] surface water layer (ENVO:00010504); material: water (ENVO:00002006), including particulate matter (ENVO:01000060) such as... | depth 5 m
GTGCCACCACCTGCAGTTCAGAGAATACAGTCAGCGGCGGTTGGAGGCAGACGTGCGTCTGCGAAGCCAGGATCAAGGCCTCTCTCAGCAGCAGGCTTGGGTAAAGCACGTCGTGGCTCCAAGCATCTAGTGCCCACACTCAGATCATCAGCAGCAGGGCCTCAATTAGTCGGCATGTCAAGCACAAACAAGATCCTGCTCAACAAAGGACCACGAGGCAACCAGCTGCCTCCACTCAGTAGCAGCATGGGCGACTACAACACAGCTGCGGCAAGTGTTGGAGCAATGCGCAATAACTTCATGGGGTCGAGCGAGAATGCTTATGGCTTAGACAACATCAGGATTCTGCAAGGTCCACCTGCAGTATCTGTCACCGGCTTCGAGGGTGGCTATAGCTTGGGACAAAAGAACATCGAAATGGCCAGGAGCAAGTTTCTGGTTGACAAGCTGACCGGAAAGCTCTCTGGCGATCTACTCAAGAGAAGGAGCAGACCTGCCACCGCCTATCCAACAACATCATCAGGTGCTTTGCCACCAAGGAGACCCTCACAGCGATCGCAAGTATCCGCAGCCAGCTCTGCTCTGGCCACGAAGCAAAGAAAAGACGAAGATGAAGAGGAAGAAAAGGTAGCACCAGCAACAAACCAGAAGTGGAGCGATCTAGACAAATGCATTGAACTGCTCCTGGACAGCAAGAGCGAAGAAGAGACTGTGTTCGTGTATCTGAACACCAACCCAAATGCAGATCCTTATGATTTGCTGGTGGCCAACTACCAAGAACGTGACGCCCAGAAGTACTACACATTGAGCGGCAAGGGCCTGACCCTCTACGTGCGTGACGCTCCGGTTGAGTTCTTGTCTCTGGGGCAATGGTTGATCGAGAGAGACTCCTACAATCACATCAAAGAGCTTAATTTCTTCAAGAAGTTCAAGAAGTGGAAGTTCATGAGGATGTGGAAGAAGACCATTAAGCACCAAGCCAGAATGAAGGCCAAGAACGCACTCGAAGAAAAGTTATTCATTCTTCAACCTCACTTCAGTGAGCATCTTTTCAAGCATAGAGAGTACATGCTCAACATGGAGAAGAAGAGATTCGTGGACACTTGCGTCCAAGGTGAGACCCGGACGATAGAAGAATTTGGACAGGCACAATACGAGAGAACGAAGGCTATCACTGAGGAGGTCCAGCGTTTCTCAGACAAATCAAGAGAGAATATCAGGACATGCATCAACATGGTCTTGAATGAATTGCGAATTAGGATTCAAAGCGAAATTGAGCTTGATGCTGTCAAGAAGAAGAGCAACCCAATTCAAAACCAAAACACAATCACCATGAAGAAGAAGGCTCAGAACTCAATCGCCGACAAGCTCGGCTTCCCAGATGGTATGACCTACGGCCACAGATCCAGTCTGAGAAAAGAGTGCTCCAGATTCCTGAGGTTTGCGTATCTCGTCGATTTCTTGAGTCTTTAATCCTTGAGCACCATTTATACTGGTTCAGTCTCAGACATGATTGAGCGACTGAGAGAACTTGACGAAGGCTGCGATATGGAGGCTGTTATGAACATGAACTTCGATGATGGGGCACCTGGAGGAGCTCCACAGTCTGGCAACCCACAACAAAGCTCAGATCCTCTCTTCTATGTCTCAGTCAAGCTATGTGACGAAAACGAGATCCCTGAAGAGGAGGTCCAGCAAGTACGAATCGAAGACTTTGGAAGAGAATCAGCAGTCGAGGAGTTTGATCCTTTGGCCCACTTTGAGCTCGAAGAAGTAAGAGATGAGGACAGCGATGGAGAAAGTGACCAAGGAGAGCCTGAGGACATCCCATTCGTGCCCATTTACAAGAAAGTTATCCCAAACATTGAGTCTTACTGGCTGAGACTCGAGCCAGACGCCAACGACTACATCGAGATCATCATCAGAACCTTCTCTCAAGGCCTTCAACAAATAATGTCGTTTGAAAGATGGAGCAAACACAGCGATTTAACTCCATACGCCGATGTGTTAGAAGAGTGGGATGACATCGTTGGAGATTCCTGGGATGAACCTGACACACCTGTGCTCGACCCCAAAACATGGATTCAAGATAACGTGCTCCACCAGGACCAAAAGAAGCTGGTCCAAGACATCCTGGTAAATGCTTTCTCCAAGATGAAGAAGTTCCTGACTAGATTCCAGCCCATCCTGGAGATCTACTACAAAAACAAAGAAATCGATTTTCTGATGCTGACAAATGAAAGATTGAAGAACCCAATTGACAGTTTACATAACACTCTTGCGCTGTTTAACCACTACCACGAGTTATTCAGCTCTTCTCTGCCAACTAAAGCCGATATCGGTCTAATCCAAATCGACTCCAAGCTGGCGAGAGAGCACATTCAGCCAACTCCTAAGAAGTATATTGCTTAAATGGAAAAAGAAATTCCTGCTATCATAAGGGATCGAAATTACGCTGCCAAGTAATGGCTCGATGACAGAATTAGAGAGCTGAAGAAGCCAGTATCTGATGTCGACGAATTTGTTGAGCAAAATGAATATTACAACGCAGCAGAAAAGCTGTTTTAAGATTATCGTGACAAAGTCGACATGTATGGGCAGTACCACAACAAACTTACGGAGTTCAATCTGAAAGTGATCAAAGACGACAAAGCTCAGCTGACCGAGTCGAATGTTTCAATCGCCAATCTTTCCACGCATATTCAAAACGTAGAGAGCTCCATGGAGGCCAACAAAGCTATCTTTAAAAAGACATTGAATGAACGTGTTCCTCGGTTAGATGCCGAAATCAATGATTTATTTGAAAAAGCTTAGGATGCCAAGTTCTTAAGCGGCTCTTCTGATATGTTCGATATTCTAAGAGTATTACTGGAGTACGAGGACAAATTCAAAGCATTAGAAACCACTTCATTAAAATGTAATAGACAGCAAGAAGTTCTAGAAACTCAACCAACAGTTTTTGAGAACCTTGATGAATGCCGAGAACAGCTTACTCTTAGGTGCTTGATGTGGAGGTCTCTCAAGGACTGGTAAGAAATGAATGAATCATGGTTAAAAACGCCTTTTGGAGACGTAGATGCCAAAAGCATTGCGAAAGAGGCTGAGAACTATGCCAAGATATGCATGAGATTGGAGAAGAATTTGGAGCCAAATCCTATTTAAGCCAAGTTGAAGGATTTGGTAGATACATTTTAAGAGGCAATGCCCATTGTTATTGCTATGAGGAATGATAAATTAACTGAGGTTCATTGGGGATAAATTAAGGATCTTATTGGAAAACCTTTTGACGTAACAGATCCAGAATTTTTGCTCAAGACTTTAATTGATCTTGATGTCACAAGACTCAGAGAAGAAATTACAACTATTTCAACATAAGCTACTTAAGAATCTAACCTCAGAGGCTAACTTGAAGGCATCATTGAAATCTATAAAAAGCTTCAGTTCGAGACCAAACAGGAAGAAAGAGTAGGTGATTGCCACATCCTTACTGAGATTGATCCAATTCTCGAAGCTATTGATTAAACTCTTGCTGAAGTCAACGCCATTCTTGGATCTAGATTTGTAAAACCCCTTAGAGAAGAAGCTGAAGAATGGAAAAATCATATTCAACTATTGAGTGACTTGATAGAAGCATGGCTTTCATGCCAAAAGAATTGGATGTATTTAGACAACATTTTCAAAGGATCTGAAATAAAGAAAGCTCTTCCAGATGAAAGCAGGAAATTCGAAAGCGTTGACAAGTTCTTCAGGAATACTTTGATGCAAGGTCCAACAGGTGTAATCAAGTAAGCTAACTGCATGAACCACTGGGTTATCAGAAAGCCTTAAATTCTTGAACAAATCCGAGAAAAGAATGAAGATCTTGATAACATCCAAAAAAGTCTTGATGACTATATGGAAGTGAAAAGAAGCCACTTCCCAAGATTCTATTTCCTTTCGAATCAAGAGCTTATTGGTGTACTAGCTAACTCACAGAATCTCGAGATCATTCAATTGAATTTAAAAACCTGCTTTGATAATATCGTTAGAATTGATATAGTTGATTAAGATATCGAAGCTATGAATTCGATGGAGAAAGAAAAAGTTAAATTCAAAAAGCCTTAAAAAGCAAGAGGACCAATTGAAACTTGGTTGGCTGCGTTGTAAGAGGAGATGATTTCCACATTAGCAGATCTTATGAAGAAAGGAGTTTCAGATTATTAGGTTCAAGATAGATCAAAGTTCGTATTGGAACATAAAGGTCAAATCGTAGCTACAGTGGCTCAAATTATGTGGTGCCAGCAATCAGAGAGCTACATTTAAGATCAAGGAATGAACCCATTATCTTTAACAGATTGGTATGACGTCAACGTCAATCAAATCGAGCAATTAACAACACTAGTAAGAAGTGACTTAAAACCATTAGAAAGAAAAGTAATTGTAGCTTTGGTAACTACTGATGTCCACGCAAGAGATGTAATTGGCGATTTGAGAGACTAAAATGTTTCGTCAATTACTGAGTTCTAATGGGTTCAATAACTCAAGTATTATTGGGAAGAATTCGATGGAAATGATGATTGCAAAATTAGACAAGTGTCTGCTGTTTTAGATTATGGATATGAATACATGGGTGCCACTTCCAGACTTGTTATCACTCCACTTACCGATAGATGTTGGATTACCATTTCCAATGCTCTTCATATCAAACTTGGTGCAAACCCAGCAGGTCCAGCTGGTACTGGCAAAACCGAATCAACAAAGGATCTCGCGAAAGCTATTGCTATCCAATGTATTGTATTCAATTGCTCGGATTAAGTAGATTACATCATGATGGGAAGACTCTTTTCTGGTCTTGCACAGCAAGGATGCTGGACTTGTTTAGATGAATTTAATCGTATAGGTGTTGAAGTACTTTCGGTCATTGGTCAACAACTGTTAAGTGTTCGAAAAGCTCTTTTACTTTACGATGCAAGCAAAGATAAAAATGAATTCATGTTCGAGGACTAAATTATTCCGCTCAAAAAAGAATTTGGATGCCATGTAACAATGAACCCAGGATATGCTGGAAGAACTGAACTACCTGATAACCTTAAAGTCCTTTTCAGACCTGTGGCTATGATGATCCCTAACTATGCTTTGATTGCTGAAATCATGTTGGCAGCTGAAGGTTTTAAAGAAGCCAAAGTATTATCTAAAAAGATGACGAAGCTATATAGTCTTTCCTCGGAGCAACTTTCTCAACAAGATCATTATGATTTCGGACTAAGAGCTGTGAAGTCAGTGTTGGTTATGGCAGGCTCCTTAAAGAGACAGAATCCAACTATTGACGAAGACGGAGTACTGATCAGGGCCATGAGAGATGCAAATGTGCCAAAGTTCTTGAAAGATGATTTACCATTGTTTTATGCCATTATTCAAGATTTATTCCCAACTGTAGTGATTACTGAGAATGATTATGGAGATCTTAAAGTTACCATCGAAGAGAGAATTCAAAATAAGGACTTGTAAGTTCATCCTGGTTTTGTGATGAAGGTCATTCAACTTTACGAAACATTCAATGTAAGATTTGGAGTCATGCTTGTTGGACCAACCGGAGCAGGAAAAACAACTTGCTATGAGACCTTGGCCGATACAATGACAACAATGAGAGAAAGAAACCACCCTAATGAGGTATATCAACTTGTAAATGTTCAAGTACTTAATCCTAAATCTATTTCTATGGGCGAAATGTATGGTATAGTTGATTAAGTATCTCAAGATTGGTTTGATGGGTTGGCTTCAAAGATTATGAGGTCTGCTGCACAAGAAACTGATGAAGATAGCTGGTGGGTTGTATTTGATGGACCTGTTGATGCGCTTTGGATTGAAAATATGAATACAGTACTGGATGATAATATGACTTTATGCTTGTCAAATGGATAAAGAATCAAACTTAGACCTCAAATGAAAATGCTCTTTGAAGTAGCTGACTTGGCAGTCGCCTCTCCAGCTACAGTATCTAGATGTGGTATGGTCTACATGACAGCTGATGAGCTTGGATGGTAACCTTTCGTTAAAACTTGGATTAAAACATATTTCGCAGATAATGAAGAAATGGACGATGAACTTTAAACTTTCCTATCTGAAATATTTGAATTCTCTGTTGAAGAAGGTCTAAGTTTTATAAGATAGAACCTAACTGAACCCCTTATTTCCACAGATTTATAATAAGTTACTTCAATTACACGCTATCTTGAGAGCTTCCTTCATGAAGATAAAGGTTTCAAAGGTAACACCAACGAAAAAAGAAAAATCCTTGAAGAAGTCTTCGCCTGGTCATTCGTTTGGAGTCTTGGAGCTTCTCTTGATACACCAAGCAAAGATAAGTTTGATTCAAAAGTCAAAGATATTTTCAAGCAAGTTAAGTGGCCTCCAGCTTATTCTGTTTTCGATTACTACTACGATCTGAAAAAGGATAAGCAATTCAAACCTTGGTCTAATAAAGTAGCTCCATTTATGTATGACAAAGAAGCATCCTACTTTGATCTGATGGTGCCAACCACTGACACTACCAAATATGCCTTCTCTCTTGACTTGCTGATTGCTCTTGATAAACCAGTCTTCTTCACCGGTAACTCTGGTGTTGGTAAGAGCGCTGTGATCTCTAACAAACTTTAAGAAATGAAAGATAAAGGTGGAATTGTACCAGTCAACATTAACATGTCAGCTCAGACTTCATCTTTGAGAACATAAACATCCATCGAGGAAAAGCTTGAAAAGAAACCAAAGAAGAAGTTTGGTCCACCAGTCGGATAAAAGCTTGTTGTCTTTGTGGATGATATCAATATGCCAGCTGTTGAAGAGTATGGAGCTTAACCTCCTATTGAACTTCTTAGACTGTTCATTGATAGAAAAGGATTTTACCAAAGAGGTGAATGGTTCTGGAAAGAAATTGTTGACACTGTTATGATCGCTTGTGCTGCTCCACCATCTGGTGGTAGAGCAGTATTGACTACTAGGTTCAGTCGAAGATTTAATCTTTTCTGTATGCCAGAAGCATCTCAATCCACATTAACAACTATTTTCTCATCTATTCTGAAGAACTTCTTGTCATCTGGTTTCCAAGATAAGGTCAAGAACTTAGAGCCCGCTGCTATTACTTCTGTCATTGAAATTTACTAACGTATTCAATCAGACTTGCGTCCAACTCCTGCCAAGTTCCACTATCAATTCAATCTCAGAGATGTCTCTAAAGTCATCCAAGGTATTTGCATGGTGAAACCAGTTTCAATTTCAAACGACGAACTGTTCATGAAACTGTTTGTGAATGAATCATTCCGTGTCTTCTATGACAGACTCATAAATGAAGCAGATCGACAATGGTTTAAAGAACTTATACTTGAATTGCTCTCCAAGAACTTCAAAATGTCTCCTGATGCAGATGACATCTTCGTGCACAACAAGATCATGTATGGTGATCTTTTGAAACTAGACTCACCCGTTCAATATTATGAATGTATTCAAGATAAAAAGAAGTTGCTCAAGGTTCTCCATGGCGGTCTTGATGAATACAATATGAGCAACTCAAGCAAAATGAACTTAGTCTTGTTTGATGATGCAATTGAACATGTCTTAAGAATTGCAAGAGTTCTCAAATAGCCAAGAGGCCATATTATGCTTATTGGTGTGGGTGGTTCAGGAAAGTAAAGTCTCATTAGGCTATGTACATCCATGAGATAGATGGAGTTTAAAACAATTGAAATCACGAGGAACTTTGGAACTGAATAATTTAAAGAAGTAATGAAAGGATATATGAAAGCGGCTGGTATTGAAGGAACAGGAATATCATTTGTGATGACTGATACTTAAATTATCGATGAGTCCTTCGTTGAAAACTTAAATAATCTTTTAAACACTGGAGAAATTCAAAATGTGATGTTACCAGAAGACAAAGATGAAATTGTAAATGGTGTAAGAGTCATTTGTAACCAGAGAAAGATAATCGATACTTTGGATAATATCAATAACTTGTTTGTTGCTAGAGTTAGAGAGAACCTGCATATTTGCTTATGTATGTCACCAGTTGGAGATACTCTCAGAGTCAGATGCCGTCAATTCCCATCTTTGATTAACTGTTGTACTTTAGATTGGTTTGCAAGATGGCCAGAAGAAGCTTTGTTATTTGTCTCAACTGAATTCTTAAAAGAAGTTCCTGATATCACAGAAGAAGTTAGATCAGGATTAGCTGAAATGTGCATGAAAATTCATATTAGCGTTGAAGAATAATCAGAACTGTTTTATGAATCATTGAGAAGAAGAGTTTACACAACTCCAAAATCATATCTTGATCTTATATCTCTCTACTTGAAGATTTTAGAATAAAAAAGAGAAGAATCTCATTAAAACAAATCTAGATTGAGCAATGGACTCTCTAAACTTAACGAAGCAAATAAAGAAATTGCCGAATTACGAGTCTCTCTTGCTGAGAAACAACCTATTCTAGAATAAAAGAACGCGGAACTGAAAGTCTCCTTAACATAAGTGAATGCCGACAAAGAAGTAGCAGATGAAAAAGATAGAGTTGTTTCTGCAGAAGCAGCCATTGTAAACAAGCAAGCATAAGAAGCACAGGTTATAGCAGATGATGTTAAGAAGGATCTCGATGCAGCAGAACCAGAACTCAAAGCAGCACAAAAAGCAGTTTAAGAACTTGAAAAGTCATCCATTGTTGAAATCAAACAATTTGCCAATCCACCTAAGGGTGTGGAGTTTGTCATGCAATGCGTTATGATATTGCTGGGTAAGAAGACTGACTGGAAGTCTGTGTAAGCTGCTCTTTAGGATGTGTAAGGATTTATGAATAGTTTGCTCGATTATAATGTTGCAGATAAAACCGAGAAAATGTGGAAGAAAGCTCGTGATAATTATATTTCTAAGCCAGAGTTCGAACCAGCAGCAGCCAGGAAAGTTTCTGTTGCAGCTGCTTCTCTGTGTATCTGGGCCAGAGCAACATCCAAGTATCAGATCGTAACTAAAAAAGTAGCTCCTAAAAAGCTCAAGTTCGCCGAAGTAACAGAAGTGTTGAATAAAGCAAAAGCTGAACTTTAAACTAAATTGGACTAACTTTAAATTGTAAAAGATTCGGTGGCAGCTCTTGAAGAAAAATGCCAAAAGATGCAAGATGAAAAAGACCAACTGGAACAAGATATGGAGACTGCTAGACTTAGAATGGGTAGAGCTGAGAAATTGGTGGACTTACTTAAAGATGAAGGTGTCAGATGGCAACAAACTGTGGAAATTATTAACAAGGACATTGTCCGTCTTGTTGGTAATGTGTTCTTGTCATGTGCATGTATCTCATATTTTGGTGCATTCACCGGTATATATCGACAAAAGTTAGTTGATGAATGGGTTTCTGGATGCGCTGAAAGAGAAATCCCAACAAGTGAAATCTTCTCACTTGTTGATGTTCTTGGTGATCCCGTAACCATTCGAAACTGGGGTATTGCTGGACTTCCCAGTGATCAAGTTTCAACTGAAAATGGTATCTTGACTACTAAAGCAGATCGATATGCTTTGTTCATCGATCCATAATAATAGGCCAACAAATGGATTAAAAATCTCGAGAAGAAAAATAAATTGTAAATCATGAAATTTGGACAAAATAAATTCCTGTAGAGCGTAACAACAGCAGTGAGAACCGGAGTCTCTCTGCTTGTGGAGGACGTTGAAGAAGACAATATTGATCCAGCACTTGACCCAATTTTGTTAAAACAGCAATACTTAACCGACGCTGGAATTATGCAAATCAGAATTGGAGATGGAAATGTTGACTACGATGAGCATTTCAGATTCTTTATGACGACTAAAATTCCAAATCCACATTATATTCCTGAGATTTGCATTAAGGTTACTCTTATTAACATGACAGTTACAATGGATGGTCTTGAGCAACAAATGCTTGGAGATGTTGTTATTGCTGAAAAGCCCGAAGTTGAAGAGAAGAGAGATGCCATTGTGCTCTAAATGGCCGCTGATTCTAAAACTTTGATGGATTTGGAAAATAACATTCTTAAATTACTTAGTGAATCAACTGTTTTGCAAATTCTGGACACAGATGATCTAATTAATGTTTTGGAAGACTCCAAAAAGACATCGAGTGAAATCAATGAAAGAATGGAAGAAGCAAAAGTAGTAGAAGTTGACATCAACGAGACCAGAATGAAGTATAACAAAGTTGCCATTCGAGGTAGCATCCTATACTTTGTTATTGCTGATTTAGCCTTTATTAACCCAATGTACCAGAACTCACTCGCTTACATCAAATCGCTGTTCAAAAAGGCCATCGCTTAAAGTCCCTAAGCTGATACGATTGAGGAAAGATTAGATATTCTGATTGATAAAATCACTCGTATGATCTACTCAAATGTAGCCAGAGGTGTAAAAGAAAAAGATAAGCTCATCTTTTCATTCCTCATATGCACGGGCATATTAAGAGGAGCCAAAGCCATTGATGAGGCAGTATGGAATATTTTGCTCAGAGGCCCAACTGTCTTCACTCCAGCGGAGGCAGCAGCTAAGCTTCCAAGCCCAGATTTGAATAAAATTAATAATATCTATTGGGACACTTTAGTCAGCGCAGAGTTAAGATCAGCCGGTCAATTTGAAGGTATAACTGAGAGCATCACTGATAACTGGGACTAATGGTCGAAATGGTCCAGATCAGAAAATCCTTTCAGAACCATGCTTCCACGAGAAGAATTCGATGAAAAACTTCAAGACTTCGATAAACTGATATTGATTAAATGCTTTAGAAATGAATTACTTCCAGAAGCCTTTTCTGAATTCATTATCAGAAAAATGACAAAGTATTTTGTTGAGCCACCTTCTGGTGCAATGGAGATTATTTATCCCGATTTATCTGTATACACTCCTTTGGTTTACATTCTCACAACTGGTGCTGATCCAACTGCAATCATCATGTCCTTTGCAAAAGAGAAGGGAATGTATGATAAGCTCTATCCAATTGCTCTGGGTTAAGGACAAGGTAAAAAAGCTGAAAAATGCATCTAGACCTGCTGTGAAGAAGGAGGCTGGGTAATGCTTTAGAATTGTCATTTGTACAAGTCTTGGATGCTTGAATTAGAAAAGATTGTTTTGAACTTGGTAGAAGTTGCTGGAACAGTTCATGAAGACTTCAGACTTTTCCTGACGTCAATGCCAGATGAGAATTTCCCAACTTCTATATTGCAGAACTCTGTTAAGCTTACCGTTGAACCTCCAAAAGGAATGAAAGCTAATATAAAGAGAACTTACTAAGGAATGATCAATCAAAACTTCTTGGATGACTGCTCTAAGCCTGAAATCTGGAGAAAACTTTTGTTCACTCTGTCCTATGTTCACTCGGTGTTCTAAGAAAGAAGGAAGTTCGGACCTCTCGGCTGGAACATCCTATATGAGTTCAATGACTCAGATTTAGAAACAACATTCACAATGCTGAGACTATTCTTAGATTCAAACGATGAGGTGCCATGGGACTCCTTGACCTTCATCACTGGGCACATCAACTACGGTGGTAGAGTAACCGATGACAACGACAGAAGATGCTTAATCAATTGTCTTGAAAAGTTCTTGCATGATGGAGCTTTGAAAGATGGCTTTAAGTTCTCAGATAGTGGACTGTACTATGCACCATCTGACGGTAATTTAGAAGCCTATCAGAATTATATTGAGACTTTCCCATTGAATGATAGCCCAGAAATCTTTGGACTTCATGAGAACGCCAATATCAACTACCAAGAATAAGAATCGCTTAGAATCATTGATACGATTTTGTCAATCCAACCAAGACTTGCCACTGCAGCTGGAGGTCTGACTCCCGATGAAATCGTGCTTGAAAAATCAAAAGAGCTACTTGAGCAATTGCCTGGAATTCTTGACAAAGCAACTGGCAGCAAAGAGCTCTTCTTCGTGAATGAGTAAGGTTTGATCCCTTCGTTGTCTACTGTGCTGACTTAGGAAATGGCCAAGTTCAATCGACTTTTGAAAAAGATGAAACAAAGTTTAATAGACCTCGACCTAGCGGTCAAAGGATTCATTGTTATGAGTGAAGAACTGGATCTCATGTACCTCAAGATTCAAAACAATCAGCAGCCATTGAACTGGATCAAGGTAGGCTACCCATCGCTAAAGCCTTTGAGCTCGTGGTACGTAGACTTGCTAGCAAGAATTGACTTCTTCCAGGATTGGTTGATGCACGGAAACCCTAATTCCTACTGGCTGCCTGGCATGTTCTTCCCTCAAGGGTTTATGACAGGTGTGCTACAAACGCATGCTAGACAATATAAGATTGCTATTGATGCTCTGGCCTTCGCCTTTGAATTCCTTTCGGAGGAAACAGCTGCAGAAGTTGGCGAGGCACCTGAAGATGGAGTCTTCATCCACGGTTTGTTCTTCGATGGCGCAAGGTGGGACAGGGAACAAGGCTGCATCGCCGACCAAGTCCCAACGGTCATGTTCGATACCCTCCCTGTTATCCATTTCAAACCCCAAGAAGACTTCAGGCCAGACCCTGACGAGTACATAACTCCTCTCTACAAGACCTCTTTAAGAGCCGGTGTGCTTTCCACCACTGGTCTTTCCACCAACTTCGTTCTGCATGTGGCCACTCCTTCCAGAGAAAAAGAAAGCTATTGGATTCAAAGAGGAGCAGCGATGCTCTGCATGCTCAACGATTGAGATATGCAAACGAGCAATACCATAACAAATAATACTTATTCAACGAAATTGAAAAATAAATG
>TARA_B110000285_G_scaffold224810_1_pt1 | contig 12681 bp, 11 predicted proteins | sample TARA_B110000285 | Tara Oceans TARA_B110000285 (sample SAMEA4397756) | marine metagenome | biome: Polar Biome; feature: [SRF] surface water layer (ENVO:00010504); material: water (ENVO:00002006), including particulate matter (ENVO:01000060) such as... | depth 5 m
TGAGGCCACCCTTAAAGACGCCCGTGAATTATTATTCACTCATGAAGTGAATGAAAAAGAAGTTATAAATCATACTAAAAGCCGCAAACAAGCCAAATTAATCCTATCAGGAATAGTCACTAAAGTTGTTTTAGTACCAGGATTTATCGCTTCAGATGAACACGGCGATATTACCACCCTTGGTAGAGGTGGTTCCGACTATACGGCAGCCTTACTCGCCAATTATCTTGATGCAACTTCCTTAGAGATTTGGACAGATGTAAGCGGTATGTTTACAGCGCATCCAAAATTAGTTTCTCAAGCACAGCCCATTCCAAAGTTATCTTATCACGAAGCTATGGAGCTTTCACATTTTGGCGCTAAAGTGATTTACCCTCCTACACTGCAACCGGTTATTGAAAAGGAAATTCCAATTCTCATCAAAAACACCTTTAACCCTAGTGCCCATGGAACTATTATTGATTCACATGGAACAAATAAAGAAAATAGTGGATCTATTGTAAAAGGTGTGAGTCACATTGAAAATGTAGCCTTAATCAGTTTAGAAGGAAGTGGAATGATTGGTATTCCAGGATTCTCAAAACGTTTGTTTGAATGTTTATCATTAAAACAGATTAACATTATCATGATCACCCAGGCATCATCTGAACACTCTATTTGTTTAGGAGTACGCGCTGAAGACGCTGAAACTACTAAAAAAGTTATTGATGAACATTTTGCTTTTGAAATTTCTTTAAATAAAGTAGCCCCCGCTGTTTTAGAATCTAATATGACAAATATTGCTGTTGTTGGTGATCGAATGAAGGACCATCAAGGGATTAGCGGAAAATTGTTTAGCAGTTTGGGTGCTAATAATATTAATATTCGAGCCATTGCCCAAGGAGCGTCTGAAAGAAATATATCCATTATAATTGCTGAGAAAAATACGCAGAAAGCTTTAAATACAATACATGAAAGCTTTTTTGAAGAACAAACCAAAGAGCTGAATTTATTTATTACAGGTGTTGGAAATGTTGGGGGGAAATTAATAGAACAAATTAATCGCCAGCAATCTTATTTACTTGAGCATTTGCGATTAAAAATTCAAGTTATAGCTCTTTCTAACTCTAAAAAAATGCTCTTAAATGAAGGACACATAGATCTAGACAACTGGAAAGAACAATTAGATGGAAGTTATGTTAATGCTGATAGAGAGGGGTTTTTTAACTACATTAAAAACCTCAACTTGCGCAACAGTATTTTTGTAGACAATACTGCAAATGAAAAAATTGCAAATGAATACGGTCGGTATTTAGCCCATAATATAGGGGTAGTAACCTGTAATAAGATTGCTTGTGCCAGTTCATTGAGCAATTATATAGACCTTAAAAAAACAGCAAGAAGATTTGGTACTCCATTTTTATTTGAAACCAATGTTGGAGCTGGCCTACCGGTTATAGATACTTTAAATAACTTAATTGCCTCAGGTGATGAAATCATAAAGATTCAAGCCATTTTATCAGGTAGTTTAAATTTCGTCTTTAATAATTTCACATCTGAAACAAAATTTAAAGAGGTGGTTCAAAAAGCACAAGAGGAAGGATTTACTGAGCCTGATCCAAAAATTGATTTAAGTGGTATTGACGTGGCTAGAAAAATATTAATTTTAGCTCGTGAGAGTGGTTTTCCAGTTGAACTTGAACATATTTCTAATGAAAGCTTCCTGCCTGAGGAGGTACTAAACACTACCTCAAATGAATCCTTCTATAAAATGATTGACAAAAACGAGGACCATTTTCAATCCATTCTTGCAAGGGCTAATGCAAAAGGAGCGCGTTTAAAGTATGTTGCGCAACTAGAAAATGGAAAAGCAAGCGTAGGCCTTAAAGAAATTGAATCTAACCATGATTTTTACAACCTTGAAGGCAGTGATAATATTATCTTATTTTATACAAAACGATACAGAAATCAGCCATTAATCGTTAAAGGTGCTGGAGCGGGTGCAGAAGTTACTGCTGCCGGAATTTTTGGAGATATTATACGAATTGGAAAACGATAAAAAATGGATCAAATAGAAATTTTTGCACCAGGTAGTGTTGCCAATGTTTCCTGTGGCTTTGATGTTCTAGGATTTTGCTTAGATAATGTAGGAGATGTCATGCGCGTAACAAAGACAGAAACTCCTGGAGTAACCATTGGAAACATTACAGGACAAGAACTTCCTACCGACCCTCTTAAAAATGTTGCAAGTGTTGCTGTTTTATCACTTTTAGAAACCTATAAAACACCTTTTGGTTTTAGAATTGATATTGATAAAAAAATAAAACCTGGAAGTGGTATAGGTAGTAGTGCTGCAAGTGCAGCTGGGGCTGTTTTTGCAGTAAACGAGCTTTTGGGTGTGCCTTACTCCCGAAAAGAGCTTATTCAATTCGCAATTGCAGGTGAGGCCTTAGCAAGTGGAGCTAGGCACGCTGATAACCTTGCGCCTGTTTTATTGGGTGGTTTCACCTTAGTGCGCAGTAATAAATCGTTGGATGTTATAAAACTTCCAAGTCCACCTGACTTAGTTGCTACTGTAATTCATCCTAAAATTGAATTAAAAACAATACACTCAAGAGCCATTTTAAAACAAACCGTTCCTTTAGAAAAAGCAGTTGAACAATGGGGAAATTTGGGTGCTTTTGTAAGTGCACTTTATACAAATGATTTCGAACTTCTGTCACGAAGCATGAAAGACAAGGTGATTGAACCCTTTCGCGCCATGCTCATTCCAAAATTTGAAGAAGTTAAAGCAGCAGCAATTAAAATGGGCGCACTTGGAAGCGGTATTTCTGGCTCCGGACCATCTATTTTTGCACTTTCAAAAGGTATTGAAACCGCTGAAAAAGTTGGAGATGCAATGAAAGCAGAATTTAATGATTTAGACTTGGAATATGACGTTTATGTTTCTAAAATCAATAATGAGGGAATTAAAATTCTTAACTAACAAATGGAATATTATAGTTTAAATCATAATTCCAAGAATGTTTCTTTTTTAGATGCGGTAAGAAAAGGAATAGCCCCGGATAGAGGTCTTTATTTTCCTAAAGAAATACCCCAACTTTCTGAAAATTTTATTCAAAAAATAAATCTCTATTCAGATCATGAAATTGCTTTTAAAGTGATTCAGCCTTTCATTGGAAACGACATTCCTAAAGATAAATTAAAAGAAATCATAGTAGATACATTAAACTTTGACTTCCCTATTATTAATATAAATGATACAATAGCAACCTTAGAACTTTTTCAAGGACCAACCCTTGCATTTAAAGATGTAGGAGCACGTTTTATGGCACGCTGTCTTGCTTATGCAAACGAAATCCAAAAAAACAAAAAATTAACTATCCTAGTGGCTACCTCTGGAGATACTGGGGGTGCAGTTGCAGATGGTTTTTATAAAGTAGAAGGAGTTGATGTTGTGATTCTTTATCCTAAAGGAAAAGTAAGTGCTATTCAAGAAAAACAACTTACTACGAAAGGAGAAAACATTACCGCACTTGAAGTAGATGGTTCTTTTGATGACTGCCAAGATATGGTCAAGAGCGCCTTTATTGATAATGATTTAATTAAAAAAATAGAACTAACCTCTGCAAACTCAATTAATATAGCCCGGTGGCTTTCGCAAATGTTCTATTACTTTATAGCTTATAAAAAAAGACCCTATCCAGAAAAAAAACTAGCCATTTCAGTACCAAGTGGGAACTTTGGAAACCTTTGCGCAGGACTAATGGCACTAAAAATAGGCCTTCCTATTGATCATTTTATTGCAAGCACAAATATTAATGATACCGTACCTGATTATTTAAATTCGGGAAACTATTCTCCTAAAAAATCAAAGCCTACCATTTCAAATGCAATGGATGTTGGGGACCCGAGTAATTTTATTCGGATTCAAAAACTTTTCAATAATGATCTTTTTAAACTTAAAAAAGTGTTAAGTGGCCAACATTATACGGATTCAAAAACCAAAAAAGCTATGAAGGAAATATATAAAGCTTCTTCTTATGTTTCTGATCCTCATGGTGCAGTAGGGTATTTAGGGCTGAAAGATTTTTTAAAAAACACTGATGAATCCTATCATGGCATCTTCTTTGAAACAGCGCACCCAATCAAGTTTGCAGACACCGTAGAAAGCACCTTAGACATAACCCTGGAAGTTCCAAAAAGATTAGAATCTATTTTAGAACGCAGAAAAACTAGCATTCCTATTCAAACTTACGAACAGTTAAAAATCTATCTACTAGAACGTTAATTAATTTCTAGTTCGGGGAGTATAAAATCATCTAAAGCACTTTTTTCTGCCATCAAGGCTTCAATCGCCTCCCAACTTCTTGGCGCATCTGATGATAAATTAATAGGTGTTGTTTCTGTAATTAAAATATCATCCTCAATTCTAATTCCAATATTCCACCATTTAGGATCACAAGGACTACCCTCGGGGATATAAATACCAGGTTCTACGGTAATAACCATAGAAGGAGACAACGTATTATAAAGCCCCGGATCATGAACATCCAATCCAATATGATGAGAAATTCCATGTGGTAAATAGCGTCTATATTCTTCTTCTTTTTCAATGAGTCCGAGAGCTAAAAGTCCTTTTTGTACCACTTCATTGGTTGCTTTTGAAACTGCTTTAAAAGTTGCTCCATTAAAGGCCGCATTAATGCCAGCGGTTTGGGCATCATATACAATTTGATAAAGCGCACGCTGTTCTGGAGAGAATCTACCCGATACAGGAATTGTTCTGGTTACATCTGCAGTATAGCCTTTATATTCTGCCCCTAAATCCATTAATATTAGTTGGTTTTTTAAATTGGTTTTATCGTTTGTTATGTAATGCAGCACACACGCATTATCTCCTGCACCCACAATAGAAGGATAACCTTCATGAGCTGCACCATACTTTTTAAAAACAAGTTGATGAATACCTTGTACTTCTCTTTCGGTCATTTCAGAATGCATAGCCTTCATAACCTCTACCTGGCCTTGTGTGGAAATTCTGATGGCTTTTTTAAGCAATCTAATTTCTACTGGTGCTTTTTTCTCTCGTAAACTAGCCATAAAATTAGACAACTGGTCTATATCAAAATTGTAATCTTTTAACAAGAATGCACTACGGGTTTTTAAATCTGTTAAGACCGTTTCTTCTCCTATCCTTAAAAAATCCTGAATCACCGGATCTTCCCCTAAAGATGGATCATTAGTCATCAAATACGAGATTTTTCTTTTCAAACTAGGTACTTCTTCCTCACTAGCAGTTTTAATACTTTGGTATAACCTATAGTGGGCAGCATCAAAATCATTAGGATAATTAATTTGTTCCTTAAAATGTTTCTGCAAATCATATAAATCACTGGTATCACCTGCTCCATTTCGTACATCATTTGCAAAATCATACATTAAAACAGTGTCGAAGCGATCAAAATCAAGCTCCTGTTTACTAAACTCATTTTTACTAACAACACGATCAAAATCCATTTTTAATGCTCCTTCAACACCTAACTGACGTCCATTCCACATTTCATTTCGAGCATTCCGATCACGAACATATAGTTTTTCATAATAAACACCTTCTGAGTCTGTTTGGAGGGTGTTGTAGACTAACAAAACTGCATGTGGCTCCTCCCACCCTGTTAAATAATAAAAATTAGGGTCTTGATGATATTCGAAATCCACGTCATTAGCACGATTTCTAACAGGAGCAGAAAAATAAACTGCAACGCTATTATTTGGAAGTTTTTCACGTAATTGTTTACGTTTATTCTTGTGAAATTCACTGGAAAGTTCAGACTTTTGTGCTGAAAGCATTACAGAAGATAAAAGCAACAATAGTAACCAAAAAACAAATGTTTTGAAGAGCAGAATAATTCTTATTTTAAGCATAATATAGATTTGAAGATGAACTTATGAAAAAAACTGCACTTTACACAACACATTTAGAATTGAATGCTAAAATGACTTCGTTTGGAGGCTATGAAATGCCTGTTCAATATAGTGGGGTAACAAAGGAACATTTAGCGGTACGATCTAGTTTAGGTCTTTTTGATATATCACATATGGGAGAATTCTATGTTTCAGGCGCTCAAGCTCTCTCCTTATTACAGAACGTTTGTAGCAATGATATCTCAAAAATAATTCCCGGAAAAGCACAGTATAACTATTTTCCTAATCAAACGGGAGGCATTGTTGATGATCTAATTGTATACAGATTGGAGGAGGAACGTTATCTTTTGGTAGTTAATGCTTCCAATATTAAAAAAGACTGGGCATGGCTGCAGAAACAGAATACCAATTTTGGGGCTACCTTAGAAGACAAATCAGAAGAAACAGCACTTTTAGCTATTCAAGGACCCAATGCCTTAAAAGCCATGCAAAAACTAACAGAAATAGCGCTTGACAACCAGGCCTTTTATGCGCATACCACAGCAACTTTTGCAGGAATAGAAAACACATTAATTGCTACAACAGGGTATACTGGTGCTGGAGGAATTGAAATCTATTTTCCTGCCAAAGAGGCACCCACTGTTTGGAACGCTATTATGGAAGCAGGAAGTGCCTTTAACATACTACCAGTTGGACTTGCGGCAAGAGATACCCTGCGCTTAGAAATGGGGTATTGTCTCTACGGAAATGAAATTAATAATACAAGCTCACCCATTGCTGCTGGATTAAGTTGGGTAACTAAACCAAATACCAAGCCTATAAATGGTAAAGATTTAGCAAAGCAAAAGAAGAATGGAACGCCACAAAAGCTCGTGGGTTTTAAAATGAACGACCGTGAAATTCCAAGATCTGGATATTCAATCGTAGATTCCGAAGGAACTGTTATTGGAAATGTAACCTCTGGAACACAATCGCCTATTTTAAAAAAAGGAATTGGCTTGGGATATGTTAGAAAGGAATTTACAGATCCAGGAAGTGATATAGGAGTACTGATTAGAGAAAAAAACTGTGCGGCACAGGTTGTGAAATTACCCTTTATAACTTTTTAAATAATTGAAACCTATTTTAATTTTAGGGGGAAGTGGATTTATTGGAAATTGCCTTTATAATGAATTAGTACCCTATTTCAATACTTTTGGAACTTACAACTCTGCTCTAGAATACTCTAAAAACCAACATTTTTTTTCATTCAATGCAGAAAAGGATTCTTTAGAAGCAATTCTAAAAGAGGTGAAGCCCAAGTTAATTATTTCGGCTTTACGCGGAAATTTCAATGCGCAACTCGAAGCCCATGAATACCTAGTTAATTATATTAAAAATAAAGACTGTAGGATCCTTTTTTTATCCTCAGCTAATGTGTTCGATTCCTTCCAGCATTTTCCTTCGTATGAATATGATAAAACACTTTCTGAGAGTATTTATGGTAATTTTAAAATAAAAATTGAAAATATGCTATTACGGTTGGCCGTTGGTAAATATATCATTGCACGTTTACCCATGGTTTTTGGACTAAATGCTCCTAGAACCCTTGAAATTGACAGAGCAGTAAAAAACAATATGTCCATTGAAGTATTTCCTAACACCATCATCAATGTTAATAGTGACATTAGATTAAGTCAACAAATACACTATTTGATTAATCAGAAAAAAACAGGACTATACCACTTGGGGAGTTCAGATTTAATTTCACATTATGATTTCATAAAAATAATTGTTGAAAAAAGACATCACACCCTCGGAATATTCAAACAGGTGTATACTTCGAACACCATGCGCTACCTTGCTACTTTGCCTAAAGAAAATAAACTTCCAAACCACCTACTCACCTCTTATACAGATGTAATTAATGATCTTACACTAACAGAAACTGGAAAGCAGTATTAATTTTTTTATTTTAGCTCAAAAATAAAGAACAATGGGAAGAGCCTTTGAATTCAGAAAAGCCAGAAAGATGAAACGCTGGTCTGCGATGGCTAAAACCTTTACCCGCATAGGCAAGGATATCGTAATGGCTGTTAAAGAAGGTGGAGCTGATCCAGATAACAACTCCAGACTGCGTGCTGTTATTCAAAACGCTAAGGCCTCAAACATGCCCAAAGAGAATGTTGAGCGTGCTATTAATAAAGCATCTGACAAAGATACTGGCAATTTTAAAGAGATTTTATTTGAAGGATACGCTCCCCATGGAGTTGCCATATTAGTAGAAACGGCCTCAGATAATAACAACAGAACTGTAGCAAACATTAGATCTTTTTTTAATAAAGCAAATGGAAATTTAGGAACTGCAGGTTCTGTAGAATTTATGTTTGAAAGAACCTGTAACTTTAGAATTGACCCGACAGGATTGGATCCAGAAGAAATTGAATTTGAGTTTATTGATTTTGGAGTAGAAGAAGCTTTTGTTGATGAAGATGGGATGCTACTCTATGCCCCTTTCGAAAAATTTGGAGTTTTACAAAAAGAATTGGAACGTAGGTCTTTTGAAATTCTTTCCTCCGGCTTTGAACGAATTCCACAAGTCACTAAGCAACTTAATAAAGATGCCCAAGAAGAAGTTTTAAAGCTTATTGAGAAAATTGAAGAAGATGATGATGTACAACAGGTATATCATGGGCTTGACATTCAAGAATAGCTAAAAGCTCTTTTCCTTAGAATAGCCTATAACTCCTTTAAAAATTGATTTTAAAGTAGCAATATCCTTTTTTTTATCGTTTGAGGGATTAAAGTTTGGATGCACTACCACCTTTTTATTTTCATAGTCAAATGATACCGGAACTATAGGTATTTGTAATTTTTTAGCGATATGATAAAACCCTGTTCTTAATTGCGTTACTTTTTTTCGAGTACCCTCTGGCGCAAGCGCTATTCTAAATTTCGCATGTGCATCAAATACTGCAGCCATAGACTCCACCGAACCTTTGTTGCCTGAACGATCAATAGGAGCACCTCCTAAGGCTCTAAAAAACCACCCTGTTAATGGACCAAACAATTCTTTTTTACCCACAAAATTAATGGTTTCACCAGAAACACTTCTAACGATTAAACCCAAAAATAAATCCACCCAGCTAGTGTGAGGCACTACAGCAACTATATACTTTGGAAGGGTGGGAAAAGTTCCTACCATTTTCCATTTTAAGATTTGGTTAAAAAACCAAGTAGAAAAAGTACGGTTCATCATTATTCAATAATATCAAAATCATCATCGGAAAAACCAATAAGGAATAATTGTTTTTTTGCTCGAGTCATTGCAGTATATAACCACCTAAGGTATTCTTTATCAGGACCATCAGAAAGATAGGGTTTTTCTATAAATACATTTTCCCACTGCCCTCCTTGTGATTTGTGACACGTAACTGCATATGAATACTTTACTTGCAAGGCATTAAAAAACTTATTGGATTTTACCTTTAAAAATTTTTTGTATTTCGATTTTTCGGAAACATAATCCTGCAATACCTCCTGATACAATCGATTTCCATCTTCATAAGAAAGTGAAGGTGTTTCTGAGGTAAGCGTGTCCAAAAGTAGTACTGTATCGAAAGATTCTTCATCTGGATAATCTACTAAACGAACCGTTACTTCGGCAAAGGCAAAACCATATATTTCTTTTCTTGCTTGTATGGTCTCTATTTCAATAACATCCCCATTGGCAATAAAACCAGGTTTAGATTCAGGTGCAAGCCAAAAATAATTATTCTTAACCACCATAAGTTGATCCCCTAAAGAAAGATCATCTTCTAGGCCTAGAATTCTTTTTCGAATGTTTTTATTATAAATATTTGCACGCTTGTTAGAACGAACAATAAAAACAGTTTGATCAGTTCCAGAATCTCTAAATGCATTCTCAATTGCCTCAAAAAGATCAAGCCCACTGTTGGTATACAATATGTCACTATAACCACTTACCTCAAATTTAAACGAATCGTATAATTCATTGTTTAATTGATTTCTTAAAAGTGTGGCGTTATGAAGAATTCCTGATCCCTCAGCCTGACGCACAACAGTATCTAATTGAATGCTAAAAACCTTATCGAAGTGAAATTGAGTTAACTCCTCTATATCAAGGGCGGGACTAACATTCAAATGCACAGGAGGTAATTGAGCAGGATCGCCCACGAAAATTAATTTGCATTGATCACCTGTACTAACATACTGAACAACATCATGAAGTAAAGATCCATTTTCAAAAAGTTTAGCATTCTGACGATCATCACCAATCATTGAAGCTTCATCAATAATGAAAATGGTTTTGCGTAATTTATTAACCTTCAATTGAAACTGCATTTTACCACCAGACTCTGGCTTCGGATAATAAATTTGTTTGTGAATTGTTTGTGCAGAAAACTTAGAATAGGTAGACATTACTTTAGCAGCTCTTCCCGTTGGAGCCATTAAAACAGCTTTATAATTCGCAAATTTTAATTGGCTTACCAAAGAACCTATTAAGGTTGTTTTTCCAGTCCCGGCATAACCGGTTAATAGAAAAGCGTGGTTTTTTTCTTTTGAAAAAATGAATTTAGTAATCTCAGGAAACCAATTCCTTTGCGATGTGGTTGGGGTAAAAGGAAAACTTATCTCAAGTTCGGAATTAAATTTCTCTGGAGTCATGGAATGAATCAAGTGCTAAATATAAATCATTTTAAATACTTTTCTGATTCAAAAAAAATTGTAATTTTGTTTATATATAATAAATTTAAATAATGAAAATAGGCATTCAAATCGTACTTTGGTTAGCATCTTTCTTTTTTGCATACCAGATTTATGACTCAGTTAACGGACCAATTAAATTTAATCAAGTTAAAAACGAACGTTACTCCAAAGTAATTAACCTTTTAAAAGATATTAGAGCTGCTCAAATTGCTCACAAAGATGTTACAGGGATTTATTCTAATAATTTTGATAGTTTAATAAAATTTGTTGACGAGGGTTTATTTACTCTTATTGAAAAACGTGATTCTTCATATCTTGAATATGATCGAACCTACAGAATTGATATGTTACAAGAAGTTCAAGTAATTGACACCTTAGGAACTGTATCTGTAAAAGATTCATTATTTGGAACATCAGAACGTTTCAGGAAAATGGCCTTTATTCCTATTGATGGAGTTCGAGACAGTTTGTTTAAAATTGATTCTAAAGTAGTTAACAAAAACGGGTATAATGTTCCTGTATTTGAAGTTAAAGTCTCGAAAAGTGTTGTTCTTTTTGATCAAAATATAGATTTGGTAAAACAAGAGCAACAAACAATTGCGGTAGATGGTGTAAATGGCTCAGAAATTATTCTTGGTTCATTATCCAAAGTAAGCACAAGTGGAAACTGGCCAACTGTTTTTGATGGTAAAAAAAATTAAACTAATACAACATAATCAATTATCCATTCACGCCTTTGTGAATGGATTTTCTTTTTGCACCCAATCCAAAGTAGATTTTTTACCAACCTCGAGTGTGGTTTCCGACGGTAAATCTTTATTTGAAGAGTTTATTAATTACTACCCAAAAAATTCCTTCAAGGCAATAAGTGTGGTACATTTTTCTCACCCCTCAACCTTTGTACCTCTAGCACTTTTTGATGTCTCTCAAAAAAAGAGGTACTTAAGTCATTATAAAATTGCTGCCAAAAACGATGTTTTTCATCATGATACTCTAGAAAAATCAACAAAAGTAAATATCTATTCCTACCCGAAAGAAATAGAAACAATTTTAGAGACGTCTGCAAATAATTTTCAGGAAATTCATTACAACTCCTTGCTTTATAACCTAGTGCATGAACTTTCTTTAAGGACAGAGAAAAAATCACAACTTTTTCTTCATTTACAAAAAGAAAAAGTAGATGTTTTTTTGATAAAAAATGGGCGCTTGTTATTCAACAATTCCTTTTCAATTAAAAATGAAGATGAGTTTCTTTACTATGTTTTCTTTGTGGTAGAGCAATTTGAACTTGAAAGTAATGTGTTTGAACTCATTTTTTTAGGAAAAATAGACCTGTTCAATTCTTACTATGAAGCTGTAAAACATTACCATGAAAATATTTTCTTTCATCAAGAAGAAATCATTTCAAGCCAAGCAATAAAAAACCACAATGCTCCTTTTTTATCTCAATTTTTTAACTAATGAGAATAATCTCTGGTACTCATAAAGGAAGGCGTATATCAGTCCCTAAAAAATTACTAGTGCGACCAACAACAGACCGTTCAAAGGAAGGTTTATTTAACATTTTACAACACCGTTTAGATTTTAAATCCCTCCATGCTTTAGATCTTTTTTCTGGAACTGGTAATATAAGTTATGAATTTGCTTCTAGGGGAGTTGCACAAGTAACTGCAGTAGATCAGAATCGAGACTGTATGAATTTTATAAAAAATAAGGCTATCGACCTAGGCTTAGCTATAGATTCGTTACAAAGTGACTCATTTACTTTCCTTAAAAAAAACTCAACACACTATGATATTATTTTTGGTGACCCACCCTACAACTGGGAAGTTGAAGCGTACTTTAATTTAATTATTGAGGCTAAGAAATCATTAAATAACTCTGGACTTATTATTCTAGAGCACAGTAATTTCATCGACCTTTCATCTGGTGAAAGTTTTGACTTTTCAAGAACTTATGGAGGAAGTGTATTTTCCTTTTTTGAATAAAAAAAAGCAGGCCGATAAGCCGGATTCTGTCTAGTCTTATCATTTATCTAGATGTAAAATTACTCTTACATTCAAGCCG
>TARA_B110000285_G_scaffold27985_1_pt1 | contig 12680 bp, 13 predicted proteins | sample TARA_B110000285 | Tara Oceans TARA_B110000285 (sample SAMEA4397756) | marine metagenome | biome: Polar Biome; feature: [SRF] surface water layer (ENVO:00010504); material: water (ENVO:00002006), including particulate matter (ENVO:01000060) such as... | depth 5 m
GTGCGGAAGCCATCAAACAAATTGGGCTCACTGGTTGATATAGATTGCATTGTTGGCGGTCAAAAAACACAACACAGTTCATAAAAACTCTTTAGCAACAGGAACGAAGCGAGAGGTAGAAAGTGTTACATATAATGTACAATGTATATTTTAAGCAACACTTTTGATGTCGACGTAGGTTGGGTAAGGTCAGAGCCCATTGAACTAAGTGTATAAACAATTACCTATTTCCAAGTCTCGACTGTGACGAACTCACATGAAGTCAAGATTAGATGGAACCAGCGATTAGGTTCCGTCTGACTGAAACAATCTACATGAAGCAATTACATTATTACATTCGTAATAATGCTTTAATTCATATCTATTAATTCTATCAACAAACGAAGTGTAATAGTTTGAGCGTAAGCGAAAACTAATTGTTACGTAGTAACAATTCTAATTGTTCTTATAGATTAGCCACATTAGTATTACTGTTAAAAGTAAGAAATAAGTTATAGGTGAACACATGAGAACTATTTAGTGTAGATCAGGATCTCTTCCAAAACCTGACTTAACACTACTAACTTCAAACGATTCATATTTGAGTTCGAGATTAGGCTGTGTATTACGCATTGTTTCTATATATTGCTGTACTTCGTCAATACTGTTTACAATATCAATCTCATTATTAAGATTGTCCAATATTCGATATTTTGTTATCATGTAGAGTTATTTACTAAGTAATTATGCGTTAAAAAGTATAAATATAATTAATCGGGAGTTAAACTATGAAAGTATATGACATTTTAGTAGAATCTAAGAAAGCAGACCAAGTTGATGAAGGTCCTGTTAGATTCTTAAAAAGAACGCTAGGTAAAAATACTGGCATGGGTAAAGCGGCACAATTAGATGTTGAATTAGACAAAGAAGTTAAAAGCGTTTTTCAAGACTACTTTGCAGTAAGCAAGCAAGACCCTAAACAAAAAGGTCTAACAGCTAAAGGATTAGCTAATTTCTTAGTAGCTAAAGGCTTTATAAGCAAACCTAGTGCAGTAATGGCATATATTAATCAAGATCCTGGCATGATGCGTTCTCTTAAGAAAACAACTAAACAAGTTGGTAAGGGTTTAAAATCAGCAGGTGCTAAAGTTACTGGCGCGGCAAGCAAACTCAAACAAAAATTAGCCCCCAAAGATACTGGACTAACTCCTCCAGGTGCACAAGGCAATTTAGATCTTGCAGGCGGCAAAATGAATCAAAGTATGTATTCTGAATCACAACTAATGGAAGTCGATATGCAACTTTCAAAAGGTCAAGCAATGAAAGTGATTAAACGTTTCGTACAACAAGGCTTCCAAGCAAACTTAGCTAAAAGCGGTGCAGTTAAGAAAAGTGCATACGGAGACGCTCCAGATTCTGCAGATGCTCCTAAAGCTAAAGCAAGCAAACAATCTGATGTTGCTAAGTGTCTTGATATAGTTAAAAATGCAGGGTATACAATATCTGGAAAACCAGCTTTACTTAAAAAATAATCCTACCAAAATGGCTGTCCAATTTCTTTAGCAGTATCTAAATTTTCTTTAATGATGTCGTTAAATATTTCTTGATCCTCGCGACCTAACAAGTATGCGTCATCAAGCTGTAGCCCGCCACGCATCCACCAAACTAGTTTCATAATACTATGTTTGATTTCTTTTACCTCGTTTTCGAGGACCTTAACCTCAGATAGTATTTTATCGAGGGGCCATGTTAAGATCCTTAGCCGAAAAAATTTGATTGATCAAATACAATCGGTATTTCATAAGTCTTACTAGCACCAGCTTCAATTTCTTCAGGTGTTGCGTCTACTACTAACGGCTTTTGCTCAAATCGTTCTTTTTGAGTTTTAATATAATCAGCAATTTGATTATATATTTTTGCTTCAGCACCCTCTAAAAACTCTTTTAAGTACTTTGGATTAGTAACTGCTTCGTCTGCGCCATCAGGTTGGATAGCAACTACGTTAGAAACAACAGCATTAATATTAATATCAGTTAACTTTGAAAAACTTTTTTGGAAACGTTCTAGTTTGAGCGAATCTTCCATGCTGTCATCGTTAACTGTAGTAAAAATACGCTGTTCTTCAAATGCTTTAATAGCCTGTTGAGTAACCATCTTGTAACTTGCTGGTTTTATTTGAATTCTAAAGCCATCAATTTGAAAGGTATCAGTGTATTCTGTATTAGTTAAGTTGTCGTAAATTGTTTGCAAATCTAATTGAAAGGATTTAGTTATCGTAGTTCCTGGAACATTAGCAGACATATCAAGCTTCTCTCCAAAACTAGCCATTCTAATAGCAACTAAAATTGCATCTAAGTCAATACTAGGAGTTTGCCAAGCATCTTTAATGTCTGGCATACAACTTTGAATAACATCAACAGTTGCTTGACCGTTTAATAACGCATCTGGTGTTTTAAACGTAATCTCATCTTTAGCTGTCATTGCATATACAGGATATTCACCTGTTTCTGTTTTTGCTAAAGAGTTATGTGGCCAATATTGTCCTTCGCTTGGCAACTTGATATAGATCTTAGGTTGTCTTAAATGTTTAACTAATGGGTTACCAACTGGTGTTTGTACCGGCGTTGGTTGAGCTTGTGTCGGAGACATTGGCGGCTGAGCCGGATTATCTGCTGACGGTTGCTGAGGTATACCCATTTGCATACCTTGATTCATATTATTATCTACCATGTTTATCTCTCCTGCTAAATACTATTGTAATAGCATACATATTTATAGCTATACATAATGTGAGTACTTAATAAATGGCAGTAAAAATTGATATTCCGGGTATTGGAGAAGTAACAGCTGAAAACGCGGCATCAGAGAGAACTCTCAGAGACATACTTAAAGCTGTAGGAGGCAAAACCCCTACAGGTCAACAAGGTGGCGGTGGCGGTGGCGGTGGCGCTCCTAGTAAAGAAGCAAGTAAAGCTTCTAAAAACTTTGCTGATAAAACTAACGATGCTAGTAAAGAAGTAGAAGGCTTTGGTAGTAGACTAAGCAGTATTGCAGGCGGAATACTTAATACTCTTGTAGCGGGCGTAGGAGCAGTAGTAGGGTCAGGTGCAGGTTTAGCAAAAGAACTAGCATTTGGCGGACAACAATTATCTGATTTTACTAAACACTTACCTATTCCAGGATTAGGAATGCTATCTGAAGTGTTAGATGGACAAATTAATAGTTTTAGACAACTTACACAAACTGGTGCTAGTTTTGGTAACAATATGTTTGAGATTACTAGAATTGCAGGGCAAGCGGCAATACCACAACAAGATTTTATCGAACTAGTTAGTCAACAAAGTGAGAGCCTACGTATATTTGGTAGTACAGTAGGAGATGGTGCAAGACGTTTTGCAGGATTATCAAAAGAACTTAGACAAAGCCCTTTAGGTACGAGACTACAAGAAATAGGATTTACATCTGCAGAATTAAACGAAAACTTTATAAGCTATAGTGAATTGATGCAAACATCTGGTAGACGACAGTTTATGACAGACAAACAATTAATGGATGGCTCATTAAAATATTCAAGTGAACTTGATAAGATCTCAAAACTTACAGGTAAAAGTCGTAAGTCATTAGAAGATGAAATGAAAACCAAGAACCTAGATATTAAACGCCAAATGGCAATTAATAAACATGGTGAAGAATTTGGTTTAAGATTACAACAAATGGCGGCGGCATCTCCAGAATTAGAAGCGGCATTACTTGACATGGCAGACGGAGTTGCAAACGATCCATTGACAAAACAGTTAATGGCCAACAACGAAACGTTTAGGAACCAAGCTACAAATCTTCAGAACATGACTGCTGAACAAGCAAACAACTTTGTTGCAGGAATTGCAAAAGACGGTATGAAGTTTGCAAATACCTTAGGTGATGCAGGTGTACAGGCCGCTGAAAAAGCAGGAAGTAGTACAGGCCAAATGCTTGGCGTTATTGGTTCTATACAAAAAGTACAAAAAACAATAGACGGATCTACAGCAAAAGAACAAGCTAAACGCGATAAAATTACAGAAAAGATGGGTACGTTTGCTGAGACAGTAGCAACTGTACAAGGTAACATACAAGCGGCAATAGTTGACAGTGGAATATTTAAAACTTTATCAGATGACATTGCAGGCTTTCTTCCTACTACCGAAGAAGCTCAAAAAATGTATAAAGAGGCTAGTAAGATATTTAAAGATCAAATCCTACCATCATTGAATTCAACATGGGAATGGCTCAAAGGTGATGGCATTACTAACATGAAAAAAGGAATTGGCAATGTAATAGATTTCCTTAAAGATATGTTCCTAGGCAAAAAGGCATATGAAGGATCACCAAGCGGATCAGGTGGAAACACTGGTAAACGTGAAGGCGGATTGTTTAAAGTAATGGGAGAAATAATTGAGACCATAAGTGTTTTATGGAAAACGCATGGTCCAGCTGTTAAAAAATTCTTTACCAATTTATTTAGTGACCCTGGACAATTCTTTTTGGACTACATTGCACCAAAGTTAAAAGAAGCATTTGGTGCATTATTACTTGGTATAGGATTCGCAAAACTTGGTATTGCTATTACTAAGATGTTAGTTAAGGCCCTAATTAACTTAAACCCTTGGGTGAAAATTGCTGGACTACTTATTGCTGGTATTAGTATGTTCATAGATTGGGACCAGATAAAACAATTCTTTAGTGTAGAAAATCTTAAGTTAAAAATTCAAACGGCTTGGAAAAGAGTTACTGACGGATTTAGTAATCTGTTTAGTTGGGAATCTATTAAAGCATTTATTGGTGGTGCTTTACCTGATGGTAAACTAGGTGATTGGGCAAGAGGTAAACTAGGGATTGGTGCAAATGATCCACCAACCGGAGATACCGTTAAGAATCCTACAGCACAAGAAGTAGTGGCAGGTAGTGAAACTACTAAAGAAATGAAGGCGGTCCTTGGCGAGTTAAGCACTAAAAAGGAAGCCAATACAGATGAAAGTAGTTGGTGGGATTCGATAAGTACTAAGTTAGAAGAATTAATTAATGTTAATAAAGATACCAAAAAAGCTACTCAAAAACTAAATGGTAATATTAATGGGCGTTAGGAAAGAAATAATATGAGTTGGAAAAGATATTTTACACCTGTAGAAGGTGAAGCAGGGACACGTAGTCCTTTAAGTATGGGACAAGGATCCCAACCAGGACCAGCAAGATCAAATTATTCAAGTTTTCTTCCTGATGTATACACAGGCGCTCCTAATAGAGTAGAGCGTTACGGCCAATACAATACTATGGATCAAGATAGTGAAGTTAATGCGGCTTTAGATATTCTAGCTGAATTTTGCTCACAACAAAACCTTATTAATAAAACAAGTTTTAGTATTGATTTTAAAAAGATGGCTACTAATTCTGAAGTAAAAGTTTTAGAGCAATATTTACAGCAATGGACTAAACTTAATAACTTTAACACACGTATGTTTAGAATTATACGTAATGTGTTTAAGTTTGGTGATGCTTTCTTTATTAGAGATCCTGAAACTAAAAAATGGCATCATGTTGATCCTGCAAAAGTTTCAAGTATTATTGTTAATGAATCAGAAGGTAAGACTCCAGAACAATATATTGTAAGAGATCTTAATTTAAATTTTGTAGACAACATAGCAACAACACCTTACACTACTAACGGCAATGCCACAGGCGGTGGCGACGGTTACTTAACTGGTGGTGTTCGTGGTATGGTTGGAAACACACAAACATCAGGTGCAAGTGCAGGACGCTTTGGTCACGATAAAACTAAAGAACATGCAATTGACGCAAAGCATATGGTACATTTAAGTTTAAGTGAAGGCTTAGACAACAATGCACCTTTTGGTAATTCTCTATTAGAAGGTATATTTAAAGTATACAAACAAAAAGAATTACTTGAAGATGCTATTATTATTTACAGAACACAAAGAGCTCCAGAGCGTAGAGTATTTTATGTTGATGTTGGTAACATGCCAAGTCACTTAGCTATGCAATTTGTTGAGCGAGTAAAAACAGAAATTCATCAAAGACGTATTCCTAGTAAAACAGGTGGCGGCACAAGTGTTATTGACAGTGCTTATAATCCTTTATCAACTAACGAAGATTATTTCTTTCCACAAACTGCTGAAGGACGTGGATCTAAAGTTGAAACGTTACCAGGCGGTACTAACTTAGGTGAGATTGATGATTTAAAATACTTTACTAACAAACTAGTAAGAGGTTTACGTATTCCAAGTAGTTATTTGCCAGCCGCGGCACAAGATGATGCTCAAAGTTCATTTAGTGACGGTAGAGTAGGTACTGCATACATACAAGAACTACGCTTTAACAAGTATTGCGAGCGTTTACAGAACCTTATTGCTGAAGTGTTTAACCAAGAATTTAAACGTTATCTAATAGAAAAAGGTATTAACATTGACATTGCAATGTTTGATTTATTATTTCAACCACCACAAAACTTTGCAAGTTATAGACAAAGTGAATTAGACAATCAACGTATTGGTACGTTTGCACAGATTCAAACTATTCCGTTTATTAGTAATAGATATGCTATGAAACGTTTCTTAGGAATGAGTGATTCAGAAGTAGCAGAGAACGAACGTTATTGGAAACAAGAAAACGACGAAACTCTGTCAACTGCTCCAACAGATGCAAGTGCTGAAATGCGTGGCGCTGGTATTAGTGGTGCTGGTATCGAAGGCGACTTAGCAGGCGGCGAAGATATACCAATGGATGATACTGAAGGCACTGTAACAGGTGAAACAAGTGGACCAGATTCAGTAACAACCCCAGATGCAGGAGGAGATGCTGGCGCAGAAACGCCTACGGCATAAATACTTACATGATACTTAGAGAATTATTTTATTTTGATAAAGAAACAATTGATCCTATTGAGGATAAACGTTATGATGCTACTGACGACCATAGCGTTGTAAATCGTGACGATACACGTAAAACACGGTTAACACTACGTCAAATTAACAAAGCTCGAAAAGCATCAGAGCTACATCAAGAAGAAACACAAAAAGAACTAGCATTTGTACGTCAAATGTACGGTATTCAAGCACAACCTGAAATATAGGACATTGTAGAATGACTGTAGCCTTTGTTATAGGTAATGGTGAAAGCCGCAAAGACATAGATTTATATCCACTTAAAAATTACGGAAAAGTATATGCATGTAATGCAATGTTTAGGCATTTTGAACCGCACTATCTAGTTGCAGTTGATGTAAAAATGATACTTGAGATTAATCAAAGTAAATGGCAAATGGAAAATGAAGTTTGGACAAATCCAAATAAACAATTTCATTCTTTCCAAGGATTTAATTACTTTAGTCCTAGTAAAGGGTGGAGCAGTGGTCCAACAGCACTATGGTTAGCAAGTACACATGCACATGATACAATTTATATGTTAGGTATGGATTTTCATGGAATAATGGATACTCAAGGTAACCGTAGTAAGGTAAATAACTTATATGCAGGAACGCACAATTATAAAAGACAAGGTGAACCTGCAACATATTTTGGAAACTGGGAAAGGCAAACAGCATCAACATGTGATGCACATCAAGGCAAAAGATACATTAGAATCGTAGCCGACGGAGACGATTTTGTGCCTAAACAGCTAAAGAAGTGTACGAATTTATCTCACATAAAAGTTAGTGAGTTTAAAAGATACTATGATTTTTAAACGGTTTGCGAGCAAACGGGTCGTTTTGACGCCGTTTCCCATACATTTATTAAACATAGTGTAAATAATAATGACAGCCTTACATATAATCAAAAATATAGGAGAGAACAATGGCAGACAATAAATTAGAGCAAATGCTCGAAAAACTTGTTAATAACGACCGTTCTGGAGCAGATGAACTGTTTCACGAATTTGTTATTGAAAAATCACGTGGTATCTATGAAAAGATGCTAGAAACAGATTTAGAAGATCTTGACGAAGTTAAAGACGAAGAAGTTGATGAATCATCAGATGATGAGGAAACTAACGAAGCGTCAGACGACGACGAGACTAACGAAGCAACAGACGAAGAAGTTGATGAGTCAGATGAAGATTTAGACGAAGCAACAGACGAAGAAGTTGATGAAAACTTCGGAGAATTTACACCAGAAGCTGACCCAATGGGCGGCGACACGACGGATGCTATGATGAAAGACATCGAAGCAGGCGGCGAAGAAGGTGAAATGGACGGCGACATGGACAATATGGCTGATGCACAAGATGATGCAGACGTTGAAGACCGTGTAGTTGATCTAGAAGATGCTCTTGATGACCTTAAAGCAGAATTTGAAAAAATGATGTCAGGTGATTCAGATGATGGTGAAGAAGGCGACGAAGATGACGCTGAAGAAATGCCAGATATGGATGACGAAGGTGATGAAGACAAGGACGAGGCATTTAATGTCGGATCCGAACTTAGCGTAGAAGACGAAGCACCAGCTTTCGAAGGCACTAGAACTGCTGGAGAGCAAATGAGAGAGTACGTAGAGAAAGTAACGGCTAAAATGGGCGATACTGGAACAGACGGCACTAAATCACCAGTTGCTGGTAAAAATGACATGGGTGGAACTACTGCTAATATCGCAAAAGGCGGTACAGGTAGTGAAAAAGGTACTGCTGGCGGATTAGCTGGTAATACTCCTAAAGAAGAAAATGCAGGGAACGTAAATGTACCAGGCGGAAAAGCTTCTAAGTCAATGAGTGCAAACGCTAAAGGCCATGGCGCAGAGAAAAAAGGCGCAGGCGAGTCTGGAACAAATAGTAAAAGTACTATTGGTTCTTAATTGAGATTAAGGAAAACTAGATGTTAAACTTAACTGAAACACTATCATTCGACCAAGCAAAGATGGTCGTCGAGACTACTGAAAACGATGCAGGTGGAAAAGACTTGTATCTCAAAGGTATCTGCATACAAGGTGGTGTTAGAAACGCTAACCAGCGTGTATATCCTGTAACTGAGATTGGTAGAGCTGTCAACACGCTCAACGATCAGATTCAAGGTGGATATAGTGTGTTAGGTGAAGTAGATCATCCTGAAGGACTTAATGTTAATTTAGATCGTGTAAGTCATATGATCACAAGTATGTGGATGGATGGCCCAAACGGTTACGGAAAACTTAAAGTAATTCCAACCCCGATGGGACAACTAATTCAAACCATGATACAAAATGGTGTAAAATTAGGTGTTTCGTCTAGGGGATCTGGAAATGTTAAAGAAGATGGAAGCGGCGAAGTCAGCGAATTTGAAATTATTACAGTTGATGCCGTTGCTCAACCAAGTGCTCCAGGGGCGTATCCAACGCCTATTTACGAACACTTAATGAATACCCGTGGTGGGTATAAGGCAATAAATATGGCTCGCGAACTTAATGGCGACGAAAAGGCACAGAAATACTTAAAGGAATCGTTGGTGAACATTATCAACGGTCTCCGCTAACAAGGAGAAAAATATGTTAGATGCACTGAAGACACTCTTTGAAAATAATGCAATTTCCGAAGAAATCAGAGCAGAAATCGAACAAGCATGGGAACAAAGGATTCAAGAGAATCGTTTGAATGCCACAGCTGAACTTCGCGAGGAATTCGCTCAAAAGTATGAGCATGACAAAGGAACAATGGTGGAAGCTATTGATACTATGTTAGAAGAAAAACTTGCAGAAGAACTTAATGAGTTCGCAGACGATCGTCAAAAACTAGCCGAAGCAAGAGCAAAATATGCAGTAGCAATGCGTGAAAACGCAACACTAATGCAGAAGTTTGTTGTTGGGCAGTTAGGCAAAGAGATTGGCGAGCTTCATGAAGATCAAAAAGCTATGGCAGGAAAGTTTTCCAAACTTGAGAATTTTGTTGTTGATTCATTATCTAAAGAAATCGCAGAGTTTTACGAAGACAAAAAAGACTTGGCTGAGACAAAAGTACGTTTAGTACGCGAAGCCAAAACACATCTAGCTAAAGTTAAATCTAAGTTTATCACAGACGCAACTAAGATTGTTGCAGGAACAGTTGAGAAAGGTCTTAATAAAGAAATAACTCAATTGAAGGAAGACATTGATACAGCTCGTAGGAATGATTTTGGACGTAAGATTTTCGAATCTTTTGCATCAGAATACACTAACAGCTATCTTAATGAGAAATCCGAAACAGCAAAACTATTAAAAGTAGTTACGTTGAAAGATAAACAATTAGCTGAAGCTAAAAAAATGGCAAGTAAAGCAGTTAGTCTAGTAGAAAGTAAGAATACTCAGATTAAAATTGCTAAAGATACTGCCAAACGAAAAGAAGTTATGAATGAACTACTTTCACCTCTTAACCAAGGTCAAAGAGAAATCATGGCTGACTTACTGGAATCTGTACAAACCGAAAAACTTAATAAGTCTTTTGACAAGTACATGCCAAGCGTTATCGCAGGGAACTCTCCAGCTAAGGAAACCAAGGCAACACTTACTGAAGGCACACAAATTACAGGCAATAAACAAACCAATGACATAGATGCAAGCTCGTCGGCTACGGATAACGTAGTTGATATTAGAAGACTTGCAGGATTGAAATAAGGAGAAAAAAATGTCAGAACTATTAGAAAGTCGCTGGCAGGATACAAAGACTGCACTTCTTGAAGGCCTAGAAGGCAATAAGAAAGCCGTGATGGGCGTGACTCTGGAAAATACCAAAAGGTATTTGGCAGAGACTGCTACAGCAGGTGCATCTTCAGCAGGTAATGTTGCAACTCTAAACAGAGTTATCCTACCAGTAATCAGACGTGTTATGCCAACTGTTATCGCCAATGAGTTAGTCGGTGTACAGCCAATGACAGGTCCCGTGGGTCAGATCCACACATTAAGAGTTCGTTACTCAGACACACAAGATGATGTGACTGCAGGCGAAGAAGCTCTATCACCATTCAAGATTGGTGTTGGCTACTCAGGAGGCGGAAGTACAGATAAAGCTGATACTACTGCAACTTTAGAAGGTCAAGCTGGCAAGAGATTGTCAATTCAAATCTTGAAGCAGACAGTCGAAGCAAAAACCAGAAAGCTATCAGCTAGATGGACTTTTGAAGCGGCTCAAGACGCTCAAGCACAACAAGGTATCGACATCGAAGCAGAAGTAATGGCGGCATTAGCCCAAGAAATTACTGCTGAAATAGATCAAGAGATCCTTGCATCATTGCGTAACTTAGCTGGTACAGCTAGCCAAGCATATGATCAAGCAGGCGTTTCAGGAACTGCAACATTCGTAGGCGACGAACATGCGGCATTAGCTGTTATGATCAACAAAGTTGCTAACGATATCGCGGCAAGAACACGTCGTGGCGCAGGTAATTATGCAGTGGTTAGCCCATTTGCATTAACTATCCTACAGTCTGCAACAACAAGTGCATTTGCACGTACAACTGAAGGTACTTTTGAAGCTCCAACAAACACTAAAATGGTTGGTACTTTGAACGGTGCAATGAAAGTATACGTAGACGCATATGCAAGCGACAGTACTGACGTACTAATTGGATACAAAGGATCAAGCGAATCAGACGCACCAGCGTTCTACGCTCCTTACATTCCATTAATGTCAAGTGGTGTTGTTTTAGATCCATCAACATTTGAGCCAGTAGTATCATTTATGACACGCTACGGTTATGTTGAGTTGTCTAACGTTGCTTCTTCACTAGGTAACGCGGCTGACTACTTAGGCAAAGTTTCTGTTGCCAACGTAACATTCAGCTAAGATCTCTTAGTAGAAACAAAATTAAAATAGGTCCCTTAGGGGGCCTATTTTTTTGACTAAATATTAGTATGAGAGACGAGTACGCCTCAGCGTTCTATGACGTAGTTAAAGACACTCGTAATAGAACAGGCATTGAGATGCCCGAGTACATCGAACATTACATTGTATGTTTGCTGGCTTCCCATGTTGACAAATCCGATTTCCTCCCTACAAAAACATTTGCTGAATCTATATTAAAGATTAGTAATTCAAGAGATGCAAAGACTCTAGGAGATACTTGTTTGTTTGTTACAGGTATATTTCCTGAATACGGTCTAAACGTTGAATATTATTCAAGTATTGGTAAGATGAGCTATAACAGATGCACACATAACTTAAACATAGAATTGTTTGAAACTCTGTCAAAACACTTTGATCACATTCGTTTTTTTATTAATCATATTCGCAATGATAAATACAATGTCAAGAGGAGAGCCTCTAGATGAGGACTTATGGAGAACACCATCTCCGTAGACCTAGAACGTCAACTTTTAAAGGAGAAACAAAATGGGTAGACCAATTAATAAAAAACACATTGGTGATGGAGCAGGTAAAATCCAAGTAACCGCAGTTAAATTTGCGGCAGGCGGAGAAATTACTACTGAGTCACATATCGTGTCACAAAGATCAACAAAGAAATTCATCGTAACTGATGGAAGTAAAACAGAAACTTGTACACTTGTTAACAAGTCAATCGGTGGATTAGGTGCTGGTGAATTTTGCATTAACGTAACTGACAGTGATGGTGTTACTAAACAGATTACAAAAATGTACAACAGAAAAATGCAACTTGAAAGCGGATCAAAGCACAAATGGGCAAGATCAGCTACAGGAACAAGTTCAGCAGTTGAAAAAGTTATTTCAGGTGCAACAGCGGCAAATCCATGTGT
>TARA_B110000285_G_scaffold234186_1_pt1 | contig 12669 bp, 6 predicted proteins | sample TARA_B110000285 | Tara Oceans TARA_B110000285 (sample SAMEA4397756) | marine metagenome | biome: Polar Biome; feature: [SRF] surface water layer (ENVO:00010504); material: water (ENVO:00002006), including particulate matter (ENVO:01000060) such as... | depth 5 m
ATTAATAAATTAGAATAAAAAATTAATTAATCTAATAATAATAATGAATAATAAAATAATAATAGTAAAGTATAATAAAAAGTAGATTTATTATTCTAATAATAATAATAATAATAAGATTAATTAAATAATTATAAAACTAATAATATTTATGAATAATTATAAGATTAAATGTAATAATAATAAGAATAAATTAAATAATAAAATATTTTATTTTAAAATAAATTAAATTAATAATAAGAATTGATTACATAATAATAATAATAAATATAATAATTATTAAATAATTAAAATAATAATAAAAAAGTTAATGAAGATACTAATGATTTAAAAGTTAATGATAATAAAGAAGTATAAAAATCTACAAGAGGTAGAAAAAAGAAATTAGTATGAACTACGCGGTCAATTACCGTAGATATATTGTCTACGACAATTACGTTGACTACGTCAACATCCTTACATAATACGCGTATAAGTAACGGAGTTAATAATTGTAATATTTATATTTAGTTTAAAAAAACATATATAAATTAAATATTAATAAAATGTATTTTTATATTGTTTGTTAATGCGGTTCACCTATTGGTTTCTATTCTTTTAGTATGTAATTATTAAAAATAGTTAATTTTTCAAATTAATAAAATAATATTAATAATATTATGAAAAAAATTAATATATCATATAATAATAATTTTGAATAAATTTAAGAATTTATATAAATATGTATATAATATATTGAAATCTTTTAAATATTAGATATTAATAAATGTATATAAGATTATATTGATTTACATAATAATATATATCCTTATGATGATATGATATTATAAAAAGATTTATAATAATAAATATTAAAAGATTAAGATATTTAAGAATTACTTAAAGTATTTAAATAAATTATTGATAAAGTTAATAATTAAGATTTTAGAAGAGAAAATAATATTAATTTAACAAAAGAATTTATATAATAATCTAATATTTAAAAAATGTGTTGTAAAAATTCTATTTTATCAAGTACTGATTTTAATGATTCTATGAAATAATATAGCAATGTTCTTAGATGAACAGCGTTGTTGCGTAGCAATGTTGTCTTCGACAACTGCTCAACCTTTGGTTTATAACATCGAAGATATTTAGACCGCGTAGAATATATTTATAGTATTTATAATATTTAATATTTATATTATTTATAATATTTAATATTTTTTTTATTTATAAATGTTAAAAAATTGTAATAATATTGATAATTAATTATAATAAATTAAACCTATATAAATTAATAATTAAATTAAACCTGATAATAGTATTATTTATAAAAAATATTTATTAATTATAATTATATTAATAATAAGTTAAACTAATTTTTATAAAAAAATTATATAAAATTAATTTTGTAAAAATGATACTATTTTACCATTTAATTTTTATGAAATTATAATATCTGTATTAGTATTATTTGTTGTTTATATCGTTTTTGAAACATTAATTGTAAATAAATTATTATGAACTGCGCGGTTAAGTAGCGTAGTATATACTTTTTATATTACTAAAACAAAGTCTTCTATAACAATTTTAATTTATGTAATATGTTTTATTAAAATATTAAAGAATTTGTATATTTTCTTATATATTATTAATGATCTGTGGGTCAAGTAATGTAGCACATAGCTAATTATATTATTTATATGAAGTAATAAATAACATAGTTTATTTTATAAAACAAAGTTTAGTTCAATTAATGTAAATAATATATTATATTTATTTTATAAAATTACTATTTAATGTATTTAGCATTTATTAATTATTAAATAATTTTATTAATTAATTTATATAAGTTTTATTATTTATTTTTTTATATTTAAAAAGATTATCGTTTTATATTAATAATATATCATTATATAATTAAATATTATTATATATGATTTAATTATAAATATTAAATAAGTATAATGTAGTTTTTTAAGATAAATAATTATTATATAAAATTTATTTTTATTATTAATTAAATAGTTTATGAGAACAATTTTATATTTAATTTAATTCTTTTAAAATCTTATTTTATAATTTAAAAAGTTCTGAATTATTATTTATTTAAATTTAATATTATTATATATTTAATTTTTTAATATCTATATATTTTTTAAATATTATATTTACTCCTATATTATTAGTTTAAAGATAATATTTTTAATCTTTATTAAATTATTAATAAATAGGTTTTAAATATTAAAACAATTATTATATCAATTATTCATTAAATTTCTTTGATTAATTAATTTATATTTAAGAAAATGCTGATGATATTATAACATCTAAATATGTACAATTATTTAATAAATCACATATATAAATTTAGGATGTAAATAAATTATATATTTAAGATAAAATTTAAATTTATTTGTTATTAATATTATATATTTATTATAAATTTTTTGATATTTTAATATTACTTAATATTTAAAAATATTATAATATATGTAATTAATTATTATAATTTAAATATTTTAAATAAGCATCATGATCTTAATCAATTATTAATATTTTATTTTAATTTCTTGTATTACTACTTGATTAAAGACTTTTTTATTTTTATTAATTATTTTAAATAATATTGTTTATTATATTATGAGATATACCTTTTTTATTAGATACTATTATTAAATGTTTTATTATTTATTATTAATAAGTTATGTAATTTTAAGATTATGATTAACTATTATATTTTGAATTATTATTAATTATTTTTATAAATTCTTATTTAAGTAATTATGATATATTTTATTTACTATATTATAATTATTATTAATAATAAAAATATTTATCATTTTAATTAAGAGTTTAAATGTTTATTTATTTAATTTATTGTTAAAATAGTTATTAATAAAATTATAAATTATGTTATTATAAATCATAATAATATTATTATTAAGGAAATAATTCACCGTTAAATATTAAATATATATTAAAAATAATATTTTTATTATTAATATTTTGTTTATATTAAGATTTAAAATATATAAAAGGTTATAAATTTTAAAATATTTATTAAAAACATTCAATATAAATGATATATTCTATTTAATTTTATGTAAAAGAATTTAAAAATTCTTATATATTATAATCAATTTTATTTTTTTAAAATTTAATTTTTTTTAATTTAATTTATAGATTTGAAGAATAATCACTTGTATAATCCATAGAAAATTAATTTTTACTTAAATCAAATATACATTATTCAATTTCATTTATAATTCGTTTACTTATACTATTTACATAAGATTCTACATTTATATATATTTTAGAATAATCTTAAATATAACTTCTTGAATTATCTTATATATATCTACTTATATCCATTTTAGTATAATATAAATAATATTATTTTTATTATTTTTTAAAAAAATCATATATAAATGTAAAATAACATATTGTTAAAAGATTATTAAATAATTAATATTAATTAATAATAGAAGAAATTAATATATAAATAAAATATATTTAATATTTAAAAAATATTATCAATTTTAGATTTTGATGATATATAAAAAAAAGATAGTAATGAATTCTTTAAATAAATATCATAAGATTATAATAAAAATATGATTTTAAATACATAAATTTAATAAAAATTAAATTACTTTTTAAGTAAAAATTATATCGAATTTAATAAATAATAAATATATAATTTTACATTAATTGTTATAGAAAAAAAAAATAATTATATAATAAATTAAATAATATAATAATTAGATATGTAAAATTTTGTAGTAATAGATTATTCTAATATTAATAATATAAGTTAATTATTAAAATAATAAAATTATCCAAATTATATAATAATAAATGATGATTATAAGTTAATTAAATTATTATTAAATTAAAAAATTGAAAAAATTGAAAATGAATATTATAATTAATTATGTAATATATATTAATAAGATTAAATAAGTAATGAATTAAAATTAATATTATAATTTATAAAATAAAATTATGATTTGTATAATATAAATAATTAAACTTATTTTAAATATATTGAATAATAATTTAATAGTAAAAAAAATGTATTATAATAAGGTATATTACCAAATAAATTATTATATATTTTTGAATAAGAATTAACTTGTTAAAAGATAATTAGTAATAAAACTTATTTTTATAATATAACAAATAATAATTATATAAATTTTAAAAATGTGTATTTAAATGAATAATATAAAAATAGTATATAATATTCATAATAAGAATTAAATTAATAAATAAATTTAAATATAAAATAATATTAATTAGAAAAACCCTAAATATAAAATATATATGATAATATATTATATGAAAAATTAATAGATACTTTATATAATGTTTAATTTGATTTATAATATTAATAAAATAAAATGAAAATTTTTATATAAAACTATTAATAAAATAAAATAAATATAAAAGAAAAATTAAATGAAATATAATGTTTAATTTGTTTTAAATAATATTAAAATTTAAATTAAAATAATTAATAATATATTGATATAAATCCAAAATTATCTAATTGTTGTAATATATTATTATGTGATAAATGTGAATAATAATATTAATAAAATGATAATAAATGTGTTTAATGTAGAACATTTAATCCTAAATATATATAAATATATTAATAATTTAATATAGAATTATATAAATAAATATTAAAATATCTATAATAATATAATAATAAAATAGTATAAATATATGACATAAATATATATACATAAAAAATTATATAATTATTAAAATCAATATTTAAATTAGATATTTAGTAAAAAAATGAATTATAATAAATATTAAATATTTAAATAGATAATATAATATTAATAGAAGAAAGAAAATTATTTTAATAAAATAAAATAAATATATTATTACCAAATTATACAACAATATTTGCATTTATAAATAATGAAAATAATGTATTAAATTGTGATATATTATTATGTATAAATAATACATAGAAAAATATAGATTTTATATTAAAATAATAATATGTAAATAATATATATTTAAAATAAATAGTATATTATGATTCATTATAATGACGATCTACTTGAGTTATTGCTATTTTTATTAGAAGATATCATTGATTTATTATTGGAAATAGATTTATTATTTTTTTGTTTATTTATAGATACTACTACTTTATCTAATTCATTAACTTTGTCTATAAGCTTACGTATAACTGATTTTAACTATGTATTTTCAGAATGAAGTTAACTGAAATATGGTGTTAAATTAGGTGGTGGTATAGCATAAATTTATTTAATTTAATCTAAACTTTAACTTTAAATTTTAACATATTATTTATTATTACCTTATTAATCTTATTCTTAATCAGTAATCATAATACTAATATCTTTTTATAATAAATTAGGATATACTTATATTACTTATTAATATTCATCTCTATACATTTTATTAGATTTATTAGGAATATTATAAATAAATTTTTTAAAATATCCTTAAATAATAGTATCATCATTAGATTAAATTTATATATATACATTTTTAGAAATTGATTCGTATTTAATTTTAATTTTAGAAATATTTTCCATATATTATTTTTATTATATATTTTAAATAGTAAATTTAATATATAAATATTTTTTTTTTATAATTAAAAATCTATATATAAATATATATAATGTATTAAATAACTTAATAAAAAGATTTTAGTGTATAAAAATTATTAAAATCATTTAGTAAACCAATATAATCAATAACATCATTTTATTATCCAGGTAATAAACCAATATCATCATTATCATTACTTTAAAATGAAGATATATATAAAGAATATTTATATTGTCAAAAATAATACTATACATCAATAATATTTAAAGATTTTATATAATCATCAATATAAGTATATAGTTTTTTATTAGGATCAAATAATTTATAATATTCATTAGAAAAAAATGAAAATTAAGCAATCATATATTAAAATTATATACCAAAATATAAATTAATATAATTACCAAAAAATATAATAGTGAGATTAGAATAATAATAAGTATAATTTATATTATTATATTTATATATAATAAATAATTAATAAATAGGTGAATTTGATTAATAAAAAATAATAAAATTATTAAATAAATGTCCTTAATAAGAATTAAAATAAATAGATATAAATAATAAATAAATAGATTAAGATTTAATATAAAAATATAATATAAATATATATATAAATTCATAATTAAAAATAAATAATAAATAAATAATATATATATTAGATAATTAAAAATATATTGATAATTTTTAATAAAATTTATAAAAAAATAAAATAGAAATATTATATATAAAAACAGATATATAATCACCAATAGGTATTTTATAATAATTATATTATATTATAGAAACAGATTAATATATTTATACAAATATATTTTAAAATAATACAATATTATATTAATAAAAAAATAATATACTTTTTATACATTATATTCATGATATATATTTTTATTTACATTATATATTATTTAAAAATATAAAACTAATAGATTAAAATATTTATTAATTATTTAATAATATATAATCATAAATAATGTTACATTTTAAAAATATATAAAAATGAACTACGCGATCAAATAGTGTATTTAAATTGTCTACAACCTTTAGTTTCTAGCATCGAAGATGTTATTACTTCTACGAAGTAATCCCTTACTATAATACGCGTATTTAATAACGGAGTTAATAATAAAAATATTAGTATTATATTAAAAATATTATATATAAATAAAAAAATAAATGTTTTATAATGAATTAAATTAAATAGAAATAAGTTAAAAATGTTAAATAAATAATACTTAAATAAGAACATTAGAATGTCCTTCTTATGATATATATTTATAAGAAATGGTAAAATTAATAAAAATGCATAATTATGTAAATAGAAAAGTAGATTAATAAAATAGAGAAACAGATATATAATCAATATCATAATGGGATTAAGATGATGATATAAATATAATAATATGTGAAAATAATAATATAAATAAATGGATATAAGAATTGGAAAAATAAGATATAAAATATATATAAATGTTAAAACCATTATAATATAAAAATAATAATTTAGAATCAATTATTAAAAAATAAATAAAAATAATGTTAACTTGTGTAAGAAGAGTATAAGATTTGAAAATATGGTTAAATTAATAAACAATAATTTCATATTAGAATAAAGAAGAAGAATAATATAAATAATTAATACAAGAATTATTAAATGATGAATCAGATTATGAAAAAATAAAAAATTTAAAGAAAAATTTAACAATACCATTATAATGTGAATAAAATTAATAAAGAAAAATGTTTTTAAAATAAATATAAAGAATAAGAGGTATGATGCCTTAAAGAATAATATCAGATTTTACATTAAATTCATAAAAATATAATAATATTCATGCAAAATTTATATGGTAATTATAAACAAGTGGTAAATACTAATATCCATAAATTCCAGATATAAATTTAAATTAAATAATTATAAAATAATTTAATGATATATAAATAACTAAATAATATTATAAAGAATAAAAATTATTAGACTAAATATATAAAGATTAATCTTATAAATATATATATTAAGATAATTAAAAATTATTAAATGATTTTAAATAATTACCATAAACATAATAAAATAATATAATATTAAATGATTATTACGAAAAAATATAAATATAAATTTAATTATAAAATTTAATATAATATACAAATATATTAGATTTATAATAAATATGTTAATAATCTACAACAATTGATAATACATAATAATAATAATTATAAAAACATACAAAAATATTATAAGAATAAGATAATACTTGTAATATATGTTATGATAATATATAATAAATAGATATATTATATTTATGTTGTTGTTTTAAAGTATGTGGATAATGTTTTGTAAAAACATATAAAAAATGTCCATAATGTAAATTAAATATAAAAGATTTAATATTAAGACATTAAATATTTCCATTAATAATAAGAACCGAATTATAAAAAGATATATATAAAAATAGAAAATAAGAAACAATTTAAGAATTATTAAAATAATAAAATATATAATATTATGATAATTATAAATAATTTTTAAATAATGATAATAATACAAAATTAATAATTTGTTAAGATATAATTTAATAATATAAATAATAAAATAATTATTCAGTAAAATAATATCCAATTTAAGAATATATATTAGCAAATTTCTTATATTACTAATAATAATAAAATAAAAAAATAAATTTAAAAGAATTAATATTAATTTGTTAAGAATAATAAAAATTTTATTGAATATAATAAATATATAATATAAATATATTTTTTTTATATATAATTATAAATAAATACTAAATTAAATATATATATATATATATCAAATAATATAAAAATTAAAATAAAACATAAATAATTATCAAATATAAAGTAATTTAAAACTTTGTTAAAAATAATATAATCAAATGTAAGAATAAAATAATTAAGACAAAAATGTATATAAAACATTAAATTAGGCGTATATAGAAAAAAATGACAATTAAATAATATTAAGAAAAGATAAAGATTGTGAACATAAATTTAAATTGATAAATAAAGATGAATTAATATAAAAATTAAATAATTAAAAAGAAGATGAATTATAATATTATCATGAAATTCTAGGAGATATAAATAAAATAGTATTAGATATAGATATAAAAATACCAAATATATTATTTAAATAAGAAGATTTAATATAATTAATATAAAGTCAATGTATAAAATAAAATTTAGATGAATTTATAGAATCCGAATAATAAATAATAGAAAATTATATAATATTAAATATATAAAAATCAATATTAAAAATATTTTTAAAAACTCCATTTTAAAATAAAAATGTTAATATAATAAAATAAATAAAAGAAACTATAATAGAATAATTAGGATAGTTATAAAAAACACATATATTTGATTTTTATGATATAGATGATAATATATAATATAATAAATTAGATTTATTTTTTGACAAATATACAACAAGTAGATAAGATAAACATATTTATAAAATATCTTGGCATTTAGTTTTTGAACCAAAATAATTATGTATGTCTTATTAAGATTAATAAAAATTTATGAAATTAGTATAATAAGATTTAGATTAATCATTAAAAGGTATTAAAAATAATATAAAAATGAATATTAATAGTTTTGATGGTATAAGATAAATAATAGTAGATTAATGTTATTAATGTTTAGATAATATAATAGATTTATAATTATATAAAAAAAATAGTTCATTAAGATTAATAGGATCATCAAAAGATAGTAAAGAAACATTTATTTATAAAAAGAAATTAATATCATCCTATAATGATTATATAATAGATAATATATCAGATTAAATGCTAATGTCATATACAAAAAATATTTAATAAATTTAATTAATAGAATAAAACGAATAAATAAAATAATAATAATTATAATAAAATGATTGTATAAATTAAAATATAATATAATATTTTAATTAATTTTTATAAGATTATAATATAAATACATATTAAATACTTAGTTAAAAAAATAATGAAATTGTATTTAATATAAGATAAAATGAGTGTTTATTATGTAATAGAATACATGATAATTAAAATTAAGTAATATATTATTAAAATGGATTAGTAGTATATTTTTGTTATAATTAAAATGGTAAAAAAACATTATATGAAACATAGAATATATATTAAACAACATAATAAAATATATAATTTGCTATATAATGTTATGAAAATAAATATAAAAAATATACATAATCAAATATGATGAATAACATAAATATATAAAATATAAATTAATAAAATATGATAGAATTACCATAAAATTTTAAAAGATTATATATAAAATCTTATATGGGAACAGGTAAAACAAAATAATTAATTAAATATTTAATAAATTTATTCAAATAAAATGATTAATAAAATGAATAAAATGAATAAAATAAAGAATAACAAAAATAATTAAGAATATGTATATTATCATTTAGAATAACATTTGGTAAAGATTTATAAGAAAAATTAAATATATAATTAAAATAAAATAATATAAATAAGAAATTTTATTATTATAATGAAGTAAAATAATAATTAAATTAAGATTTATTAATAGTTTAAACGGAATCATTAAATAGAATACCATTTAATAAATAAAAATATGATCTATTAATAATGGATGAATCAGAAAGTATATATGAATAATTAACAAGTAATTTAAGTTAAAAAGAATCAGAAAATATATAAATATTTGAAACGTTATTATTATAATCAAAATAATAAATATTAATGGATGCATATATGACAAGAAGAACAATAGATTTAACAGAATTAATAAGTAAAACGTATTAAGTAGAATTCTAAAATAAAAATGATAATTATATATAATAAAAATAAAAATAATATGAAAAATATATAAATGAATAAAAAAATGTAATATATATAAATAATGAATATTAAAATAAAAAGAATTATAATTTTTATATAGGATTAAATAAAGAAAATGAATGGTTTAAATAATTATGTATTTATATAAATAATAATGAAAATATAGTAATACCATGTAATTTAGCATTTAAAGCTGAATTAATTTATGAATAATTAATAAAATAATTTCCTAATAAAGAACATAAAATATAATTATTTACTTAAGATTATAATAAATTAATAAAATTAAAAGATTTATAAGATGTATAAACAAGTTGGAAGAAATATCAAATATTAATATACTCCCCAACAATATCAGCAGGAATATCATTTGAATAAAAACATTATGATAGATTATTTGGATATTATTCAAATAATGCGACATCTTTAGAAACATTTATATAAATGATGGGAAGAATAAGAAATTTAAATCATAATGAATATAATTTATTAGTATAAGATACATGGAAAGATAAACATGAATTTGAAATAGATTTATATAAATTACATAATATAAATTTATAAAAGAAATTAAATGCTTGTAATGATTAAATATTAATAAGTTCTTGTAAATTAAAAGATTAATATATACATATATAATCAAATAATGAATATTAAATAAAATTATATAATTAATTAATAACAAATTTATCAATGCGTAATCCATAAGATAGATTTTTATATTTATTATAAGATGTTCATAATTATAAATTTATATATTCAAAAGATACATAAAATTATACAATAAATTTGTAAAAATTATCAAAATAATAAAAATCATCATAATGGTAATAAATGTTAAAATTATGTTATAGTGATAATTTAACATAAAAAGAAATAAAATTATTTAATAAAAAGAAAGAAATTATGAGTAATTTAAAATTAGATGATTAAAATATATTAGAAACAATACATAATGAATAAATATATAATTAATGGAAAAATAGAATAGAATATATGGAATAAAGGAAATATACACCAAATTCATAACATTATGTATAATAAAATAGATTAAAATTATTAGAATTAAATAAATTAAATGTATAAAAATAAGATTAAATATAAGAATTAGAATTATTATTATAATTATTAGGTTTAAATTAAGATATATTATGTTATTAAAAATTTAATTAAGATTGTAAACATAATACATAAAATTGTAATTGTATAATATCAAATAAAGATATAGTAAAAATATATATATAATTAATATTAAATAATACAAATATAAAATAAAATTTATACAAATATTTATAAAATTAATAATTATAAACAGAAAAATTAAAAGAAATATTATATAATAAAACAATGGTAAATATAGAAAATGATTTAATAAAAGAAATAATATAGATATTGAATAAAAAATATGGTATAAAAATATAAGAATAAAAAGAAAATTATATATTAAAATATTAAAATAATAATTTTATATATTATTTATAAGAATATGCGAACTTTAATACAAAAAATATAAATTATAATAATATAAGATAAAATATATATAAAGAAATATATAATGAATAATAAAATACAAATATATAAGAAAAATAATAAAATATATATAATATATATAATAAATTATGCTATTATAATAATTGAATAAATAATAATATTTTTTTTATATTTATAAATAATACAAAAATGAATTAAAATAATTTAAAAAATTTAAAATAATAAATATATAATAATAATAAATAATAAAATATATAAAAAGAAATATTAAATGAATAAGTAAAAAGACTTAATATATAAGATAATATTTTAAATTAATAATATAAAATTTTTGAACATAATAAAGAAAAAAAAGATAAATTACGTTATGATTTAACAAATTATTAATAAGACATATCATATTAAAAAAATGAAAATTTACAATTAATAGATGTAATAGAATATGAAAATAATATATTTAATGAAGTATAATAAATGAAAGAATTAAGATATAAAAATATGAAATAATGTAATAAAAATATTAATTAATAATATGACCATGAAATTAATAATTAAATAGATTAAGAAATACCAGAATTAGTAAAAAGATAATTATTATGATCTGTTCATTAAACTTATGATTTACTTACTATAACACGTATTATATTTACGGTAGTAAAGTATTATTATTATTATTTATTATCATCTGCGCTCTCAACCTTTGGTTTCGTTTACTATAATACGCAATCAATAACGGAGT
>TARA_B110000285_G_scaffold113998_1_pt1 | contig 12659 bp, 13 predicted proteins | sample TARA_B110000285 | Tara Oceans TARA_B110000285 (sample SAMEA4397756) | marine metagenome | biome: Polar Biome; feature: [SRF] surface water layer (ENVO:00010504); material: water (ENVO:00002006), including particulate matter (ENVO:01000060) such as... | depth 5 m
CTTTATGACATTGAAACCGATTCAGAAGTTTATAAACAAGGTGTTTACTTAACGGATGCAGTTACCGAAAACACATCTCCAGAAAGGATGGTTGATGAAGTACATGAGGTTACAAAAAAATATATTAAGAAAAATAAATTTGTGACTGTTTTTGGTGGAGAACACTCAATATCAATAGGAACAATTAGAGCATTTAATGAGATGTTCCCAAGCTTAACAGTATTGCATTTTGATGCACATGCAGATTTGCGACAAAGTTATGATGGTAGTAATTGTAATCATGCATGTGCAGTTTATGAAGCCAGTCAGAATACGAATCTAATTCAGGTTGGAATTCGATCTATGGACATAAAAGAGAAATCTTTTATGAATTTAGATAAAACCTATTTTGCTCACGAAATGGCAATGGATGATTCATGGATGGATTCAGCTATTGATCAAATGACAGATAATGTCTTTATTACATTTGATTTAGATGCTTTTGATCCTTCTATTTTACCAAGTACTGGTACTCCAGAACCTGGTGGGTTATTGTGGTACGAAACCTTAGATTTTTTAAAGCAGGTATTTAACGAGAAAAATGTTGTTGGGTTTGATATAGTTGAATTATGTCCTAATGAAGTAGATAAATCTTCAGATTTTCTTGCGGCTAAATTGTATTACAAAATGTTAAGTTATAAGTTTCAAAGGGAGACAACAGATGAGGGTTTTTACGATGCTTATAATAATAAACCACAAACTAATAATTTATTAAAATTCAAAGAAGAAGATGACTACTAAAGGTGCAATTTCAAACTTTATAGAAACATATTATTTGCATTTCAATGCTGCTACTATTGTTGATGCAGCAAAATCTTATGAAGAGCAAATAAATAAAGGATCAAAGATGTTAGTGTCTTTAGCAGGAGCGATGAGTACAGCTGAGATAGGGAAAATTTTTGCTGAAATAATACGGCAAGATAAGGTGCAAATCATTTCTTGTACAGGAGCAAATTTAGAAGAGGATATCATGAACTTAGTGGCGCATTCTCATTATAAACGTATACCTAATTATCGTGATTTAACACCAGAGCAAGAATGGGGTTTATTAGGACAAGGACTAAATCGTGTCACAGATACCTGTATTCCAGAAGAAGAAGCATTTAGAAGAATACAAAAACATATATATAAAATATGGAAAGATGCAGATGATAAAGGAGAACGCTATCTACCACATGAGTATATGTATAAAATGTTATTATCTGGAGTCTTAGAAGAATACTACGAAATAGATTTAAAAGATTCATGGATGTATGCAGCAGCAGAGAAGAACTTGCCTATAATTTGTCCAGGTTGGGAGGATAGTACGATGGGGAATATTTTTGCAAGTTATGTTCTTAAGGGAGAACTTAAAGCAAGTACTGTGAAATCTGGAATTGAGTATATGACCTTTTTAGCCGAGTGGTATACCGGTAATTCTGAAAATGGCATAGGCTTCTTTCAAATAGGAGGTGGTATTGCAGGTGATTTTCCAATATGTGTAGTGCCGATGCTATATCAAGACTTGGAACGAACAGAGACACCCTTTTGGAGTTATTTCTGCCAAATAAGTGATTCTACTACAAGTTATGGTTCGTATTCTGGAGCTGTTCCTAATGAAAAAATAACTTGGGGAAAATTAGATATTAACACACCAAAATTTATAATAGAGAGTGACGCTACGATTGTTGCTCCATTAATCTTTGCCTATTTATTAGGTATGTAACACTTGAAGTAATGATACGTAAAATTGTAAATTATCAAAAGTTGAATAAAGACATTTTAAACCTATTAGTAGATAAATTTCCTGATGGATATTCTGATAAGGATATAATTGCGTTTAGAAATGCACAAAATGAATACATAGAGGCTGTTGAGGTAAAAACCGAAGACACAGTCTATTTAGTAAAAATTGGAAAACGATTAGTTCAAGCTATGGAAAAAAATGAAGAAGATGAAGATGACTTAAATGATAATGATTCTTCTAAGAATACTGTAGATATTGATGCTTTAAATGAAGAGGGGTTGCATTAAACTAAAGAATTAAACGTGTTCAACAAAAATTGGTAAATCTAGATTCGAATATGGATAAGCAACTAAAGCAAATTAATATGGAAACAAAATTTCATCTATCATTACCATGCATAAATACTGAAGAAACCAAAGGGTTTTATATAGACACCGTTGGTGCAGTTTTAGGAAGGCATTCAAATAACTGGTTAGACATTAACTTATTTGGACATCAAATAACCTTTACCCAAGCAGCTAAATTTAATTTTAATAATCCTAATTACGTGTTTGAAGGAAAAATTCTTCCTTCTTTTCATTTTGGGATTATTCTAAATGTAGTAGAATGGGGTAGAATGTATTCTACACTTAATGAACTAAATTTAGAATTAGTAACACAAGCAACTTTTTTAAAAAATAAATCTGGAGAACATTTATCATTTTTTGTTAAAGAACCAAATGGATATATGTTGGAATTTAAAAGTTTTAAGAAACCAGAAGAGGTTTTTAAAGTTTAATGTCAAAAACTTAAAGGTTTTTATTATGTAAAATAGAATTTCCTCGTTCAGCTCGGCCTCAGAGAATTTTGGTGAAAACAATAGGCGAAAAGAGCGCACACATTTTAGGGGTTTAATAATACGATTCCTTAAACTGTTTCAAGGAGCAATTTGATTTTAAAAAGCAAAGAAGCGTTTAGTAGCGGCTATTTTATACTTCGACGAAAAGCTCAGCACGAGCGCCGCGGCTACTTATACAAACAAATAATTTCCTTATAAATTTAAAATTTCTAATCCACGAGAATCGAGTATTTGAAATTTTAATAACCCAAGTACTGAATATGGTAAAGAATACAAAAGGATTCAGGGGTATTTTACATAATAGGAAATTATAGTTACACACGTAAAATTATTGTAACGAAGCCACAATTAGCTTTACATAATTACTCGATATAAGTCTAAAGACGTTATATCATTAATTATGTAAAATATCGCTGAAATGCGCTATTACGCTAATTGCTATAAAATGTACTATAATTTATATTATGTAAAATAGAATATTTCGCATCCTCCTTACCTCATACGAGTAGCTACCCATAATTCTTTCTACTCCTTTGGTACAACCTTGCTTAAACAAAAGAAATTAAACCCAACTAGCCTGCGAATACGTAAAAAGGTTAAAGTACTTTTGCACTGTGCAAAAAGAAACCAAATATTCGCAAGTAGAATTTGTCGCTTTAATGGCCGCATTAATGTCTGTGGTCGCTCTAGCTATTGACGCTTTGTTGCCAGCTTTAGATGTTATCGGAATTGCTATTGGCACTGCTAATACTATAGACAACCAACTGCTAATAACGATGATCTTTCTCGGTATGGGGATTGGACCACTCTTTTTTGGGCCCATTTCAGACGCTACTGGGAGAAAACCAGTAGTATATGTAGGTTTGTCTATTTTCCTAGCCGCAAGCATACTCTGCGTGAATGCTGAAAGTCTAGAAGTTATGATCATAGGTCGAATACTTCAGGGAATTGGTCTTTCGGCACCTAGAACCATTTCAATAGCCATTATTCGAGATATGTTTAGTGGTGACCATATGGCGCGAATTATGTCGTTCGTAACTGTAGTATTTATTCTAGTCCCAATTATAGCACCAGCAATGGGCAAACTCATATTAGATTCTTATAATTGGCGAGGCATTTTCTATGTCCAAGTAGTTATAAGTCTTATCGTAGGTATCTGGTTTTGGATTCGGCAGCCAGAAACACTACCCTACCAAAAAAGAAAAAAACTCTCAAAGCATGTCTTTATTGATGGATTTAAAGAAGTAATTCGGCAGAAAACAACAATGGGATACACGCTTATATCAGGATTTGTAACAGGTTCTTTCTTTGTATATCTTAGTAGTTCTCAGCAAATATTTCAAGAGCAGTACCAGCTTAAAGAAGAGTTTCCTTACATATTCGCAGGCCTGGCAATTGCCATAGGAACTGCCATTTTTTTAAACGGAACCCTGGTTTTAAAGTATGGTATGGCAAAATTAATAACGACCTCCCTCCTAGGCTTTTTTGGCGTTTCCCTCTTGTATATACTACTATTTCATAACAGCCCAAATCCCTCGTTAGCAGTACTCTTGGTTTTCTTCGCCTTGCAATTTTTCGCCATAGGTTTTCTCTTTGGGAATCTTCGCGCTATGGCTATGGAGCCTGTAGGCCATATCGCTGGTGTTGCGTCTGCAATCACAGGATTTATCTCAATCTTGTTGGCGGTACCCATTAGTATTTTTATTGGCCGATTTATATCAAGCAGTGTGCTTCCTCTGTTTATAGGCTTTTCTTTATGTTCTATAGTAGCTATCGGAATCTTATACTACGTGAAACGCAGCAGATAGTTTCAGTAAGAAGAAACTTTAAAAGTGAATGGACGAAATCCAAGCACATAAATTTAGGCTCAACTAGAATCTCTTTCTACAAGAGAAGATTTCACCACTTTTGACTCAATAGTAGTTTCTTCAGGGTTTTTTATGGAGTCGATTAACAAGCCAGCGGCCAATGCCCCCATTTCCTCTGCATGTTGGTCAACAGAAGACACTGAAGGATGAAATTCCTGCGATATTTGTCCGTTTGAAAACCCAATGACCTTGAAATCTTTAGGAATAGCTAAATTCAATTGCTGTGCCATCTTTATTGTCTTTACAGACAACAACTCATCGATAGTTAGCACGGCATCTAGTGAATGTTCTTTTAGTATTTCCAATATACTGGCTTCGGCATGTGCTACATCGTTAAAACTGAAGATATGGGTTTCATCTAATAAATGGTTCTCTTGCATTGCACTCCTATACCCCTTAACCCGATCCTGCATAACACTTAAGTCTCCATGAGCGCTGAACAAAGCAATCGATTTACAGCCTTTCGAAATAAGATGCTGTGTAGCGTTACGAGCCGCTTCTAGATCGTCGGAGATTACACTTGGACATTGCAACGCATTGATGGTTCTATCGAAGGTAATCACAGGCATGCTTGAATCTATAAGTTCTTTAAGATGCCCGTTGTTTTTCGTTTGCTGCGTTTCTTCCGATGGACAAATTAATAGCCCATCAACACGACCATTTGTAAGTGTTGTAACATTTTCAACTTCTATTTCTAAAGACTCATGAGAAATACAAGTAATTACTTTATAGCCACGATCTCTGGATTCCTTTTCGATTCCATATAGTACTTTTACAAAAAAGTAGTTCAAAATATCTGGAACAACCACACCAATCGTCTTGGTTGTTTGGTTTTTAAGACTCTTAGCAATAAAATTTGGCCGGTAATTATAAAGAGCAGCAACCTCTTTTACTTTCGCCTTTGTTTTGTCACCAATTTCATGACTATCGTTCAAAGCCTTTGATACGGTTGATATTGAGACATTCAAAATATCTGCAAGTTCTTTTATGGTAATGTTCTTTTTGCCCATACTAACGTAATTTATAATACGCACATTTTAAATAGGCACCTTCATTAAAGCTAATTGGGTGATCTATATCATGTCCAGTTGTTAAATGTAGCGAAAAGTTCCTCAATTGGTTGGTCAAAGCGACTTTATTGATCTCAAAAAAAATGTCTGACGATATCCGTGACGAACAAGATGCCAAAACCAGCATGCCTCCTTTTTTGCATAGCTGCTCACCCAGCACTGCTAGTTGCGTGTATTTTTTCTTAGCTACTTCTATTTCTTTTAAATTTTTGGCAAAACTTGGAGGGTCAATCACTACAATGTCAAATGTTCTCTTTGCATGGATCATCTTGGTCATTTCTTCAAAGGCATCACCAGCAATCGTTTTATGTGACCCCTTATAATCATTGAGTTTTCCGTTATATCTAGCTGCTTCCAAGGCCTGTTTACTTATATCCAAGCTCGTTACTTCTTTGGCTCCTTTCGCAAGCGCATGAACAGAAAAACCACCAGCATATGAAAATACATCGAGAACTTCTTTTCCTTTCGAAAGCTCCCCTACGAGTTTTCTATTGGCTCTGTGATCTAAAAAATAGCCTGTTTTATGACCTTTTATAACGTTCGCAGAAAAATGAACGCCGTGTTCAACAAATTCTATAACCTCATTTGTCAGTATTCCAAAAATAGTCTCACCATCTCTATAGGTACATTTATCACTTGTCTGTAACTTCCTACTTAGTCTAATAATAGCACAATTACACCCAGATACTTCAATTAATACTTTAAGTATAGAATCAAGGTAAGGAAACCAAATTTCCGAATATAATTTTACGACAAGTACCTGGTCGTACACATCTGCTATAAAGCCAGGGAGCCCATCGTTTTCTCCAAAAAGTAAACGGTAGCTGTTGGTATTGGTTTCGAACAATGGTATTCGGCGGGCATACGCTACATGTATTTTTTCTGAAAAGAATTCAGAATCAATGCTCGCTCCTCCTCCATTATGTAGCATTTTTATTCGGATAGGGGAATCAGGATCATAAAGTCCAATGCCAATTACCTTGTTTTTAGTATGACTAAATATAATAGCTATGTCTCCTGATGCCCCTTCAATGTTCACCTTTTCAATACTTTCACTAAAAATCCAAGGATGGCCGCTCCGAACAGAGCGTTCTCCTGTAGCACTCAACTTTACGGCGAGTCGCTTCGGGATTGTACCACTAATTTTGTTGTTGCTTGACATGAATATTTGAAGCGATTGTAGCTACTTTATTTTTTTCTGAATTATTTCAATAGCATCTTTAACAGTATGCAATGCCTCCATGTCTTCGTTGGCGAATTCGATATCGAATGCGTCTTCTACATCCAAAACAACATCTACTAGGTGCGCTGAATTTATATTCAATTCGCCCGTAAGGTTGCTTTCTTCCTCTATTGCCGAAACCTGAACGTCTTCTGGCAAGTAGATGGCAATAATAGGTATTAACTTCGTGAGTATTTCTTCTGAGGTCATAAATGCTATTTTTTTCTAAAGATAACACACGCATTGACATCACCAAAACCAAAACTGGCCTTGGCAGCAACATTTAATGTCGTTTTAACTTCTTTTATCGGAACCTTGTCTGAAGCTATTAAATTCGCTATTTCTGGATGCAAATCTTCACAGTTTACATTCGGAAAAACAAAACCATGATGCATCTGTAAGATGGTAGATACGGTCTCTATACTGCCACTGGCAGCCAAACAATGGCCTATCATTCCCTTTAAGGAATTAATATAGGGAAAGTCTGTACCTCTTCTTTTTAAAGCAGCGCTCCAGTTCTCTATTTCTAACGAATCCTTCGTAGTTGCAGTAAGGTGTCCATTGATGTAATCAATTTCCTTTCCATCAACCCCAGCATCGGCCAAAGCATCTTGAATGCATTTTTGAACGGCGGTACTATTGGGAGCCGTCATAGTGCCGTCTAACCTTTGCCCTCCACTGTTTAATGATCCTCCTAAGACTTCAGCATAAATAGTCGCTCCGCGCTTTTCTGCGCTGTCTAAAGACTCTAGTAATAAGGCTCCTGCCCCACTTCCTGGTACAAATCCGCTGGCTGTTGCACTTAGAGGTCGCGATGCCTGAGTTGGATTTTCGTTGTGTTTATAAGTGATCACCTTTATAGCGTCGAATCCACCCCATACATAAGGCCCATCCTCACCGGTGCTTCCGCATAGCATCTGAGTAGCTTTTCCTGAAACAATCCGCTCATAGCCCATTAAAATCGATTCGGCTCCTGTTGAACAGGCGGCAGAGTTGGTAGTTACCAAATTACCAGCCCCGATCATCCCACTTAAATAGGCACTAACACCACTGGCCATGGTTTGAATAACGGCAGTGCTGCCCAATCGTCGCACATCACCATCATCTAGTTTATAAATTGCTTCTCTAAATTTTTCCACACCACTGGTTGCAACACCAAAGACAATTCCGAGATTCCATAGAGGATCCTCTTTTTCCAATGCAGGACGGATACCCGCATCCTTCAATGCCTCCATTCCAGCAATTACTCCGTATAAAATTCCATTGCTATGAAAGTTCCGTAACTGCAGTGGTGTGAAATAGGCTCGTTTTTGTGCTTCGGAAATAATAGGAACTCCTCCAACTTGGCAAGAGAAGTTTAAATCTTTTAATTTTTGCTGAAAAGTGATTCCCGATTCCCCCTTCTTAATTGCATTTAAAAACGCAGGAACTCCTACCCCATTTGGCGCCACGACCCCCAAGCCTGTAATTACTACTCTTTGTTTCAAGTTAATTTTGGATTTTTATATTTTTAATTTCTATAGTCTTTTATCTCTCAGCACAGCGGTCTCACATCTTATTTCGAAATCATCCCACTCATAACCCCTTTGCATACAAGCTCGTTCTTCTCATTCAGCATTTTTACCTTACATTTTAATTTATTAAATCTAAAATATTCTTTCTCTGACACCACTCGCACACGCTCCCCTGGAAATACAGGAAGGTAAAAATCAATAGCGTGATTTGTAAGCGCCATTTTATAGTTAGGCGGCATATTGTTTTTAACGGCAGATGATTCATTACTTAGCAAGAACATTCCGAAGCAAACAAGACCTATCTGAGCCATACACTCGGTTAGAATAACACCAGGAGTGACCGGATTATCAATAAAATGTCCTGCATAAAAATACTCATCTTTCAAAAAGGTATAAGAACCTTCTGCATTAGATTCGGACATTGAAATCAGGGTGTCTACAAACAAAAATGGCTTTGAATAAGGCAATAACTTTCGTATGTTTTTGAATTCTTGTTTCATAAATCGCACGTATCTCTTTTAGGCCAAAGACATCAACAATAGTTTCTTTTTACTATTCAAACAAAATAGACAGACTAGCGTAAGCTCTCGCCTCCATCAACTTTAAGTATGGTCCCATTAATCCAATCGGCCTCTTTTTTGCATAATAAATAGACAGCATTCGCTACATCTTCTGGACTTGTAAGCCTTCCAAAGGGGTTTCTATCCTTGGCAAGTCTTGCAAGGTCATCGCTCTGAGGAATCCTCTCAAATGACGGCGTCCGTGTAGCTCCTGCCTGAAGGCAATTTGTGGTAATATCCAAAGGCGCGAATTCTACCGCCATCTGCCGCATGAGAGCCTCTAGGGTAGCTTTAGCAACCGATACGGCACCATATCCGTTCCAAACTCTGGTATTTCCTTCACTCGTAAAGGCAATATTTCTTGCCTTCTTACTAAATAACGTGTTCTTTATTAAAGCTTGTGTCCAGACATACCAGCTTGTTCCCATGGCTGCAATGGTTATCTCCAGATCATCCTTCGACAGTGAACCTTCAGTGGGATACATAGATTTCACGCTACCTTTTGCAATGCTATGGACTAATAATTTGACAGGTTTGTTAGATAATACAGCAACGACTTGATCTATAGACTCTCTTTTAATCGCATCTATATTCAAGCGAAGTACTTCGACCCCGTTTTTAGTCATTTCCTTGATTTCCATGTCTAATTTTGGCAAACTGCTTTTTCTGTCTCGGTGCACGATACAAATATGCATGCCGTGTGAAGCAAGCTTTTTAGCTGTCGCCAATCCCAAACCACTACTCCCGCCTAGGATAAGAGCCCAGTCTCCATTAAATTCTTTTTTGTTATTCATGTTAGAATTCTAATAAAACGCGTTGTGCAGAAAATCCTGGTCCAAAGCTCAACATCAAACCTAAGTCTCCCTTTGGAAGGTTTTTGTCCATAAATCGCTCTAGAACAAAGAGCACAGTTGCACTGCTCATATTACCGTACAATTTAAGAACTTCTTTAGTATCATCAATGTTTTTACCCAGAGATCCAAACAAATCTTCAACGGTTTGAACTATTTTTTTTCCACCAGGGTGAAAGACCAAATGATCAATATCATTAATTGTCTTGTTCGATTTATCTAGAAAAGGGTGTACAATCGCCGGAAAATGTTCTGCTATCTGCTGCGGTACTTCTTTATCAAGTATCATTTGTAAACCGGTATCAACCAATTTAAAGCCCATCATATCGGTAGCATCGTAAAAATGATACATCTCGTTGGCCAGCACCGTTACGCCTTCATCTGCATCGTTAGAGGACATGAGTACGCAGGCAGCTCCGTCTCCAAAAATAGCTGCACTTACAATATTAACCATTGAATAATCTTCTAGCTGAAAAGTGGCCGTAGGCGCTTCAATGGCAACAATAGCTGCTCTTTTTCCAGGATTGGCCTTTAAAAAATTATGCGCATAAATAACTCCGGAAACCCCAGCGGCACATCCCATTTCTGTAACAGGAAGACGCACCACATCTTGTCGCATTTTTAAATCATTTATGAGATAAGCATCCACTGAAGGAATCATAATTCCAGTGCAGCTAACGGTGATAATAAAATCAATGTCGGTGGCTTGCCATGCTGCTTTATTTAGTGCTTTCTCTAAAGATTGTTTGCCAAGTTTCTTTACCTCCCGAATATAAATATCATTTCTACTCTCAAAACTTGGATTTGTGAAGACTTCTATTGGATCCATAATAGAATACCTCCTATCGACCCCTGCACCCTCAAATAATTTTATCACCTTTCGCTGAAACCGAGATTCCTGCCCCGTCATCCACTGTTTTACAAAGGGTATAATCTCTGAAGTATCTCTCGTATATGGAGGTAATTGCGTTGCTACTGTTGTTATTTTTACACTCATTAATTTAGTACCATTAAAATAAGTTCAAGTTCAGGTTATTGTTGTTCATTTCTCACTTTTTTGAGTATCCAAGAATATCGAAAGGCCCACTTCCACCCAATAACGGATGTACTATTGGAAATCTCCTTTGATAACGACTCTAACTCTTTTCTTTTAAATCCCCTTGCCACCGAAATTAAACCATCAGTGCGTGCAATGGACGTTTTAATTATAAAGTAGCTCACCATTTTAAACAACCAAAATGCCAACCTGCTTCGATGTAAGTCGTTTACGACAACGCCTAATTGAGATTGGTCTATAAAACGCTGAACCAAAATGTGCACATCCTTATTCGAAAAATGATGCAGAAACAAAGTACATAAAACAATATCGTATTTGAGGTCTTTCATCTCAGCAGAGAAAACATCTTTTTCAAGAAAGGTTATATTCTGAAAATCGGTCGATCTTCGTCTTGCCTCTTCTAGAATAAAAGCATTTGCGTCAACTCCAATAAGCTCAAAATTATAACCAGCATTCTTAGCAAACCGCGCACATGCACGCAATATTTCTCCGTCACCACATCCAACGTCTAAGATAGTGATTGTTTGTGCTTTTGTGTGCTCTGGTAAGAGCTTACTAATACCTTTGATAGATATGTTGTTGCCTCCCAACCATTTATTGACATTTTTTAGGTCGGTTAGCACCTGTTTCATCTCATCACCCTGGAGTTCGAATTCGTCCATTATTTCAGGTTGAACAGAGCGATTTTTTGTTGAATAGTGTATCATACTAAAAGCTCCCCGTGGGTTCGTTTAATTATAGCCGGCAGTATCGAGGGAAACATTTTTGCCACAGAAAACCCAACATTAGTGGCTTTTGGGTGTAATAACATTCCTTGAATATTGCGTCCAACTTTCAAACGATTTGAAAATGTTTTATTCCAGAGTTGTGTGTATTGTGTTTCTAAATCCAATCTACTGTAGCTTTCTTTTTTAGTTGATTTGAGGAAAAATTCAGAAAATATTTTGGCACTATGAATAGCCATTGCCATCCCATTTCCACATAAAGGATGAATAAGCCCTGCACTATCCCCAATCATGAAAATATGATTCTCTACAGGGAGTTTCTTATCAAATGAAATTTGACCTATAGTCAATGGTTTTTTAAAAAGTGGCTTCGCATTCTGAAAAAACTCTTTTAAATAAGGGTTTTTAGACAGCACCTGCTTCTGAAAATCCTCAATATTTCCAAATTCTTTGAACGACTTATAGGTAGTTAGGTAGCAGGCATTTACTGTATCCATCTCCGTTTTTGAAAGTCCACAATAGCCCCCATTAAAGTTATGAAGTGCCACGGTGTCGTCCTTAAAATCATATTCGTAGTGTGCCTTAACCGCGAGCCACGGGGTCTTTTCTGTAATAAATTTTCGATGCTGATCAACATCGATATTTGATCTTTTTCCGTAAGCTCCTACAACATAATCTGCTTTAAACACCTCCTTGCCTTGCGTAATGACCTCAAAATGATTGTCGTGGTATTGGACGGTGTCAACAGTATCAAAATGCAAGGTCACTTTATCTTTTATCGCATTGTAGAGCATGGCATCAAACGCATACCTGCTAATTCCGAAGCCACCAAGAGGTAATTTCGTTTTTAATAACTGACCCTTATGATTGCTTATTTCAAAATTACCTATTCGTTTTGCTCCAACAGAAAACGGATCAATTCCTAATGATTTCAGATACGGAACAACTTCCATTGAAACGTACTCACCGCATACTTTATGGTGCGGATACTGCTGTTTTTCAACAAGGAGCACCTTACGGTTGTTTTTAGAAAGATGAAGTGCACAAGCAAGCCCTGCTAGCCCACCTCCTATGATAAGTACATCGTATGTTTCACCATTCGCCATGACCTAAAGTACGTAGTATTTCCTGACAAAAAAAAACGAGAGATCAAAACATTTTAGATGTATTATGGGAGTGCAAATTAGTA
>TARA_B110000285_G_scaffold224908_1_pt1 | contig 12652 bp, 11 predicted proteins | sample TARA_B110000285 | Tara Oceans TARA_B110000285 (sample SAMEA4397756) | marine metagenome | biome: Polar Biome; feature: [SRF] surface water layer (ENVO:00010504); material: water (ENVO:00002006), including particulate matter (ENVO:01000060) such as... | depth 5 m
AGGGGCTTATATTAGTGGCTATATTAGGGGCTATATTAGGGGCTTATAGTGTGGGGTGGTGTTGGTGGGTTTGTTGGTTGGTTGGTGTTGGTTGGTGTTGGTTGGTGGGTTGTTATTGTGGGGGGTTGGTTGGTGGTGGTGGTGTGTGTTGGTGTGGTGTTTGGTGTGTGTGTGGGTGTTATGGTGTGGGCTTATTGGCTCAATTTGGGGGGTTGTTTGTGTGTGTGTGGGGTGTGTGTTTTGTGTCATTTGGGGGGTGTTATATCTTACCTCTCTAGATTTTGTTTTACACTAATACACCAAAAAAAAGGGGGTTATAATATGCAATAAGCCACGCTTAAAAACTTAAAAAGGGCTTAATCTGGCGAGATTTTGAGCCAACAAAAAAAATAATTGTATTAAATTAATATAAATTTTGTGTGGTTTTGTGTGTGGGTTTATGTAATTGAAATATAAATATTTATAGTTTTATTTACGTAATTGGGGAGCAGTAGATCAGTAGTCTAATATTCACACTAGATTTTCGGATTTTCAACTTTTATTACACCAACTGCACAATATATATTTTAGTTCCAAACTTTATAATTTATTCTTTGTTATATTGTACATAAATAATGTAACTTTGTAATATGAATAAAAGAGATCAAGGAAGGGCTGACAAGAGGGATGCCAAGCTTGTCCAAAAAGAAGAGGATTTAAAAATAATTAAGGCAGTTGTTTCTAATAAGAATACTTCAGCTTTAGATATTACTAAGGACTCAGGGAAGGCTACTTCATTAGTTAGCTACAAAAGAACCACTGAGGTTGTGAAGCTAATTTTAAGAGGAGTAAGGTACACTGATATAATGGAGTATTGTGAAGCTCATTGGGGAATTAAAAGAAGGATGGCTAGTATCTATTATAAGAAGGCATTAGAAAGTTTTGCAGAGCAATTCTCGGAGGAAAGAGAATATGAAATGGATAAACACGCAATTATGTTGCAAGATTTATATAGTCAAGGATATAAGGCAGGTGATTTGAATATCTGTAGATTGTTGCTCCAGGATATTGCAAAGATGAAAGGAATAGTTGTGGACAGAGTTGATATTACTAGTGGGGGAGAAGGGTTTGTGTTTAATTATAAATCCCCAGAAGAAACATTATAATATTCCCTTGACCATCACTTCAACAAAAATGAAAAGGATTTTGTTAAAGGGGTTTTTATATTATTTATAAACAACAATAATAAGGTGCTAATATAATCAAAATAATTGACATAGTATGGAAACTTTAAGCATAAATTAAAACATAAAAAAACAATGGCTAAATTCGGAAGTAGAACAGTATTATTAATAGCAAGACCAGTATCTCCAATATTAAATATAGATGTAGATCCTGCTAAGGGAGCTGCACATGAGAGAACAAGATTTCTTTCTGATATTCCCAATGAAACTAGCAAGAAAGATTTGGGTAGTATAAAGAGGTCATCTAAAGAGGGAATAGTAGTTGAAAAAAAGATAGCAAATGTAGAGTCAGGAAAAAAAGGATTTGTTACGGATGTAATTTCAGAAGGTACATTTAATTTGTTTGTAGATTATCAATCTTCAGGAACTACAAGTAACATAGAATTACCTTTGGCAGAACACATAAGTGTTAGTGAATTAAAAGCATTAGAACTTGGATGGGGAGGTAATGGTTCTTTTATAAGTGGAGCTTCTATAGCTTCTTCAAGAATGAATATAGCTCATTCTCAAATATCATCTACAGAGCAATACGGAGAACAGGTTAGTCTAAATTCATTAATTGTTAGTGCAAATAAAAGTAGTTCAATTAGTGTTGGCAATTTTTTTGGTAATTTAGAACAAGGTAATCCTGATAATGAAACCACCTGTGCTGAACAAGAACAAGAGAATACAGATATAAAAACTAACTTCCTATTAAAACAAGTAAATGGAGTTTATATAAATAAAGTGTCAGGAATGTCAAATGCAGATTGGATAACTTTTGTGGCAAATATAGTAACATCTGAATGTGCAGGATAATAAAATAAAATTATGATAAAAAAAATAAAAAAAACGTTAGGAGTTAAAGAAGCTGGATTCTTTGAGTACCTTTTTAGTTTTATAGCTATTGTTTCAGTATTGCCTAGTGTAATCTGTTACTTTTTAATATTAATGTTAATATTAAGACCTGTAAATGCTTTAGTGAGGTCAGTTTGGAAATAGATTTTAAACCTACACCTAAACAAGACAAAGCCTGGAATTATCTTCACGATAATGAAACAAGTGAAGTTTTGTTTGGAGGAAGTGCTGGAGGAGGTAAATCATATTTTGGGGCAGCTTGGCTTTTGTATTCTTGCCTTCGTTATCCTGGTACACGCTGGTTAATGGGTAGAGCAGTGCTAAAAACGCTTAAAGAAACTACTTTAAACTCTTTTTTCATGGTTTGTAGTGATTGGGGAGTTAAAAAAGGTCAAGTTTATAAGTTTAATGCCCAAAGTAATGTTATTGAGTTTACTAATGGCAGTACAATACTTTTAAAAGACCTTTACCAATACCCTGCTGATCCAAACTTTGATTCACTTGGTTCATTGGAAATATCAGGTGCATTTATAGATGAGGTGAACCAATGCACAGAAAAAGCAAAGAATGTTGTAGCTTCAAGGATAAGATATATGCTTTCCGAGTATAAATTACGACCAAAAGTGCTTATGTCTTGCAATCCAGCCAAAAATTGGGTATATGACTTCTATAAACAAGATAGAGATCAAACTTTGCCTACCCATAAGAAGTTTGTTAAGGCTAAATTAGCAGACAACCCACATATATCAGAGTTTTATGAAGAACAACTAAAAAAGCTTGATCCTGTTTCAAGAGAAAGACTACTTCATGGTAATTGGGAGTATGATTCAGGAGAAGATAGACTTTTTGACTATGAGTCTATATTAAATATGTTTACTAACTCATCTGTATCTGAAGATGTAGGTGAAAGGTATCTTTCTTGTGATATTGCCCTTCTAGGTAGTGATAAATTGGTTATTTGCGTATGGTATGGCATGGTAGTCAAGGAAATGATAACAAAAGACAAGACATCTGCCGATAATGTAGAGAAACTGATAAGAAACATAGCAGATATACACAAAATACCACAAAAAAACATCATAATTGATAGTGATGGAGTAGGTCAATACCTCTCTCATTACATGAAAGGAGTGCAACCTTTTGTAAATAATGCCAAAGCTTTAGATAAAGAGAGTTATCAAAACCTAAAGACTCAATGCTATTATAAACTTGCAGAACAGATAAATGTAGGTAATATCTGGGTAAAATGCAATGATACAGACCTTAGAAACAAGATTATTGAAGAGTTTGAGGTTATAAGGAGAAAAAACATGGATAATGATGGTAAACTAGCTATTCTATCAAAAAAAGAAATGAAAGCTATATTAGGACATTCTCCTGATTTTGCTGATGCTCTTATGATGAGAATGAGGTATATGTTTAAGAATGGTAGGAAAATAATGGCTTGGAGGTAAAAACTATATTTTTGTTCCATAAAGTTCCATTAATTATTCGTTATATTGTAAGATGCCATTAATAGATAATATATTATTCTTAAATGAAGAACATTCTTCTATAGTTAGAGAGCATTTAACCGATATGGAAGGAGTTATTAATACTGTAACTTTTTTTGATGAAGATTTTGTTGGGTTTCAAGTTTTAATTGATGATATACTTAGATTTCATAATGGTTTAGGTGAATATGTAAATATAGGTAATGTAGATGCGAAAGAATGGTATATGTCTTTACCAAACAATCTTTATTGGGCTACCAAAGGATATATGGCTAATTTACAATTAAATGAAGATGTATCTTTGTATGATTATGATGAAAAATTATTATCTTTGACTGTTGATGTTTTGAGAAAGCTCAATGAGAGCATTGTTATTAACCCATCTACAGAAGAAGCTAGAATAATAAATTTAAATTAATGGAAACATATATTGTAAACGAAAAAACTATAGAACTACCTACATCTTGGGTGGAATGTACTTTTGAAAGGTTTTTAAAATTTTCTGAAATATCAGATAGAATATCATCTAAAGAAACAAGAGAAATACTTACGGATGCTGATGAATGGCAACAAACATTAGATGATTTAAAGGATAATACTCAAGTTTTATCTTTTTGGTGCAATTTACCTGAATCAGAGATAAGTCTTTTAGATTTAGATGTAGCTACTGAGATAATGAATAAGTTAAAATTTTTAGGTGAAGAGTATTTGCCTATTTCAATAGACTCATTTACTATTGGTGATGAAAAGTTTTATTTACCTAAACATTTAATGGCAAAAAGTTCTTTTGGTAGATATATTGAAGCAGAACAACTAGAGATACAAGCAAATTTGCTAAAAGAAGGTGTTTTAAGTGTTTTGCCAAGACAAGTTGCAATACTTTGTAAAAAAGAAGGAGAAGAAGATAAGTTAGATGATGCTTTAATAGATAAAAGAGCTAAACAGTTTGAAAAACTTGATATGGCTACCATTTGGGATGTCGGTTTTTTTTTGGGAAGGTTAGAACAGAGGTTGATGTTAGATTTCCTAATCTCTCAGAAAGTTCAGGAGGAAAAGAAGAGTCTAAGTCAAGAATAGCAGCAAAAGGTACTATAGATGGTTATGGGTGGTTAAATTCACTTTATGATGTAGCATCCTCTGGTATTTTTACGAAAAATAATTTAAGTCCTGTAGAAAGCACTTTATCTACAGAATTATACGAAGTATTAACATATTTATCATGGAAATCAGCTTGTAATGATTTTGAAGTTAAATTAAATGAACTAAACAAAAAGTAAAAATATGAGTACCTACAATACAACCTACGACTTAACATCATTAATGGCAGACTTTAAAACTTGTGCAGAAGCTGCTGGTTTTTGTACTGTTAAGTTTGGTAAACCAGAACATATAAATTTTGATCATAATATTTGTTATGATTTACTTAATATTGATTATCCTTCATCTTATGTAGTAGAAGGAATCAAAGAAGTTTATACTTTTAATCTAATATTAGCTAGACCATTAAATAGAGGTAGTAAAGATGGTATTGAAAGATTTGATAATTATACTATTGCTGCTTTTTCTGCACTTGAATTAAAGCTATGGAATATGTTATCTTGCCTTGCGTTAGGAATTAGTGGAGGAGGTGGTTGTAAAGCTCATATACCAAAACATAAGATACAGATAACTAGAGATAAAGGAACTTTTAATGACAACCTAATAACACTTAATGTAAAGTTTGATGCTATAGCAAATATTGCTGTAACTGTTGATCCATGTAGTGGAGGTGGTACTTCAGGATGTGATGAGCCTTGTGAAGATTACTTTGGTGCTTGTGGTTGTACTGATCCTGATGCATTAAATTATGATCCAAATGCTGGAGTAGATGATGGAACTTGTTGTTATAATGAACCAGCTCCATGTGTTGATGGTCAAGATACTAATTTCCCTCCAGTTTTCCCAAGTAGTCAAACAAGTAATCCTATAATCAAGTAGATAATGGGTTCATTAAGTAATATATTAAGACTAGTTAGAAGAGCTGGTGAACAAGCCGAGAAGATGGCTAAGAAACAATTATCTATTCGTAGAAAAGGTAATAGATTTCCTATGAACACTTATGGGTTGCTTAGTGATAGTATTGAGTTTAAATTAAAGACTAAAGGTCATTTAGCTAACTTAACATTAGAGTCATTTGAAGAAGGGTTGCTTCTTAATGATGGTATTATAGATGTTCCTTATACTAAGGGTTCAGGAGCTAAGACAAGTCAATATATTCATGGATTAGCAGTTTGGGCTGCAAAAAAGTTTTATGGGGGTAATTATAAACAAGGATTAAGAGCTGCTTTTCGTATAGCTAAAACACAAAAAACTAATTTAGGTGCTAATTCATCTTTTGCTCAAGCACCAGCTAATCCTGGTTGGATGGATGAAATTAGAGATAAAATAGACAGAGAATTAAATGAAATACTAACCATAGATACTATGATAGCTGTTAATCTAGATGTTATGTCTGCTTTAAATAAAAAAATATAAAATGGCACAAAGTCCACAAGCTACACAGGAATTAGGAGGAGGTAAACCTAATATACTAACAGATTTTAGTAGAATTTTCTTTTCTGCATATAGACCTATAATAATAAAACTTTATTCATCTGATACTAATGTAGCTTATATGAGAGCTGAATTATTAATAAATACTTCTGGTGATCCTTCATCGGGTTACAATAGCACTGGTGTATTAATGAATGGATATGAAGATGGAGGAGGTAATAGGTATAATTTTAATGTTATGGAATATTGCAGACCTTATGTTGGAGAAGGTATAGTACCAGTAATTGCTCCTTATATGCCTAGTTTTCCTTCTTATAATGAAACAGCTCGTTTTAAGCTTTCTATCTGGCCAGTAAGATATAGCTCTATTAATGAGGGTGTTCTTTATGATGACTTAGATAATGCAGTTAATAGTGAATCTTTTATAGCTGTATCAACAACTACAAATGAGTTAGAATCTACTAGTCTTGATGGTAGGTATTCTTATGTAGATAGATTTGTATTAGGAGCTAATGCTGCTGGTGGTCAAACTCCTATATGCAGACCTTTAACTAATATGCAATATACAGATGGTTCTGCTGTAGGTCGTTATGATTGGAGTGTTACATCCACATCAATATTAGGTAATTCTATTGATATGAGTGATAGTCCAATGACAGGAATTTATTATTTAAACGCTAATACAAACTATGATTCAGCTATAGTTTATGCTACAGATGGTGTTACAGGTGTATTAAGTGGAACTATAGTTCAAATTTATTATCCAAGTAATACAGAGGTTAATATGCATAGAATACCAACTCACCCTACTCATTTAGCTACTTTTATAGATTTTCATCTAGGTTTTTCTTGGAATAAGATTATAGATGCTTCTGGAAACTTAGTAGCAGGTGAAGTTAATCTTATACTTATGTCAGGAGGTTTTCTGGGAGGAGGTAATTTTTGGGGTTCTCAAGGTTCAACAAGTATTAAAGCTAGATACCAGTCAATAAAATATACAGATAGAAAAAATAAAAAGGGAGCTATTAAATGCAATGCTCCAAAAACTAGATTTCATTTTCAAAACCATTTAGGAGGTTATGATTTTTTTAATTGCTATGGAACTAAAGATAAGACAGTTTCAGTAAAATCAACTAGATATGAAAAATTCAATGAATATGATTTTGTAGGATTAAGAGGTAGAAAAGAATTATGGACAAAAAGAGAAGATTCAGTTAAAGTAATGACTCAGCCTATAAATGAAAATACTGCTATCTGGTTAGAGGAATTAATAGCAAGTCCTTTAGTTTGGGTTGAAGAAAAAATAGAAAATTTATTAATAGGACAAGTTAATTATGGTTTACAACCTGTAAGTATTGTTCCTGGTAGTTATAATGTCTTTAACACTGAGGATAACATAAGTTATATGGAGTTTAAATATACTCTTTCTAATGCTAGACATCAACATAGAGGATAATGAGTTTTAATGTAAGACCAAATACTACCCATATTGAAATAGGAGAGAAATCAGGAGTTACTCCTGTTAATGCTCAAGTAATAATTGGAAGTGAAAATATAACTACTTTTGAAGGATGTTTAGATGATGGTAAGTTAAATATATGCCCTTCTGATGCAGATAAATCAATGTATAATGGAGATAGCTATTCTGATATACAAGGTGTAGGAGATCCTAGTTTGGGATGCTCGGCAACAACTAACTGGCCGCACGAACCAGGTATGCAAAAATGTCTTGATATTAAAATGTCAGTTAATCCTTTCACTCCAATACCTGGTGGTAGTTCAACTCTTGTATCTTTTCATTCAGAAGAAGTTGATACAAATGTAGTTTATGATTGGAATAGTGGATGGAAAAATGTAGAGTTTGACAATAATTGTGGAGGTTCTACTCAAAATACAAGCTCTTTATATAATCTATCTACTAATAAATTTAAAAATACTGTAGGTGCTGGTTTAAAAGTAAAACCAGATGCAGATGTTTATTTTAATGGAGTAACTGCTGGTCCCAATAATACTAATTCTTTATCAGTTAGGTTAAGAATAAAACATACTAAAGCAAGTGGTAGTTCTCCTAGTTACTATTTTAAGCCAAATACTACTACTGGACAAGCTTATACTGGTAGTGCGAATTTTAATGATAAGTGTGATTCAAACTCTTATGTAAACACTCAAAATCTTGGTGGATTTGGACTTAGTAATACCTTCATAACTTTAGCACTTAATGATACTTTAGAGTTTCAAATTAGAATAGGTAGAAATGATCCTGGTTTAGATGATACTGATGATGCTACAAAATTATGTGATGGTGGTTTTCCTTCTCCTCCAGGTTTAGGTTTAACTCAAGATCCAAATAATTGTGCAACAGGAATGGGTACTCGTATAAAATGGACAGTAGATTACAGTAATATTGTTACAGTTACAGGAATTATACCTTCATTTTGTAATGATCCAGCTACTAATCAACCTGGTACATCTATGTATAAAACAAGTAATTATGCAGATATAATGATACCAAACAATAGTGTATTAGACTATCCATGTAATGTAGCAGGTCGTTCTCTTTACTTTGTACACAATAACCCTAGTTATTTAAGTGATCCTGATTTAAAAAAACAAGAATTTATTATAGCAGATATTGTAGATAGTAGTGATTATGCAAATCAAGATAGATTATTGCTTAAAGGAAATGGAGGTGAGCAACTTAATGCTTTATCTACTCTGGTACCTCAATGGTACTCACAAGGAGGTGTTGATAAGAATTACAACTGGTATATATCTTGCTATCAACATTCAGGTAATTGGGATTCAAGTGGTGTTGGCTTTCGTTGGGAAAATATTGGTCATAGAAACTCTACTGTAATATCTTATGAAGATGAAGAAGGAGCAGGATTAGAACATTCTATATATAATAGTAATGGGGAATTAGGATATAGAAGTTGTGATATTTTTGATGAAGGTTTAGATTGTTGGGAATTAGAAGTAACTGTTGCTGGTATTAATAATACAAAAATTAAAATACACGAAGGCACTGCAAGTAACCCAGCATTAACCCCAACAAATCCAGTTGATATTACATCTCCTGGAACATATAAATACTGTTTAGCGGCTCTTCAAGCAACAGGAATGTGGAGTGATTGTGCAGCATGGAGTGATACAGCTGGTTCAAATTCTTCTTGTGGTAGTGATGGATCAGTAGATAGCACTGTTAATAATAGATTTTCATACTTTAATGCAGGTGGAATTAAAATATTAACTGCTATATCTTCAGGTTCAAATAGCTCTTGTAACATATCTGATATAAAAATTACAAAAAAAACTCCTGAAATCACAACTGTAAATAAACCTATTTATGGAGGTAATTATACTTATGACATTGATGAATACACTTGGCATAGATTAGATGTCTTAGAAAGCTCACAAGTACCTTTATCAATAACTTTTTCTATTGGAGATTTAAAAGATATAACAAAAAGAGGTGCTGGTTTTTCAAAAACATTTAGTTTGCCTGCTAGTGCTGAAAATGAAAAGATTTTAGGTAGTATGTTGGCTGTTGGTTCTGAAAGACAAATGATTAGTTGGGAGAAAGCAAGAATAAGAACTAATGGAATTATTATTTTTAGTGGTTTAATTAGAATTGAAAAAGGAACTACAGGAAAGGGAGGTTCTTATAAATGCCACATGATTGAAGATACTATTGATTGGAGTCAAGCTTTAGGAGATAAAGAATTGTGTGATGTTTCTATTATCCAAAACAATCCAGTTGAAAAAACAAGACAAAGTGTTATGGATAGCTGGACTCTTAATAAACCTTATAATTTTGATAAGGGAGGAGCTATGGGATCAGGACAAACTCTTGCAGAAGATTATTTTTGGGGAGTAGCTAATTATGGGGAATGGCATAGAAAATTTTTAGGAGCAGGAAATACTTTTGCACACGATACTTTTGATTTTCATCCTGTAGTGTACGCTAAGAGAGTAGTAGAAAAAATATTTCTTCAATCTGGTTATACTTTAGATAGTCGTTTTTGGGAAAGTCAAACAGCAGCTCTTTTGTGTCATCCATTTAGTTCAGGAGAAGATTATTATACAACTGATCCTAATTCATTAGTAGGACAGTTTTCTCAAAATCTTGCTGATGCAGCACATCCAGGAGGAGCTTGTGGAGGAAACTATCAATCTGGAGGAAAGATACCAGGAGGTGGATATGATAGAACCTGGTACCCTCTTTTGAATGTAGCTAGTGATTTTAATAATAACATGACAGGAACATCTCCAAATACTTGTGGAGGTGCATCTAATAAAGGATATGTAGTGCCTTTTGATGGTGATTACGACATTACTCTTAAAGGAAATTTAAACACAAGACAATCAAGTTGGGGTTCTGGTGCAGGAGTTTTCTTTGAAGTATTAAAGAATGGTAGTTCTCTTTTTGGATGGTCTATGTCCACTTATGGAAGTTGGACATCTTTAGTTCAAAATGGTGTTAAAACATTAAATGCTGGTGATGTTATATCATTTAGAGTTAGAGGACAAAATTATTCAAGTGTTTACTCATGTTGGCAAGATGTTAAAAATATTAAATTTTTAGTTTATCCTGCTGCTAGTACAACCCCTCCACCTCAATTTGTAAACTTTAATAAAATATTTGAATGTGGAACTAAGCAAATAGATTATTTAAAAGGATTTACTGATATGTTTAACCTTCAATGGACATCAAATGAAGATTCTAAAATAGTTTACTGTGAGCCGTATGATGATTTTTTCGGCTCAGGGAAAGTATTAGATTGGACAGATAAATTAGACCATGAAAGTTGGACTGATAAATTTATAATAGAAGAATTAGCTAAAACTGTTACTTTTAGATATGCTGAAGATACATCAGATGAAGGTTATGAAAGTACTAGAGCATGGCTAGAAAAACATAATAAGCCAATATATCAAGCCCATGTTCAAAATAATGAAGAAAAATTTAGAAAAGAAGCTTTAGAACTAGGTACTGATATTTTTTCATCTACAGTTAGTTTTAATAATTATGGAACACAAGCAAGTCCAACAACACTAGGTAATGGTAATATTGGATGGGGAGATATGACTTGGACTTCTGGAGGAGGTACAGTGGCTAACAATCCTATAATGCCTTATTTATGGACTGAAGAGGGAGGAAGAGTTAATTATAGTTATCCAGATAGACCTCCTTATGTTGCTTATCCTAAAATAGATTTAAGAGTATTAAATCATTACAGTCTTTTAAATGGTAGATTAGTTAATAATCAAGGTGATATGACTTCTCCTTCTATAACTGGATGTAGAACTTGGAATTTTTATGAGGGAGGTAGTTTAAGTGTAAATCATTTTCCTTACATGGATTGGTTAGATAAATATAAAAAAGGAGTATCAGTAGATCCCTACAATCTTTCTTGGAGTAATTATGATGATGAATTGGGTAATGTAAGTCAAGGTTTGTATTTTAAGTATTGGCATACAGCATATCAAAAAATGAATGGAGGTGCTGCATTAAGAACTTGTAAAATGCATTTAACTCCAAATGATATAGCTATGTTTGATTATAGGGATTTAATAAAAATCGTTATTGATAATGTGGCTACATATTGGACTGTACAAAAAATAAAAGATTATAAGCCTAATCAAGAAGTTTTAACTACAGTAGAATTAGTTGAATATAAAACAAAAGTAGATTTTGGAAATGTAGGTGAAGATGATAATTATACAGGGCAATCAACTCAATCAGAAGTTCCTCAATCTAGGTATGAAAATACACCTCAAAGTATAAGCACACAAATTAATAAAAATAAGGGAAATACATTAGGTGAAGGTATTATAGCTAGTGGTAATCAAGTTGTAGTTGGTAAATATAATATCCAAAATAAAGATGATGTTTTCTCTGTAGGAACAGGTTCTAATGATTTAGATAGAGTTACAGCATTATCAATAGATTCTTGTGGTGAAGTAACTATTGCTGGTGGAGAATTAATTGTAGAAGAAACTACAGGAGTTGTTCATGACCTTGTATTTACTGAAACTAAAACTTTACAAGATGGTACAATAGAAACTAGTTTAAAAAAAGTTTATTTAAAGAAATAAAAAAATGGCAACTACAATATATAATTTTCAAGCAGATTTAACTCAACTTCTAAGATTAAATAGAGAGTTAGAAAACGCTAATGCAAGTCTTTTAAGATTAAAAGCAAATACTGCTGGTTATGCTGCAACATCAAAGAAGCTAGGCACAATGACTACTGCAATGGGTAAGACAGGAAAGTCTATGCAATCAGCTAACGCTTCAGCAAAAGCTCTTAATACTACTGGTAGTAGAATGGTTGGTATTTTTAAGTCTGCAAGTATTGCTATTGCATCTGCCTTTGCATTTAGAGCTATAATTGGAAGTATAAGAGGTGTTATAACATCTTTCTCTGACTTTGAAGCTCAAATGTCTGCTGTTAAAGCAATATCTGGTGCAACAGATGCAGAATTTATTAAACTAAGATCTTCTGCTGAGAAACTAGGAGCAACAACTGTATTTACAGCAACACAAGTAGCTCAATTACAAGA
>TARA_B110000285_G_scaffold12482_1_pt1 | contig 12648 bp, 11 predicted proteins | sample TARA_B110000285 | Tara Oceans TARA_B110000285 (sample SAMEA4397756) | marine metagenome | biome: Polar Biome; feature: [SRF] surface water layer (ENVO:00010504); material: water (ENVO:00002006), including particulate matter (ENVO:01000060) such as... | depth 5 m
CAGCACCAATAATGATATATTCAGCTTTATTTGGAAAAGACATTTATATGTTTTATTTATTTTAATTAATTAATTAATTAATTATTATTTTAGATGTGCACTAATAAAAACAATTATATATGGATATATAATATATATATAATTATCTTAATTAAACTACAAATTATGTATAGATTCTATATTAAAATATACTAAGCTTTATTACTTTATAAATTAAATTAAGTATGAATTTAGATTTAACTAATTTTAATATTAGGAAAACCAAGCCCTATAATGCTGGCATAATAGGGCTTCCAGAAAATGTTGAAAGGTATACTGCAAAAGCACAAGGTCTTACAGGATTTGAATTTTTTAAAGAAGATGTTATTACAATAAATACTATTGAGGGTGGTCAAATAGCAGAAGTTGTTGTCTTTAATTCAGCTGGTCAATGCTCTCCAGATCTAGTAAGTGCAAAAAGTAATGGCGAAGCCACTTTTACTAAACATGTATTATCACATAGTCTTGATAATCGACTTCTTTTAGAGAAGTTAAAAAAGAAGGGCATTAATTTTCATAACTCTGTTTCGATTAATTTTTTTAGCGATGAAGTACAGGCTGGAGAGTGCAGAGAGTTGGTGTGCCAAGAAGACGGCATAATAATTATAGCTGCACCAGGAGATGATATGCTCGTTGATCAGCAAAATCCTGCTACAGACTTAGAAATTAAAGTGAAGAGAAAAAATAAAAACCACAATAAATCTAGTTATTTTTTACCACCACCGTTAGCTGACATTAAAGAAGAGTTTATAATAGAAAATAGCACAGCTATAACTTATGAAGTTGAAGCTGGTGATTTTATACAAGTTATAGATTTGTATGGAAGACAATGTTCAGATTTTCAAGTATTTGATTCTGCTAAGCTACAAAAAGGAAAAGAGTTAAATATTGATCCAATTGTAACACGTTCGATTATAGGAGCAAATTATGCAATGCCTGGACTATTTTCTAAATATTTTGATAGAGATCAAGATGCATTAGTTGAAGTTATTCAAGACACATGTGGTCGTCACGATACATTTGGCAATGCATGCAGCTCAAAATATTATGAAGATGTCGGCTACTTTGGACATGTTAATTGTTCAGATAATTTTAATGAAAAATTAAAACCCTTTGGTATTGAAGAGAGAAGAGCTTGGCAAGCTATCAATTTATTTTTTAATACTGAGTTGGATTCTAATAATGTTCTTTTTTTTGATATGCCTTGGTCAAGCCCAGGAAACTATGTTTTATTTCAAGCCCAAAAGAATTTATTGGCTGTATCCTCAGCCTGCCCTTGCGATATTGATGCCGCAAATGACTGGAACCCAACTGATATTTGTATTAGGATTTACTCGAAAGAAAATTTTTTTTCTAAAGCTATGGGGTATCGTAAAAATGCAGATTCAGATGTGTCTCTAACAAAGCAAACAGGATTCCATGAGCGTACATCCAAGCTCACAAAAGACTATGTAGAGTTTGCTGGAGTTTGGATCCCAAAAAAATATGATAATTATGGAACAGTTGCTGAATATACTGCATGTAGAAATAATGTAGTAATGATGGATCTTTCATCGCTTAAGAAATATGAAATTGTAGGACCTGATGCTGAAGAATTAATGAATACTGCTTTAACTAGAAATGTTAAGAAGCTGGCTATTGGTCAAGTTGTTTATACTGCAATGTGTTATGAGAACGGTACAATGATTGATGATGGAACCTTATTTAAACTTGGTGATACAAATTTTAGATGGATCGGGGGAAGTGACTATTCTGGGGAATGGCTAAGAGAATTATCAAAAAAATTAGATCTAAAGGCTTTTGTAAAGTCATCAACAGACCAACTTCATAATCTTTCAGTGCAAGGACCTAATAGTCGCAAAGTGTTGTCTAAAATAATGTGGACTCCACCAGCAAGTCCAGGTATTGAAGATTTAAAGTGGTTTCATTTTTCAATAAGTCGTTTGAATAACCACCTCGGCATTCCAGTTATGCTATCAAGAACAGGATACACAGGAGAGCTAGGATTTGAAGTTTATTGTCACCCTAAAGATGCTTCACAAGTTTGGGATGCAATTTGGGAAGCAGGTCAAGAATTTAATATTGTACCTATGGGTTTTGATGCGCTGGATATGCTAAGAATTGAAGCTGGACTAATTCTTGGAGGAAATGAGTTTAGCGATGAAACAGATCCATATGAGGCAGGAATTTCTTTTACTGTGCCACTTAAATCAAAGGATGCAAATTTTATAGGTAGAGATGCCTTAGTTAAAAGGAAAGAGAATCCTCACAGAAAATTAGTCGGACTGGAAATTGAGGGCAATGAGAGCTGTGGTCATGGTGACAGCGTGCATATTGGTAGAGGACAAGTTGGAGTTATTACAAGTGGTATGATTTCACCAACTCTACATAAAAATATTGCATTATGTCGCATTGATATACTTTCTTCAGCAGAAGGCACAGAACTTGAGATTGGTAAGCTTGATGGACATCAAAAGAGAATAAAAGCTAAAGTGATTCCATTTCCTTTCTACGACCCCACTAAAAGTAGGGTTAAAGTTTAATTAAATAAACCATGCTAACTTTATCTGATTATAGAAAAGTTTCTAATATTAAAACTTTAGAGTGGGAATTGATTGAAGAAGAATCCAGAGACCAGCTTGGCAATATTTGGTGGTTTAATTTAAGTTATGATACTGAAACAGGAGAGGGATCATATCTTTACAAAATGGATCCAAATACTAAATCAAAAAGACATTTGCACGAAGGACCAGAAGAGTTTTTTATATTAGGGGGAGACCTAACAGATTCTGATGGCTACATTTATAATGAGGGTGATTTTGTTCAGCTGGCATCAGGCTCAACTCACAATAGTCAGACCTCCTCAGGCTGCACCATTGTTGTAACTCACCGAGGCAAATATATTTTTACAGACAAGTAACCTTATTATTTTGCCTTCATGAATGTTTCCATAGAATCGTCCATTGCCTCTTCCCAAGATGTGTGATGCAAAGGACCTGCCGTGCCTGTGACAGGCGAAGAAAAAGAACGATTACGATATGTCATTATATCTTCGATTTTATCATGCTCCCAATTTTTAAAGTGAGTTCGAATTAATTCAAAATCAATTTCAGGATAATCAGATGCTGCATGTAAATTTTTAGTATATTCAGTTTGGAAGTCTATCATTTGAATAGGATCTTCTAGCTTTTCTTCTTTAGCGGTCCATTCACTGATATCTTTTTCAATTTCTTTATCATTTGGCATTTGAATCTTTCCCATTATAACATCTCTTGCGAACCAGGCCTGACAGTCGAACATGTTAAAAGTATGAAATTGATCCTGCATACCTAGGTACATAAGTTTATGATTATTTTTCCACACTACACCTTTATATAAATCAGGCGGGTACAATCTATTGCTTGTTTTTAACTTTAAATTATCTTCTAAGAATGGAAAATGATGAAGGTAACCAGTACATAGAATTATAGCATCTACATTTTGAGTATGACCATCTTTAAAAGTAGCTTTATTTCCTTCTAGTTTTTCTAAGTAATGAACTTCCTTCATGCCTTTAGGCCATTTAAATCCCATAGGATTATTTCTATAACCTATTGTTACAGATTTTGCTCCATACTTATAACATTGCAAAGATATGTCTTCGGCAGAATAACTGCTTCCTAATACTACTACATCCTTACCTCTAAATTCTTCGGCATCTCTAAAGTCATGTGAATGCATAATTCGACCAGGAAAAGATTGCATCCCTTCATATTCAGGCATGTAAGGCACGGAAAAGTGTCCAGTAGCCACAACCATATAATCAAAATTTTCCTTTGAAACACTTCCATCTTTTTTATTAAGTGATGTAATTTCAAATTGGGATCCATTGTAAGTGGTATTTGTTACTGTTGTGCCAAACTTAATATATTTTTTTAAGTCAGCATTTTTTGCTCGACCTAAAATGTAATCGTATAAAACTGCACGCGGTGGAAAAGATGGTATTGGTTGACCAAAATGTTTATCAAAAGAATAGTCTGCAAATTCTAGGCATTCTTTAGGTCCATTTGACCAAAGGTAGCGATACATACTATTAGGAACTGGATCTCCATATTGATCAGATCCTGTTCTCCAACTATAGTTCCATAATCCGCCCCAATCATCCTGTTTATCAAAACATACAATCTCAGGAATTTTTTCTCCATTAACCTCAGCTTGTTGAAAAGATCTCATCATGGATAACCCACATGGTCCTGAACCTATAATTGCAATTTTAGTCATACACACCTCAGTTAATTATTTTTTAATAATTTTATAATTTAATAGAATTAATCACAAAATAACAATTATTAACTTTCAAAATAAACTCAAAATTAAATTTATACCTAAATTAACTTGTTAATTAGTATATATATATTGTATATATACTTTATGGTTAATTATGTATAATTTTTGTTGATATATATATCTTTTTTATACCTATTCTTGCATTCTAAATTAATTGATCCATTGACTCGTTTAGTGGTAGTTAATACAATTTTTGTAATTAATAAATTTAAATAATAACCTTCGAAGGAGGTAAATATGTTAAAAACATTAAAAACATTAACTGTATTATTTGCATTTGTTGTACTAAGTTTTTCAACAAGTGTGCATGCCGCAGATAGTAAAAAGCCAATTAAAATTCCAGTACACAACTGGTCAAGTCAAGTGGTAATGGCCCATGTGATAGGTGGAATTTTTGAAAGCATTGGTAACAATGTAGAATATGTTCCAGCTGACTCTAATGCTGTTTATGAATCAATTCGCCAAGGCGATGTAGATATATCCCATGAAGTATGGCAATCTGCTTTTGGTGCATCATTTGATGCTGCGCGTGATGCAGGTGGTTTACTTGATTGGGGCGACCATGAGGCAAGAACTCTAGAAGATATGGGTTATCCAAACTGGGTAGCTGAATTATGTCCAGGATTACCTGATTGGACAGCTCTAAAGAATCCTGCTTGTGCTGCAAATTTTGTAACACCAGACTCAGGTGGTAAAGGACGTATGTTAGAAGGTCCTCAATCTTGGCACCAAGATTTAATTCCTCAGCGTATGGAAGCACTTGGTTTAAGTGATTTATGGACTGTTAAGTTTGCTGGTAGTGCTGATGCATTATGGGCTGAAATAGACACGGCCGAAAAAGAAGGTAGAGGAACAATTATCTTTAACTGGACGCCAAACTTTACAGATGGTGCTGGATTCACATTTATTAATTTTCCTCCATACTATGATGGTTGTAGACCAGTAGATGGTGGAGATGGAAAATGTGGTTCACCAGATGGTTATCTGAAAAAAGCAGTGAATGAGAATTTTCCTAAAACTCATCCAGCAGCAGCAGCTATTTTCAAAAATATGTCTTTTACAACAGGTCATATAGGTGCAATGGCAGCTTTAGTTGATCTTGAAGGAATGACACATGAAGATGCTGCAAAAGCATGGTTAGCTGATAACGAATCTGTGTGGAAAGGATTTTAATTAATTCTTTTACAACATAGACTTCTAAATTAAAATCTCCCCTTGTTGCAAACTAGGGGAGATTTTTTTTAGTACCCAGAAAACCATGAAAATATTATTTCTATTTATTTTTTTAAGTGCAATTGTTTGCAATCCTTCTTTTGCTCGTAAAACGGGATGTGAAGGAGATTGTGAAAATGGTATCGGAACTTGGACGTATACAGATCAAACTATATATGTAGGTGATTGGCTTGATGGCCTAAAACATGGAAAAGGCAAAGAAACTTGGCCAAACGGGTACATATATACAGGGGAATTTTCTGATAGCGAATGGAAAGGGCAAGGTACGTTAATTTTTCCAGATGGAGCTCAATATACTGGTGAGTGGCTCAATGATAATTTGAATGGTCAAGGAATTTTTACTTGGGCAAATGGAGATATATATGTGGGAGAATTTCTTGACAGCAATAGACATGGACAAGGTACTAGGACTAATGCTGATGGAACAATTATGAAAGGTATTTGGAAAGAAGGGGAATTAGTTGAACCTAATTAGAAGAGAAATGGTTTTAGAAGATATTTTAAATAAATACAAAGAAGCACCAGAAGCTGTTAGAAATTTATTGGGTCTTAGTGGTTTAATTTTTACAATAATTTTTACATTTATTATCTTCAATAACTTTTTAATTAATGAGAGTGTAAAAATTGAAATGAGTGCTGTTGATATAGAGAGAGCTGAATCTGAAGAAAATTATGATGAATTTATTTCTTCACTACCTAGTGGTAAATTAAATTTTTATGCAAGCAAAGATAGTTATCAATTAACACTAATCGAATACGAAACAGTATGCAAAAACACCAAAATAGTAACCCAACGTTCTATAATGGGTGGAAATATTACAGATATAATTGCACAAAAATTGTATAAAAGTAATGGGAATAAAATTGAAAAATTTTCAGTAAAATGGGACAGCTTTGAAAATATATGTTTAGCTGAGTATACTGTGAGAGCTATGCAAGGCACAACTGATACAATTACAGTTGTAGGTCAAGCCAAAGGTTTTTTAAATACTGGCGTAGATACTAGAGTGTATTTTATAAAAAATTTTTAGAGTGCATTTAAAATGAAAGGGATTTTTTCTATATTTTAGTATAGATTGTTTATATATTTATGACTTCTTTAAAATCAGTAATTAAATGTGAATCTGTTTATAAAATTTTTGGAGCAAATGCTAAAAAAATGCTCAAAGACGCAAACGGAAATGTGGATGCTCAAACTTTTCAAGAAGCTGGCTGTATTGTTGGAGTAAATAATGCATCTTTTGATGTTGCAAAAGGGGAAATGCTGGTTGTAATGGGTTTGTCTGGGTCTGGAAAATCAACACTACTGCGATGTATATCAAGACTCACAGATGCTACTGCAGGTAAAATTTATATTGATGGCCAAGACTTGTCAGCCTTAAAGAATAAAGAATTAATAGAATTAAGAAGAAATAAAATGGGGATGGTTTTTCAAAGTTTTGCTTTGTTACCGCATAAAACTGTATTGGAAAATATTGCTTTCCCGTTGCAAATCAAAGGCATTAAAACTCAAGATAGCATTTCAAAAGCAATGGAGATGGTTAAGCTCGTAGGTCTTGAAGGGAGAGAAAATTATTTTCCAAGAGAGTTGTCAGGTGGACAACAGCAAAGAGTGGGAATTGCTAGATCTCTAGCGGTTGAACCAGATATATGGTTTTTAGACGAACCTTTTTCTGCTCTTGATCCATTAATTAGAAAAGAAATGCAAGATGAATTTTTAAGACTACAAGGCTCATTAAAAAAAACAATCTTATTTGTTACGCATGATTTTGATGAAGCACTAAGGCTTGCAGATCGAATTGCAATTATGAAAGATGGCATAATTGAACAATTAGATACTCCTGCAAATATTGTTCTAAATCCAGCAACAGAATATGTTCGTAAATTTACACAAGAAGTTCCAAGAGAAAAAGTTCTAAAAATTGAAGTAGTAATGGATCCAATTAATGATGAAAAGAACCTAAGTGATTTTAAAGTTTCAAAAGATGCGATAATAGAAACGGTAGCTGAAAAAATTTTAGCTCAAGAAAAGTATGTACCTGTCATTGATTCAAATCAACAAGTTGTTGGAATTGTAAAGCCATCAAAAGTAATTCATATTCTCTTTGGTAGCAATAATGACAGTTTATAACTTATGGAATATATAAATAAACATCCAAAATTATTTCAGTGGACTCTTTTATTATTAGCTTTTTTTGGCTTGGTTTTTGCAATAGATGTACCTGAGGGCTATAAGTTTATAAGAGCCCAAGCTGAGCACGTAACAATTGAAGGTCAATCCACTTATGACCTTTTTGGCACAACTGTCAGCTATACTTACTTTAATTTTTTATGGAGACTGCCACCTTGGCTAGGGTGGCTTCCTATCTGGATAAATGATGTATTACAATTTTTATTAAACGATTGGTGGGAAATAGAGTTTTGGGATTCTGACTTAGGGGATTATAAAGCACGCCCATTGATGCTGCATGTGACAAGATTTATTTCAGCAACTCTACTTTTTTTTATTGAGTTTGTTCGTGAAATATTCATAGGTGGGGTGAAGACGGTTGTCACATTTACAAGCTGGGACTGGATCGATGCAAATCCATGGGCAGAATTTCCTGGAACTCCATGGACCATAGTCACAGTTGGAGCAGCTATATTAGGATATAAGTTGTCTGGAAGAGGTCTTGCAATATTTGCTGCCATTACAATGATTTATATTTCGATTTTTGGTCAATGGGAACCTTCAATGCAAACACTCTCATTCATACTAGTATCAGCACCAGTCTCCTTCATTCTTGGTTTAGGCTTAGGCATTATGGCTTATAAAAGTAAAAAAGTTGAAGGAGTATTGTCTCCTATACTTCTAGTTATGCAAACTATGCCCCAATATGCATTTCTTGTCCCTGCAATGGTTCTATTTGGTATTGGTGATCATGCTGGGGCTCTTATAACAATAGTTGTCGCCACTCCACCAATGATCCTATTAACTTTGTTAGGACTGAGAGCAATATCTCCTGAAGTGATTGAGGCTGGCAAAATGAGTGGATGTAATGATTTGCAACTTATGTTCAAAGTACTAATTCCAACAGCAAAAAGAGATATTTTAATTGGAGTGAATCAAGTCATTATGGTGTGTTTATCTATGGCAGTTATCTCATCCTTTATAGGAGCTAAAGGATTAGGCTGGAATTTATTGTTGGCTTTAAATCGCCTTAACATTGGATTAGCTTTAGAGGCCGGTGTTTGTATAAGTTTAATTGCTGTTCTTTTAGATAAGATGTCTTTAGCGTGGGCAAACAAACAAACAAATTATTTTGTGAATATTAATTTTTTTCAGAGATATAAATATGGATTGCTTTTTGCTGTAACAGTATTAGTTGGATCACTACTTTCCTACTTTGGCTCTATCTATTTTAAAGAAGGTTTTAATTATTTATATGAGATTCCTCACAATAAAGGCATATCCAATGAGGATTTTTGGAATAGAGGTGTTGATTGGATATGGGATACATTTTTTTATCCACTTAAAATATTTAATACTTGGTTAATTGTAGATGTATTGCAGCCTATGAGAGCTGCTTTTCTTCGTATGCCAGTTGTTGCAACTTTTGTTTTAGTTATGGGAGCCGGTTACATTATTGGTGGCCTTCGATCAGCCTTAGTTGTAGGAGGATTAACGCTATTTATTGCTTTAACAGAATGGTGGGATAGGGCATTAGTTACAGCTTATATGGCAACTTTTGGAGTTATCGTTTCAAGCATAATTGGAATAACAATAGGTACTTTGTGTGCGCAAAAAAACTATAGTTCAAAATTTATTTTAGGAGTTTGTGATATCTTTCAAACATTTCCATCATTTGTTTATTTGATTCCTGTTATGATGTTATTTGGAGTAACAGATACGTCTGTATTAATTGCCGTTGTCATTTATGCAACTATTCCTGCAACGCGTTACACTGTTGAAGGACTTCGAAGTATTCCTCCAGATTTACACGATGCAGGAGCAATGTCTGGAGTTAATAATATTCAGCGATTACTTAAAATTGATTTTCCTTTAGCGTTCCCTCATATAATGCTTGGAGTTAATCAAACAGTTGTCTTTGCATTATTTATGGTAATTATTGGAGCTTTTATTGGAACTGAAGATTTAGGACAATATATTTTAAAGGCCATATCTGATAGGCAAGGAGCTGGTAAAGGTTTAATACTTGGAATTTGCGTTGCTTTCATTGGATTAATAGCTGACCACTTGATTAAAACTTATGCAAAGCAAAGAAAACAAGCCTTAGGCTTAAGCTGAAAAACCTACAATAGTTCAAATTAACAAATATGAATAAAGTTATTGTAGATTTGTTCTGCATTTTTATTAAAGTTAGCAAGATTACTTTTTATTTTTTTTTCAAAATTATCTAAAGAATTTTTACCAAGAGTTTCTTCAAGAGCAGATTTATATTCTGGAACACAACTCCATTCTGATACAGTTTGTTCTGTTTGCTCGACATGAAATTGAAGGCCAAAAGCATGATTGCATGAAAATGCCTGAACTAAACAATCTTTTGACGAAGCAAGTAACTTTGCATTTTTTGGTAGATCTGTAACCTCATAAGAATGCCATTGTAGAACCTTAAGATGATCGTCCATTTGATTAAAAATAGAATTATGATTAATAATACTTACATCTAATGCACCGATTTCTGGAGTTTTCATTTTATTAACTTTAGCACCAATGACATCACCGAGTAATTGAGCTCCAAGACATAGGCCTAAATAAGGCTTCTTTTTTATACATGCAAATTCATAGATGCTTTCTTTTTCAGGGATAAGCCATGGATACTTTTCTTCCTGCCATGTATCCATTGGACCACCCATAACAATCATTGCATCATAGGTATTTAAGTTGGGAATTTTATCTCCCTCATTAAGCTCTATAGTATCTATTTTAATATTATCTTCTTTCATAAATTCAAGGAAGATACCTGGATGTTCAATAGCAATATGTTGCAAAACCAAAAACTTCATATCTATTAAATGATGTAGTCTTTATACATTAGAAGCAAGACAACAAATATTATAGTGAGCGAAAGATAGAGGCCATACTTGGCTTTTGGAAAAGTGAATCTACTCATGAGAGTTTTAGGATGGTGTTTTCTTCCATATCTTTTTTTAGACATATTTTTTATATTCTAAAATTATAAATAAGAGGTCCTTTTAATTCTTAGAACCTCTTATATTTTTTTATTACCAATCAGTAATATTGTCCTTATGTGCATTAGGACCAGGATTTTTAGATGCTATATTATTTAGCTCCTCAGTTTCTCTGGCATCTACAATTATATGCCATATGATCCAAATTGCAACACAAGCAATCAGCCACCATAGTTCAGTTCCAACAAAAGGGTAAACTTCTGTCTGACCTGATTCAAGTGTCTCTATCCAATTTGTTACTGTAGCCATAAATCATCCTTTCTGTTTATTGTTCTGAATTTGCAAAAATCTTTTCATCATTTTTTGCATCTTCCATTAAGTTAAAGTCCATACCAGCCAACTCAACTTCCCGTGGTATACGTAGTTTGCCCATACTATTTAGTATTTTAGCAAGGACATAACCAGGTAAGAAACCAAGTAAACCAAACATGATAACTGCACCTATAAGCATTCCCAGAGGATTGATCGCTGCATAAGCATCGCCATAACCTGAAGAAGGGTATCCCCATAGAACAAACCCACAGATGATTAAACCAACAACACCAGCATATCCATGAACAGCAACTGCACCTACAGCATCGTCAATCTTAAAGCGACGTTCTACCCAGAAGTGAAGCTTGTACATAATGACAACGCCAACCATAGCTATCACCATTGATTGAAGAGGGTGATACAAATCATTACCAGCTGAAGCACATATGATTCCAGCAAGTCCACTCGAATAAGTCCAGAATGGGTCTCCTTTGGAAATAACATACCCAGCCAGCAAACCTCCAGATAACGACATTAAGAAGTTAAATGTTATGCCACTTAGTGTTACAGGGGTTAAGTAGATGGTTGTTGCCGTATAGAAAGTTCCTTTAAGTCCATATTCTCCTTGCAGGTCAATGATTGGAACATTACACGCTGCATAGAATCCCCAGAATCCTGTATAGATTAAAAATATACCTATAGTTACCATCCAAGGGTTTCGTGGTCCGATGTTAATTGGCTGTCCATTAACAAACTTTCCAATTCTTGGGCCAAGCACAACTAGTACACCTAAAGCAAATCCACCTGCTACTGCGTGAATTACACCGGAAGCATAAGCATCATGATAACCCAATAGTTTTACCATCCATCCATCAAAGTGCCATCCCCAAGATGCATCAATTGTCCAAAATACAGATCCGATTGCTATTGCTAAAATTGCAAATGCTCCAATTCTTATTCTTTCTATTAAAGCACCAGAGACAATTGAGGCTGCTGTCCAAGAGAAAAGCAAGAAGGCTGCCCAGAAAACACCATTAATATGATCGCCTAAATTAACAGCCATAATTGGACTGATAGGATTAGCCATATCATTAGCCCCAAATCCACCACCCAACTGTAGTCCTGAATTACCATCCATAATCGATTCTGCTAAGAATGGCCCATTTACGAATGCAGAATAAATCCACCAACCAAAGAAATACCAAGTAACTGTCACCAGAGGTATTACAAGTGTATTTTTCATTAATGTATGTTGGTGATTTTTGTGTCGTGAAACTCCAACTTCATACATGCAGAAACCAACATGAATTAAGAACATCATTACTACAGTTACCCAGTAGTAAAATTCTGTAAATATTGTTACTAGAGCACCTAATTGATCTTCCATATAAACTCCTCTATTATTATTATATATTATGAGTAAATATTAGGATTAAAAATTAACTATATATATAGAAATGAATCTATATATTCCAATTAGTTAGAGGAAAAAAAAAGTCCTTGTAATAAGCTAAATTTTAGTAAAATCTTTATTATCCAGATAGTTACAAGTCTTTGCTAGTGTCCTTTTCTATAGGCTTTTTTAAGATCAACTAATGGGTGATT
>TARA_B110000285_G_scaffold34668_1_pt1 | contig 12643 bp, 6 predicted proteins | sample TARA_B110000285 | Tara Oceans TARA_B110000285 (sample SAMEA4397756) | marine metagenome | biome: Polar Biome; feature: [SRF] surface water layer (ENVO:00010504); material: water (ENVO:00002006), including particulate matter (ENVO:01000060) such as... | depth 5 m
GGCGGACAAGTGCGCCGCAGTTCATCTCGCTTCTGCTTCGGCGTCGAACATGGCGATTACAACGGCATGGAACTCTTCGGTGTCGGCACTGATCGCTTCATCTGGTTGGCATTCAAGCCAAACACTTCGGGACGTGTGCGTATTTTCAGCGAGAACTTCCCCGAAGACGGTATTGTCGACTTCGCACTGGGCGAAGCCGCAGAGCCAGAGGAGTTGAAGGATAGCTGGGCACGTTTCCCACATGGAGTGGAATTGATTCTGCGCCGCGAAGGCTACGAGCTTGGCACAGGGTTTGATGCAGTGCTTTATGGCAACATCCCTGGTGGTGGCATGTCGCGCTCAGCGTCGCTAGCTCTCAATTTGATCCTGACCTTCTTTGAAGTGAACGGAACAGTCGTTGAAGACGGTATGCGCATCGTCGATCTCGCCCAAATGGTGGAGACTGATTACATCGGATCGCCTTGCGGCAAGTTAGATCAGATCATGATTTATTTTGCAAAAGCAGGCATGGGCACCTACTTTAACCCAAGCAAAGGAACAATCGACCACATCCCTTTTGGCGGCAACGCCGATGACTTCCGTATCGTAAGTTTGGATACGGGCACGAAGCGCCCAGGTCTCGAAAAATCGACCTATAAGATTCGTCGCGATGAATGCGATCAGATGAAGGTATTGCTGAATGAAAAATTCGGTTATGCGTCACTGGCAGAGGTCTCGACATCTGAAAAATTTGCGGCAGCTGCGGCCTATATTCAGGAAGTCGCGCCCGCGAGCGTGGGACGCTTAAAATACTTGTATGAAGCACAGACCCGTTTCGCCGATACGCTAGAGGCGTGGCGTAGTGGCGACATCGCAAAGGTGGGCAAGAATTTCCGCGCAGATGGCATTGGGCTACGTGATGATTATGTAATCAGCGGCCCGGAGTTGGAGACGATGTGCGACATCGCACGCACCGTGCCAGGCGTGTTGGGTGAGCGCATGCTCGGTGGCGGCGATAAAGGCGCGAGCGGTGCCTTAATTCGGGCCGATGCCTTCGACGATTTGAAATCGACCGTGGAGTCGACCTATCCGTTGTGCCATCCTGCGTTTTCGAATGAGTTCGCGATTCATTCTTGCCGCACAGTGGATGGCATTACATCGGCGCCATTGTTGGCTCACCCGGGCAAACAATAAGCTGCATCAATCAGAACGAGCCACCTAAGTACGTAAAAGCCAAAAGACTTTAAACAAACGGCTTACGGCCTAAAAAGAGGTTCTTCGTCGATTACCGGGAAAGTCTCGATTGAAACGACAGACCGTTTCATCTGAGAGGCCACGGATCCCTGATGGTGGGCTTGTTTGAGCAATTGACCGCAATAGGAGTGTGGGCGACTCGCCCACATTCATCCTGTGTTGCTGCAAAGGAAGGCGAGTCGCCCTCGCTCCTTTAGCCTGCTCCCACTAATCGCCGATGAACTTAAAATCCCTGGTGGAGCATAGGAGAGTCGAACTCCTGACCTCTTGCATGCCATGCAAGCGCTCTACCAACTGAGCTAATGCCCCTTAAAGGAAAGGTGGAAAAATGGATATGCCTCAGTGTCCGTCAATAGAAAATGTCACTTGGGTCAAAAACATTGACTCGTTCCAGCAATTCTAGAGCTGCGGCTTCAAAGTTTGCACTTTAGCCAGCTTCGCGCCCATGGTCGAAACATGCTACGCATTCGACTCTGGCAATGGCCCAATCTCCTCGCAGTTGATGCGGCGCTGATTGCGCTGGTCTGGCAGGCGGCCTTTGCTGCCGCACTCGGGCATGAAGTCAGCGCGGCGGCCCAAAGCGTGCTGGGGCTATCCGTCTGGTTGACCTACATGGCGGACCGCCTATTCGATGTGGCAAAACGCCCACTCCAACAACTGCACTCGACTCGACACCGCTTTGCGAAGCAATACCGCAACACACTCTGGCGCTGCTGGTGGTGCGTTTTATTGAGTAATATCGGGATCGCCTTCACAGGGCTAACAAGCACTCAGCTGAAAAACGGCGCAGCACTGCTGACGCTCTGCTTACTTTACACTGCCTTAAACCAAAGACTCTCTCGGCGCTTCTTCCCGAAAGAACTCTGCGTCGCAATCATCTTTGCTGGAGGCGTAATCGTATTCCTGCTGCCCAGCGCTTGCCTCTGGCCGCCTGCGTGTGCGCTAGCGCTGCTGTGCTTGATCAATTGCTTAATGATCGGAGCGAAAGAGCAGTGTATCGATACCGCTCTACAGGTGCGCTCACTGTCTCGACTGCCCTCACCCCTCATCCACGTTCTAGAGATCAGCTGCGCCCTCTCTCTGTGCTTTTTAAATCAAGCGTGGGCCCTGCCAATCGGCCTATCGCTAGGAGCGCTACTGATCATCCACGCCTACCAGAAGCGACTCCCCGTAGAGACATTTCGCGTGCTGACGGACAGCGCCTTACTCATCGGGCCAGGCGTTGCGTTCTGCCTGCAGTTCTAACTCGCGGATGCAACTAGACGGCCACGAGCCACGCAACTAGTACGGATTGAAAATAGCCCCAGCGAAAGTCGCGCGGAGGCGATAGCCAGAGCCGTTCGCCGCCCGGATGGCCGAATGTCACGGCACTAGAAAGCAGGTGCCAACGCCACTCGAAATCCGATCGCATTACTCTTCGTGTCGCCGCGAATCTCATCGCGCGCGGCGCTACGCACTCGAACTGCAAAATCCTCCCAACTGCCTCCACGGACGGCCACACGGCGCCCTTTATCTCGCGGACGTGGATCCACTAGTGAACCGCCATAGAGACGACCATTATAGCGATCCAAAGTCCATTCGGCGAGATTGCCGTGCGTATCGTGTAGCCCAAAATCATTTGGTGGGTATGACCCCACTGGCAAGGTGCCGTAATGATCCGGATTACTTACCTGATGCTCGACATCGACTGGATAGACTCCACTGAAATTACCATTCGAAACATCAGCTTGATCACCAAAGGCAAACGGCAATACGGAGCCTGAGCGAGCCGCATACTCCCACTCTGCTTCTGTCGGCAATCGATACACATAGCCATCCGGCAAGCGTCCAGCTCCTCTTTCGATATTCGTCAAGACTTGGCAATATAGCCTGACGTCTTCCCAGGAAACGTTGTCTACCGGCAAGCTCGCACTAGTCACCGACGAAGGATTTTGATCCATCACCTTGGAATACTGCGCCTGAGTCACCTCATATTTGCCAATCCAGAACCCCTGATTAAAACGAACCGCTGTCTGCGGCCCCTCATTCGGCAAGCGACCTACTTCCTGAATCGGACTGCCCATTAAGAATTGTCCCGCCTCAACCCAACAGAGCTTCAACGCTAAATAAGGCATCGTCCACTCGGCCCCTGGCTCCGGCCCCGATATTTGCACTGGCTCAACCTTCCATGTAATGCGTTCATTGGGCTTCAACTCAAAGCGTCGCACCATCGTAAGATAATCCTTAATTCGCAATTCGAACTCAACACGTTGATTGGCAGCCACAGGAAAAACATCATCCAAGTCATCGACATCCACTCCTGCCACCCGCACTTCAACTTCCAGCTCTGGCGGCATCAGCAACTCGACCTGACCGGGTAATGGCTGCATTAAATAAGTCAGCGTCTGATCCACTCGATCCTCGACCTTCACAGTTTGTAATTCTGACACATATAGCGGATGCAATAGGCGCACCGTATGAGTACCCTCAAGTACCGCCTTCAGTACCTCTGAATCATATGCGACTCGCCGCCCATCTAGCTCCACTGCCAAGTCACCCATCAATACGGAGACCCCACTGCTAGCGGCACCTGCAAAAGTAACCGCAAAATCAAGCTCCGCCGATCGATCGACCAACGCGCCAAAATCAACCACTTCATGCTCGCCGGATTCCACATTAACACGGCGACTCACGGAGCGATAGCCCTGAGATTGCACGGCCACAATGTAGTTCCCACTGCCCTCGGATGCATCGATTATTACAGGCGAACGTCCCACATAGATACTATTTACCAAGACACGAGCACCCGCGGGTTGTGTCCGCACAGTCACACTCGACGGCAACTCCGCCAATACGACCTGCAGCAGCTCACCACTCAGGTCTTCTAAGATCGTGGGCAAGTATCCCATCTTCCGGATAATAATACGATCAATCCCGTCAAAGACTTCCCGCTTTAAATTAAACTGTCCATCCGCATCCGTGGTGCCGAGTTCGACTTCTAGATTTTCTTCATTCAGCAGGGCAATTGTCGCTCCGGGTTCAGTCTGAATTTGCAAACCCTGCAACGCTGACTGCAACTCAATATTAATTCTAGGCAAGGCAACATTCCCGATCGACACTGGCAACTGCTGCTCTAAATGCTGCGGAGCAGTAATACGCACATCATAATCCCCAGGCTGCACAATCAAATCGAGCCCATCCACTCCCGTGTTAAAGACCGCATCGATACCAACAAACCGGACCTGCGCCGCCACAGGCGTCACATTAAGTCGTAAATTCGGCGATTCACCTTCCGCCGCCACCGACACCACTTGCGCATTTTCTAAGCGCTCGCCAAATATTGAATGCAAGAAAGATGCGACCAAGCCCGTCAAACTCAGACCAACCAAACCAATCACCGCCAGGCGATAGATTCGAGTCGCTAGCTCGCCACGCGCCTCGATTCCCTTTGGCACTGGAATTCGATCAATCTGCCGTTGAATTAAGCCGGCACGCTCTGGCTCCAGTTCGTCCGCCGTTCCCTTCAGAGCTAGTAACATACTCCTGCAGGATTGATACCGCTCATCACGGTTTCGCTTAAGCGTCGTCTCAATCAGCGCATCCCAAAGCTGCGGGAGCTCATCCACGATGGATGACGGAGCCTTATAATTAGACAGGTCCACCTTCAAGCCTGTCAAAAGCCAATACGCGATATAACCCGAAGCAAAAATATCTACGCGCGCATCTTCAACGATCCCGTGGCGATACTCAGGACTCATCACATCAAACGAATTAAGTCGCGCCGGAGCCACATTCGCACCCAGCGGACAGACCGATGCCGAAACGACCGACTCAAACAACTCGATGCCCAAAGTCGCTTTCACCCCTAAACCGAGCACCTGAATCGAGCCATCGCTCTGCATAAAGATGAGGTCGGTATCCAGATCACGATGATCCACACCTTGCGCATGCGCATACCCCAAAATCCCTAACAGCAAAGCCATGATACGCGCCGCGTCCTCCGCATCGATCCCCGCCACTCCAGGCTTGGCATGCTCAGCGAAATATTGGCTCAAGCTTTGCCCCTTGACTGCATCCATAAAGATGCAGTGCCGCTGATTCATCACCGCACAATCCTGAATCTGTGGAATGCCCTCATGATTAATCGCCTTAAGTTCCGCCTGTAAGCCCTCTAAACGCTTTAAGCATTTCGAATCCTCAATCGTTCGCGGGTGAAACACACAGAGCGTCACATCACGCAAATCACGCACATGCTGCATATGGTAGTAGTTCGCCAACAAGCTCGAACTAATACACTTAACGACACGGAAATTCCCAAAGCTTTCCCCAGGCTTAAGTATACCGTTCTTCAAGCGCTCTTTATTTGCATCAGGCGAAGCCGATTCGGACTGCATATTTCCTTTATCCATTCCGTATAATCAAGCGTTTGCAAAAAAATCTTGGACCGATTGTACGATCGTCTCAACGGCAGCCAGCTTGCCTTCCCCCTCATAACCACAAGCGAGCATACCACTCTGCGGTTCAATAAAATGATAGCCACGCGAACGGAGCGTCCTAATATTTTCCTGCGTCGCCGCATGCCCCAACATCTTACCATTCATCGCAGGCGCCAGCATCACTGGTGCAGGTGTCGCCAAATGAATCGACGAGAGTAGGTCTGGCGCGAGTCCCTGCGCAAATAATGCGAGGCAATGCGCCGTCGCCGGAGCCACGAGAAAAAGGTCTGCCCGATCCGCTAACTCAATGTGCCCGGGTTGCCAACCCTCCCCCTCCTTCCACAGATCCGATACCACCGGATTACGCGAAAGCACTTGTAAAGTCAGCGGCTGTATGAATCGACAGGCCTCTGCGGTCATCACCGGATACACCTGCGCGCCCGCTTCGGTCAAGCGACTAGTGATGTCGGCAGCCTTGTAGGCTGCAATCGATCCCGTAATGCCCAAAATAATAGTGCGCTCTTTTAAGTCTAAATTAATATCTGCCACAGTCATTAAATTTGAAAGAAATACAGTCTACAAACAAGACTTAAGTAATACACGCTCGACCACGCTTGATGCAAGCACGCGCTTGACAGTGGGTAAATCCGATGAATGCTAAATACCGATGCACGTTTTATTTGTAAAGGCGACACGCCTAACAGGAGCACCAGAACTTCTCCCCGTTGGGGACATAAAGTAATACGTCTGCGGGCTCAATGCCCGCGCATAATAGTCAAGCGAGCCAATGCTCCCACCGCGACACACCGACGCGCCGCACAAGACCGCGTCTCGAAACCCGAAATAAACACTCCAGCAGCGAACCCATTTTCAGCATGCAAAAAGGCACCATCACCAAATACCACCCCTTTCAGCAAATTAATTTGCCCGACCGCACATGGCCGGACAAGACGATCACCACCGCCCCGATCTGGGCAAGTGTTGATCTTCGTGACGGCAATCAAGCACTCGCGATACCGATGAACGTGGACGAGAAAGTCGAATTCTTCGAATTACTGGTCGCCACCGGGTTCAAAGAAATTGAAGTCGGCTTTCCCTCCGCCAGCGATACCGAGTTCAACTTTATCCGCCGCTTAGTCAAAGAAGACCGCATCCCAGCCGACGTAACTTTGCAGGTGCTGGTGCAAGCGCGTGAACATTTGATCCGCCGCACCTTCGAAAGCTTGGAAGGCGTGCCCAAAGCCATCGTGCACTTATATAACTCGACCTCGCCTTTGCAGCGCCGCGTCACTTTCAACAAGAGCAAAGAAGAGATCAAACAGATCGCCACCGAAGGCACTCAATTGATCAAAAGTCTCGTTTCCACCCTCCCAGCCACCAAAGTTCGTCTACAGTATTCCCCTGAGAGTTTCTCTGACACCGAAGTCGATTATGCCTTGGAAATTTGCGAAGCCGTGATCGATGTCTGGCAACCGACCACCGCGAACAAAATTATCCTGAATCTTCCCGCCACTGTTGAAATGGCAACGCCGAATGTGCACGCCGACCAAATCGAATGGTTCTGCCGCAACTTGAGAGAACGCAGTACAGCAATTATTTCCTTACACACCCATAATGACCGCGGCACTGGGGTCGCCGCCACCGAACTCGGCTTAATGGCTGGCGCGGATCGCGTCGAAGGCACGCTGTTCGGCAACGGCGAGCGCACTGGTAATCTCGACATCGTAACCGTTGCGTTGAACCTCTACACACAAGGCGTTGACCCCCAGCTCGACTTTAGCAATTTGGAACACACGCGCGCGACATATGAGCGAGTTACGCGTATGCATGTGCACGACCGCCATCCTTATGCCGGTGACTTAGTCTTCACCGCATTTTCTGGCTCGCATCAGGATGCGATCAAGAAAGGTATGGATTTACGCCAAAAGGATGGCGAACCAGGCGCACACTGGCAGGTTCCCTACTTGTTAATCGACCCAGCCGATCTAGGCCGCGACTACGAAGCAATCATCCGCATTAACAGCCAAAGCGGTAAAGGCGGCGTCGCATATATTTTATCTCGTGAGTTCGGGCTCGATTTACCGAAGGTCATGCATCCCGAAGTCGGCCTCGTGATCAATAACGCCGCCGATCAAGACAACCGCGAATTAAAGTCTGCCGAAGTGCACGAAATCTTTCAACGCGAATACGTGAATTTAAGTAGCCCGCTTGAGTTGGTCTCGATTCAGCGCGAAGACTTCTTCGCCACTGGCGAGGTCAGCATCGACGCTCAAATCAACTTTAACGGTAAGCCGCTTACGATCTCTGGTCGCGGCAACGGCCCGATCAGCGCGTTTGTCAACGCACTTGATAGCCAGGGCTGGAAGCACTTTACGCTGCTCGACTATCGCCAGCACTCGATTGGCAGTGGCTCGGCAACAGATGCCGCGGCCTACATTCAAATCCAGCACGACAGCGGCTCGATTTGCTACGGTTGCGGGATCAACGCGAATATCGAACTCGCCGGCTTACACGCGCTGGTGAGCGCGTTTAATCGCGCTCATGCAGCACATCCATAATCACATCTCGGATAGTCGCGGCGTCTAGGCTTCCCTCGATCAGGCGCTGAATCCCTACCAGTTTACAGCGCTCCTTTGAGACCGTTTGCCCGACTGGAACCACTCCCAGTAACACTTGCGAAGACTTTGATCCAGATGCGGCACAAATTTGCCTGGATAATTCGAGACCAGCGGCCTCTTTTCCCATCCCGATAAAAACCACATTATAACGACGGCGCTGAAAGGCATCCGCACTTAAGTCGTAACTTGGAGCGTGGTGCGGCGCGTAGCCCAGCTGGCGACAGGCAATTAACAAATGCTCCACCTCGTCACAATCTCCGACTACCAAAATATCGCAGGGGTGCTGTTCGACGATACGCTCCACTACCTCAGCTAGACGAGCTGGCGGAGGGGGCATTCCCGGGGCTTCCCCAATCAACTTGGTCCGCACCACAAAACCAAACACAGCCCCTTCGCCCTCGCGACTTTCGAGCCAAATCCGCCCTCCCATCGCATGCACTAAGCGCTTGCAGATCGCCAACCCGAGCCCAGTGCCACCATACTTACGAGTCGTCGATGCATCCACTTGGCTAAATGCCTCAAACAGTAAATGTTGCCGATCTTCCGGAATGCCAATTCCGCTATCACTCACTAAGACCTCAAGATAGTCATGATCGAGTTGATCGAGATATCCGATCGGCTCCAAGGCATCGGGACGACGCTCCACAGGCAATTCACTTAGCTGAATAGGACGCACGGCGATTTTCACCTCGCCCGCATCGGTAAACTTCAGTGCGTTTGCCAACAAATTTTGCACGATCTGTCGCAATCGTTCCATGTCACCGAACGCAAACTCTGTTAGTGCCGGATCTAAAGTCAGCCGAAGCGCGACATTGAGCTCGGCAGCTCGAATCTTAAAGAGCTTTACACAATCCTCAAAGCACAGATACAACGGAAATTCCTGCATCTCCAAATCCAAACGTCCCGCCTCGATCTTCGAGAAATCTAAGATGTCATTCACTAGAAAGAGCAGACTTTTACCACTCGAATAGATCGTCTGCGACAGGTCCAGTTGCTCCTCATTCAGCTCACTCTCGTTCAAGAAACTCGACAACCCAATGATTGCATTCAAAGGCGTGCGAATCTCATGAGAGATCGTCGCGATGAAATGCCCCTTTGCCCGATTACCCGCCTCTGCACGATCCTTTGCCTGCTTCAGATCGATCTCAATACGCTTTCGAGCAGAGATGTCCTGCATCGTCCCCATGATTCTAGTCGCACGACCGAACGCATCACGATCTTGCACCACGACCCGATCTTGCACCCAGATGGATTCAGCGGCGCCCTTAAAGATACGATAATCGATTTCCAGTGGCTCCGATCCATTATCAATGAACCTCACATACGCCGCCAACACTCGATCACGATCATCCGGATGAATACGCCCCTGCCATTCCTTTTTAGGATCCTGCACATCCACCGAGTCCAATTCAAGAATCCGGGACCAATTTACATCACGAAATATCTCACCAGTGGCAAGATCCTGCTCCCAGAAGCCCATCTCCACAGTATCCAGCGCCATGCGCAAACGATGCTCACTCAACCGAATCTGCTCCTCATAGAGGCGCAATGCGGTCTCATCAACCAGCAACGATAAGGTGCCCTCCCCTTCAGATTCATCAATATAGACTTTCAAAGTTAACAAGGTCATCGAGCTCGACCGTCCAGTATTATCGATTAAATTAACATGCTGGTAACGTATCGTACCATCATCCGAACTGAACAGAGCCTCCCGGTCTGCCTCCCACTGTTCGCCAAGATCAACTGGGGGAGCCTGCAACTCTGAACTCATAATCTCGGGCACGCTCATCGGAGAGAAACTCGCCCAGCGCTCATTGATAAAGACAGTGCGACCATCGCGCGATCGCACCCAAACACCGATCGGCAGTGCATCCAACACCCGATGCATTAAATGCTCACGCTCGTCCGCCAGATCTACTGTACGTAAATGATAGCCCACAACAATCGCACAGAAAAACGTAATCGAAATGAATAGAACCAACACTCCGACCGCAAACAACAGATGCTCACCGAAAGAACCCTGCGCAAAGGCACCGACCCCAGACAACCACGCATAAGCGACGATCAACACCAATATCACTGCGATCCCTAGCGCGCCTGTCATTTGGTAGCGCAGGCCCGCGCCAACCGCCAGCGCCATTGCAAAGGCCAAAAAAAGTGGCTCCAGCACCCCACCATCGCCAATCGAATGGAACGTTAAAATGAGAAATACAGCAAATACAGCCAAGCTGATCGACAACTCGACATAACTCCAACAGCGAGTATTTATTTGACCCAAAGAGATCGATTCTGGCACCTTTATTCGCTTCATTCTATTCGCTGATCTTGACAAATTTATCTGAAAATAAAGCATTCAAGACAAGCGAAGATTCCGCAAGCCTTTAGCGACACGAGCACTCTTCGCACAATCCCACTTGCTCAGCCATTCGACTATCAGGGCCAGACTGAGACGTCGCCACTCCCGGCTAAACTCTAATCACTATGAAATTCTCTAAATACCACGCTCTCGGAAACGACTATCTCGTCCTCGACCCTAAAGACGCCAGCGAACTGCCTAACCAACTAGACACCGTGCGCATTTGCCACCGCAACTTCGGCCTCGGCTCCGATGGCATCCTCTACGGGCCACTTGCTAGCGACACAGCCGACTTCGGCCTGCGGATCATGAATCCAGACGGTAGCGAAGCCGAAAAGAGCGGCAACGGACTGCGAATCTTCGCCCGCTACCTTTACGACATTGGTAAAGTCCGCAACGACGCCTTCACGGTTGATACACTCGGAGGTGTCGTCACCTGTAAAATCAGCGACGGTGCCGCCTCAATTACGGTTGATATGGGAAAAGTACGTTTCGCGATGGACCACATACCCGTCGATGGCCCTGAACAAGCTGATCATGACATCGGCCAGCAACTGAGCATCAACGGCACCGACTACACCGTCTATCTGGCCGATATCGGCAATCCTCACTGCGTCGTGCCACTGGTCGAAATCTCCGAGAAACTCGCCTGCACAGACGGCGCGGCAATCGAAGTCGATCCGAGCTTCCCGAACCGCACCAACGTGCAGTTCCTCAAAATTCTCGACCGCAACAACATCCAGATCGAAATATGGGAACGCGGCGCAGGCTACACCCTCGCATCCGGCTCTAGCAGCAGTGCCTCCGCAGCGGTGGCTCACCGAATCGGCCTCTGCGATCGCGCCATCACCGTGCACATGCCCGGCGGCAAGATCGCGATTGAAATCGGCGACGACTACGCAGTGCGTATGACAGGCCCTGCCACCCGCGTGGCTGACATGGACTTCGACCTCGAAGCCCTCGACTTCAGCGACAAAGACTAATTCCTCTCAGGTCTCAGCCCTGAAGTCTCAGCCCTCAGGTCTCAGCCCTCAGCTCTCAAAGCCCACCCGCGCGGTGGGCTTTTTCGGTTACCGATCAATCTCACAGGAGGGCACTTGATTTTTGCAAAAATGCCATTAGCGTCCCGCCTTTCAATTTCAAACAAATCCAACACAAATTATGAGCACACACACACCCGAACGCCACGAATTCCAAGCGGAGGTCAAACAAGTCCTCGATATCGTGGTGCACTCTCTGTATACGGATAAGGAAATCTTCGTCCGTGAGCTAATCTCGAACGCCTCCGATGCCACTGAGAAGCTGCGTCACACGCAGCTCTCTGAGAAAGACATCTTCGATGCGGATCTGGATCTAGAGATCCAAGTCACCTCCGACGAAGAAGCTGGCACCATCACGATCCAAGACTTCGGTATCGGCATGACGCACGGCGAGCTAATTGAAAACCTCGGCACCATTGCTCACTCCGGCTCCAAAGCCTTCCTCAACGCTCTCAAAGCAGGCGGCGAGCGCAACGAAAACTTAATCGGCCAGTTCGGCGTGGGCTTCTACTCCGTCTTCATGGTCGCCGACTCCGTCAAGGTCTACACCCGGACTTGGCAACTCGAAGGCGACTGCCTCTGCTGGTCCAGCAACGGCGACGGCTCTTACGAAATCGAGCAAGTCGAAGGCGAGCGGCGCGGCACACGCATCGTCTTCACCCTTAAGGATGAGTATAAGGAGTTTGCCCAGAAGGATAAACTCGAAGGCATCATCAAACGCTACTCCAGCTTCGTGCAGTTCCCGATCAAGGTCGATGGCGACGAATTTAAAACCGTGCAAGCGCTCTGGCTCAAAGGCAAAGGCGATATCACCGACGAGGAATACAACGCGTTCTACAAATTCCAGGCCAACGCCTTTGATGATCCACGCTTCTGGCTGCACTTCGCTGCGGACGCACCGATCTCGATCAATACCCTGCTCTTCGCTCCTACTGAAAATCAAGAAGGCTTCGGCTTCGGTCGCATGGAGCCAGGCGTCGC
>TARA_B110000285_G_scaffold131200_1_pt1 | contig 12630 bp, 13 predicted proteins | sample TARA_B110000285 | Tara Oceans TARA_B110000285 (sample SAMEA4397756) | marine metagenome | biome: Polar Biome; feature: [SRF] surface water layer (ENVO:00010504); material: water (ENVO:00002006), including particulate matter (ENVO:01000060) such as... | depth 5 m
AAGTCCCCCTTATAGCATCCAATTCGATTATTATCCGCGGAAACAAGAATTCCACGGTTGCCGCAATATACTGTTCATACAACTCAGTTACAACCCATGATTAGAACTTACATATCGAGGCCACTCATCCCTTCGTTGAGGACGCTAGCGGTATAACAGGACAAAACCGAGTTTGTCGAAATCGGGAGCAACAAAAATGCGCATACTGAACGGCTCAATCGACTGTTAGCCGATGTTAAGTAGCGACCTATTTTATTTAGCCTCTCGCGCCTAATATTTCCAAACTCATAAGAGCTCTGAGGCAGACAACGCACCATCAATGTGCGCCTAGGGCTCAACTATACGCCGCGCTATGCTCGCAGAGACCCGATAAACACTGATGATAGTGATTAGGCACACAGCTTACATAGTAGCCGTTATAGGTTTTGGGGGTCACACATATGTGTCGCCAACACACCCACTGCTTGTCGGTAATCGGGCTTCTCGTGCTGTTTAGTTCTGCTAATGGACAGGCCTTCGCCTATGAACGCAACGTCTTTTCATCAATGGACGGTGAATATAGACACATGAGTCAAGAAGAGCTCAGCACGGCAACCTCTCTTCTTGAGGATCGGCACGGTCGATTTTCACCTCATCTCTACAAACCCACCTTTCGACAGGCAGAAAATTTCCAGCGTAAAGGCGATCATGCTGCCGCGGTCAACGCATTTCGGCGATGCCAACATCTCCTCCATCGTGCTGATGGGGTTTACTCGCCGTCACAATTAGAATCCTTGGACGGGCTCATTTTGTCCCACCTCGCATTACGGGATTTAGTCACCGTCGATAAGTTCCAATTGTTCAGGTTTGAGGTTGCAGCTCGGCACGACGCATTTGACGCCGACGAACGTCATCAGGCACGTTCGATATTAGCGGCGACGACAGCATGTTTGTTCAGGACGTCACGCCAGCATTACCCATCGACATTGATGAACCGTTAGCAATGTGCCCATCAACATTCAAGACATTTGTTTCCCAGTAGGACAATCTTCATCTAAAGAACATCCATCTCGACATAACGTTGCAAGTGAACAAGCACGGCAAGGCAACACGGCTTCAGGTCGACGGTCGTGCACCGATGAAATTGAAACGCTTTATCAGGCAATCAGCGACGCAAGTCTGCCAAATCGTCAATGCAGTCTAGGTCATTTCCCTCAAAAGGTGTGAAGCGGACATCGAAACAACAACGCTGGCGAATTTCTTAAGTCATGCGCACGATGCAACTGCTACAATACGCTAACTATTTTTATCTATGGGGCTCACTCAAATGTTACGGCTTTTATCATTAATGACATTCCTAGCAGCCTTGTCGGGCTGCGTTTCTAGCCCCGGAACGATAAGCGCAGTCCAGGAAGAATGTTGTGCCGACATTCCGGTCGGCACCTATCAGAACTTTTTGATTGATGCGCAAGATATCCCCGCTTTTCTTGGTCCGATTATCGTCAGTAATTTTAATGTTGCCATGGCTCAAAAAGGCTACCAACCAAAATCGGCCGCACCGAGTGACTTAACGGTTGTACTGAGGTTCACCAAAACTCATCACGCATTGATGTTAGAGGAGCACAGTAAAGACGACTTCAGCGAGAGCATTGGGCCTGGCGCAAACGTGTCCTTTATGGCCATCGTCTCTATCGAGATTTTCGACAATAGTAGTACCGACTTAATCTGGAAGGGCCATGTCGAGAGGTTCCATGATGTCGGTCACGGCGAGTACATGCATACAGGAAAGGCTTCTATCGCTTTTTATGATGCTTTTCTTCGCACTCTGGGAAGTTTCCCAGACAACGCAAATCGGGTCTCGGGGCAATAGATTCCGTCGAGAAGCATATGAGATAAGTCCTTATGCTATGCGCTTATGATAGGCACCTATGATAGGCGCCTATCATAAGCACCGACGATAAACGCCTACGACGTTAGTCTAACCGCGAAAAGCGGCAAGGCATCTTTCTCTGGCCTCAGCTAGGTCAACCATTGGCTCAGGATACCCTGCGTCAAGCAGTTGCTGATGACCGGGTTTATGTAAGACTTTGCTGGGCACGTCTGCTAATGCAGGTATCCAGTGCTTGATGTAAACCCCTTGCACATCAAACCGCTGACTCTGTCGAGTCGGGCTCAAGAAACGGAAATAAGGCGCAGCGTCAGTACCCGTCGACGCGGCCCACTGCCAGCCGCCATTGTTAGAGGCAAAGTGTCCATCGATTAACTGACTCATAAAATAGCGTTCACCCCAGCGCCAATCAATTAGCAAGTGCTTACTCAGAAAGGTCGCTGTGAGCATTCTCAGACGGTTGTGCATCCAACCCGTTGAGTTAAGTTGATGCATTGCTGCGTCGACCATTGGGAAACCGGTCGTGCCGCTTTTCCAGCGTTCAAACTCTTCAACATCATGTCGCCAAGGGACGTTTTCCGTGTCCGCTTTAAACGCCAAACCTTTGCATATTTTGGGGAAACCCCACATGACATGCAGATAAAATTCTCTCCAGATCAATTCGCCGATCCAGGTTCTAACGCCATCAGAAATGCCGTCGAAAGGCGGGGGCATACCTTGCGTTGCCGCTTGCAAACACTGACGCGGTGACAACAAGCCAACATTCATCGCTGCCGAAAGTTTGCTGGTACCTTCGATCGCAGGGAAATCTCTTGTATCGCGGTAGTCATCAACCCTTTCGGAGACAAAATCGCTTAAAGAAGATAATGCAGTTGACTCATCTGACGCCCAACTCGATATGTCGACCGGCGTGACTTGGAAGAGTTCAAGACTATTTTGCGAAATGACTTGCTCAATCTTGGCACTAAAGGTTCTAGGCGCAAGTGCCTTGGGTTTCGACAAAGGCAGCATATCTTGATATCTGAGCGTATCCAAAACCCGATTACGGAAGGGTGTAAACACTTTGTAGATTTGTCCTTGAAGCGTTCTAACGGTGCCAGGTTTAAGGAGGACAGAGCCGTGGTAACCGTGCATGTTTTGATCACTCAACTGATGACGAACCGCTTCATCTCTTCGCGCCTCGTCAACGCCATACTCATGGTTAAAATAGATGTGCTTAACCTTTAGCTGATGCGCCAGGTCCCGCAGCTTGTCGGGCACCTGCTTGTAAATATCAACTTCGAGGACGATTAAAGGCACATTTAGCGCTTTGAGCGAAGTTGATAAACCGCTAAGCGCTTCGTGAGTGAGCGTCATTCTGCCAGGCGAGAGATGATGTTGCTGCCATTGCCCCTTTGCTACAATAAACACACCCGCAACAGAGCCCCCGTCAACAGCAGCGTTTTTACACGCAGCGACCAGCGCTTGGTTATCGTGGACGCGTAAATCATTACGGAACCAAACTAAGTGATCAATCGATTGCGTTGCCATTAAATGCTATTTCTCAAACGGAGCTCTTCAGGATATGGAGACATAAATACTTGGGTCTTGATATATTCGTTGGGATGGACATTAAAAAGATGCTGCAGCATCTTCATAGGAACAACCAAAGGGACTAAACCGGTTCGGTAATCATCGATACTTCTATCAACATCCGCTTTCTCTATAGCTGATATGGTCCGTTTTAAATAACCTCGAACGTGCTGCATGGCATTCGTCAGCCCGCTTCTTTTTGCCGGATCTTTAATCGCAGACATCAAAAGTTCTATAAACTGCGCTGTCAAAACATCAATGTCGACCTTACCCGCATCCGCCAAAAGTCGACCTATCTCTTTGTAAGCAGTTGTATCGTGTGCCATCACGAGGTATTTGTATCGTGAGTAAAAGGTTATCAGTCGGTGCGCTGTTAGTTCCTCACGCTGTAATATTTTCCAATCGCGATAAACGTAGGCGCGGATAAAAAAATTCTCTCTGATTCTCGCATCATTAAGTCGACCATCGTCTTCGACGGGCAACAGCGGTTCTATTCGCAAAAGTTCCGATACGAACCCACCTTGCCCTTTATGGTGGAACACGTTGCCTTTCTCATTATAGACCTTAACGCGCTCCGTACCACAGGACGGCGAGCCCTTCACTAATATATAACCGGATAGGTCTGTATTACGCTGAAGAAAACTTTGAGCTGCATTTTGAAGTTTGAGCGTGAAGTCTTGGGTCTGCGATGACGAATCCTTGACTCTCACTTCGCCGTTCTCATCGACTAATCTTATAGGTTCCCTTGGCACGCCGAGCCCAATGGCCACCTCAGGACAAAAGGCAACTAATTCGGCAACACAGGCCACGGAATCCATAAACGGGTTATGGCGTTTTGCATCACCACTGTATCTAACGGGACTGCCTACAATGCAAGCCCCAACACCTAATTTCAACAAACCAACACTCCAACTAGGAAAAATCTATAGACTATATCCAGCTTTCTTATACGACGATGAATCAAGAACAGTTCTTACTTTTTTTTGTAACTTTCTCGCACTCACCTAACCACCAAGCATCTTGATGTGCGTTGTTCGCCAACCAATACTGCTGCGCGGTATTGATCCACCAAAAAGCATTCACTGTCCCGAAAATTAGTAAAATAGCTAATACTATTAACGACTTAGAATTATTGACGGACTCTTTTTTCTATAGTAATCAACAAGCGAATTACTTTCGCTGTCGCACTGGTGATGCGAAATCTTGTTTTAATGTTGGAGAATAAAAGCCTGCATCGCAGGCCTTTTATTTGCTAAGTTCAGGCTGGATCACAAGCGTCAATAACTGAACGACCGCAGCCCAGAACTGGTTATCGACCCTCTGTTTGCGCTACCATACACCTTTCACACCATCATCATTGTAAGGGGAACGGCAAATGCTCGACTATCTTGCCTTAGGCATACTCGTTTTTGCCGGAGTCACTCTTTTCTACCTGATTATTGTCATCCACGATATCCCTTATGAAATTGCGAAACATCGCAATCACCCACATCAGGACGCGCTGCATGTCGCCGGTTGGGTTAGCCTTGTAACCCTGCACGTTATCTGGCCGTTCCTCTGGATTTGGGCAACCTTGTACCGTGAGGACAGAGGCTGGGGCTTCGATAGTGAAGGCAAAAATGGCGTGGACGGCGAGCCGGTCAAAAATTTAGAACAACGAGTAAAAGAGCTTGAAGATAAGCTCTTAGTATTGAGTGACACAACCGATATAGACACCCGTGAGGGAGCACAATAATGGATCTCTTACTTATCCTTACCTACGCAGCCGTCTGCGTTGTCATATTCAAAGTTTTCGATTTGCCTCTCAACAAATGGACGGTACCGACAGCCGTACTTGGGGGCGTCGTACTCATCGGCACATTGATTTTTGCTATGAACTACAACCACCCTTATTCCGAGGTGAGTCGCGAGTACTTTGTGACAACGCCTATCGTTCCAGGTGTATCTGGAATCGTCACTAAAGTGCATGTAGAGCCTAATCAGAGACTTGATAAAGACGACATCATGTTTCAAATCGATCCAATTCCCTACGAGAATAAGGTGAAGCAGCTTAACGCCCAGCTCGTCGCCGCACTCGATGATCAGGTTCGCGCAAAAGAGCTGATGGTGAAAGGCGTTGGCAGACAAAGAGACTTGGATATTGCAGACGCGCAGGTGGACTCTTTAGAAGCACAAATGAACTCCGCTCAGTATGATTTGAGCCGCACCACGGTTCGAGCGCCCGGCAACGGTTACGTCACTCAGTTCTCACTCCGGCCCGGCATCATGGCAGTATCAATGCCGCTACGCCCGGTCGCTGTTTTCGTTCAAGACGAGAGTGGCTACTTAATCGCGTGGTTCAGACAAAACAGCATGCAAAGACTTCAAGTCGGGTACGAGGCAGAAGTCGCCTATGATGGTATTCCAGGCACTGTCTTCAAAGGTGAAATCCTTGCAGTGTTACCCGTATTAGCAGAAGGCCAAATTCAACCGACGGGGAATCTAATGACCATATCGTCACGGCAACCGGGCAGAATACCTGTTCGGATTCGCATCACCGATGAGCGTCTGAAGGATTACACTATCCCCGGCGGTGCTTACGCTCAGACAGCTGTCTATAGTGACCACCTTCATCACGTCGCCATCATGAGACGCATCCTATTGCGCATGTCTTCGTGGATGAATTACCTCTTCCCGTTCCATTAGATAGCGGCCGCACCATGGCTGTCAGGCAACGACAGATCAAACCTCGATCATGACAGGTGAATTGACTTTTTAAATCGTCAATTCACCTGATTATCTACTTTCCTTGAAAGCAACGCGGTAATATTCGGTCTCACCGCAATTGAAGATATGTCATGTTAAATAATCAGGTAGCAAACACCGTCATCGATCACGCCCTAAGCTTAGGCGCAGATTTCGCTGAACTTTTTATCGAGCGTAATCAGGTTAACGCCGTCAATAGTCTCAGTAGCGAAGTGCAATCGGTTCAGTCCGGCATCGATTTCGGCATTGGCATCCGCATGATTTACGGCAATAAGGTGCTGTACGGATATACCAATAAAAATGATGAGGCGGAGCTAAAGAAAATAGCCAGCGCGCTGGCCGCAAAAGATCTACGCGACCCAACGACTAGTTCAACAAGCTTTAATTTCATTGAGCCAATGGAGCTACATCCGGTCGGTTTACCACTGTCGCAAGGATCGGAAGTTGCCAGCAAAGTCGCTTACCTTCTAAAAGCTGACGCAGCTGCACGCAAAGCCAGCAACCTGATATCACAGACCCGCGGTATCTGTATGCAACGCCAACAAGCGATTGAACTATTCAACAGCGAAGGTCTTCACACATCTGACACGCGCCACTACATACGAACATCGCTAACAGCTATCGCTTCTGACGGCAGCGAACAAGCAACTGGCTCGAGGACTGAAGGCGGACTACAGGGTTGGGAAATACATGAACATATAGATGCAAGTGCGACCGGTGACGAAGCTGCACGGCAAGCCCTGGTCAATCTCAGCGCACAACCTTGCCCATCTGGGCGCATGCCAGTGGTTATCGGCAATGGCTTTGGTGGCGTTATTTTCCACGAAGCTTGCGGGCACTTACTTGAAACAACTTCCGTTGCGAAGAAAGCGTCTGTGTTTCACGATCAGATGGGCGAAATGATAGCCAATCCAGCTGTCAGTGCGGTTGACGATGGCACTCTGACGAAAGAGTGGGGTTCAATCAATATCGATGACGAAGGTATGCAAACCCGCAAGACTCAGCTCATCAAGGACGGCAGGTTGACAAGCTTTTTGGTTGATCGGTTGGGCGCACAGCAGACGGGATTCGATAGAACGGGCTCAGGACGACGTGAGTCTTATAAATATGCACCGGCATCCCGTATGCGAAACACCTTTATTGAAGCCGGTAACGATAGCTTCGAAGACATGATCAGCTCGATGGAAAGAGGCATCTACGCATCTCACATGGGCGGCGGCTCGGTTCAGCCTGGAACGGGAGAATTTAATTTTGCCGTGACTGAAGGCTACTATGTCGAAAACGGCAAAATTCAGCACCCCGTCAAAGCAGCGACCCTCATTAGCACAGGTCCTGCCGTGCTAAGAGAAATTTCGATGGTCGGCTCCGACTTTGCCCTTGCGTCTGGCATGTGCGGTTCCGTCTCTGGCGCTGTACCAACCTCCGTGGGCCAGGCGACGTTGAAGGTCGATGATATTTTGGTTGGAGGAAACGCATAATGTCAGCTCAACCAAACGACAATCAGCAACTCGCAGAACGTGTACTTTCAAAAGTCCAATCTGAAGGTGCCTCTGGCGACCTGATAATCGATGCAGGTGAATCCCTGTCTTTAAAAGCGCGTGATGGCGAACTCGAAGAATACAAAGTCACCTCAAGCCAGATATTCGGTCTTCGGGTTATCAAAGACGGTCGAGTTGGCACCGCCTACAGTGAAGCCAGTGATTCAGACGCACTAGAATCGATGGTCGAGCAAGCTCTCATTAATGCGAGTTTTGCCCGTGTTGAAGAGTTTGAGAAAATTTCCAAAAGTGACGACACGTTAGCAACGGATAATGCGCTGTTGTGCCCAACAGACGCTGTCAGTATTGATGAAAAGATTCAGTTTTCGCTGGATCTAGAACGCAAACTGGCCAGTATGGATAAAGTTAAAAATGTGCCTTACAACGGCGTGCAAGATGTGACCGGACAACGTCAGGTTTTCACCAGTAACGGCCTCAACGCTCAATCGAAATCAAGAACCTGTCTATCGTTTGCTTATGCATTAGTTGAAGAGGACGACGTCAATGCGATGGAGGGACTTGGCCAAGCGGCAAGAACATTTCCTTCGCTCGATGTCGACGCGCTGGTAAAACAGGTGCATCTCAACACGTTAAGCATTCTTCACGGTAAGCCAGTGCCCAGCAAACACTACGACGTGATATTCAACGCTGAAACACAGGCCGAAGTGTTTCACGTCTTCGCCTCCATGTTTTCTGGAAAATCAGCCAAGGACGGCGTTAACCCAATGCGAGACAAGGTTGGTGAAGCCATTGCAGACCCACGACTCACGATTTTGGATAACCCCAGCCTCACTGACGGATTTGGCTATGCACTGTTCGATGCAGAAGGCACGGCAACAGATAAATTGGCACTCATCAACCAAGGTAACTTAGCGTCATTGATACACAATAGCGCCACAGCAGCCTACTTCGACACCCATTCGACCGGACACGCCAGTCGAGGACCTAAATCAACATTGGGCGTCGGCGTACACCAACTTGAAATTCTAGCAGGAACCGATGGCGATTCGTCACTCAAGGCCGGCACCTATCTAGAACTCGTTAACCTTACGGGACTGCACTCCGGAGCTAACCCGCTTTCCGGGAACTTTAGTTTTGGCGCATCTGGCTACCTCTGCAAAGACGGCATTCGGGGCCAGGCAATACGCGGCATTACCGTTGCCGGTAATTTTTTCGACATGCTAAACAAAATTGCCGCAATCGGAGACGCGCCTGTTTGGGACTGGGAGCATTCTTCGCTGATGCCAAGCATTCGCTTTTCGGATCTCGCTATCTCAGGTTAAAACACAGCTAACGCCCATCGACACCTTTAAATATTAAAGGGGTACGCCTTATTTTGGTTGCCTCTTTGATATGTTTAAAACTTTGCAAACCTCTCGTTTATCCGCCCTTCCTAAAAAAATCGCGATGCCCTCTTGAATCTATGAGTTCTCACCCTACAAAGGGTTTAGGACAGATCACTATTTGAAGCGCCAAATCATTCAAGAGGACAACCCATGAACCAGCTAAGATCATTTAATTCCCTTAACAATCTGCATCGAGAACTAAGCCGTGTTTTTGATTCACGCTATCCGTTCGAACCACTTCAAACGACTGAAAATAACTGGCAACCGCAAGTGGATATTACGGAAACAGAAAACGCCTACAAAGTTCATGCAGAAATCCCGGGTGTCAGCCCGCAGGACGTAGACGTGACGCTGCACAACGGCATCTTGACCGTAAAAGGCGAAAAGACAACAAGCCATGAACACGAACAAGGTGAAACGAAACATAGAGAACGCACCTACGGATCATTCTCAAGACAATTCACTCTGCCTGAAACCACCGATGAGGATGGTGTTAAAGCGAAGGCAGTTAACGGTGTTCTAGAAATAGAAATACCTAAAGTACAAGCCAGGAAGCCACTGAACATCAACGTAACCTCCAGCGATTAAAAACTGGTAGTTGCAACGACCACTTGGAATAGAAAACAATAAGGAGACGACGACATGTCTAACTTAAATCAAATTACACATAATCTTCGAGACTCTGTTGACCATCTTGCTGAAGGTTGGCAACAGCTATGGAATAAGGGTAAGAATGCAATTACTCGTTTCACGCCTGAAGGAACAGATGACTCAACTAAATCACCACCTCAATTCTCTAATCGTTGGGGTGTGTTGTCGGCGGAGCTGAAAGAGACCGAGTCAAAGATTACGATTATGCTTGAAGTACCGGGTATGGAAAGTGATGACTTTGATATCCAGATCGATAAGAGTGCCCTTCGGATTAGCGGACATAAAACTTACGCCTCGGACAAGAGTGAAGGTAAGTACTTCATTACCGAACGTGCCTATGGCCAGTTTGAGCGGGTCATACCCTTGCCCTGCGAGGTCGATGATCAAGGTGCACAAGCGAGTTATAAAAAGGGTGTGCTTGAGTTAACGCTGCAAAAACATCGCTCAGCAAAACCCAGGAAAATTGTGGTCAGTTAAGCTTTAGTGACCAAAACAGGCTCCGAAAGGAGCCTGTTTTGTTTGTTCCAACCGACCTGTATCCTTAGCCTTTAACCTGACAGGCTACAACCATGTCCGAAGCAACCACAGCCCACCAAGCGCTAACAAAAGGTGACGGCTACTTTCTGCTCGAAAACCTCATCAGCACAGAAGCCGCTGCCAAGTTGCGATCCATCGTCCTAGCGAAATTGTCCGAAGGCACGGAAATGGCTAAAGGTGATATCAATCTTCCAAACCTTCTCGCTCACGGCAGCGAATTCGAACAGATTATTACCAATCCTCGTCTTTTGGCCGTTGCGCATAGCCTGCTCGGTCCTGATGCAAAGCTGGCGGCGTTCACGGCAAAAACCCTAATGCCCGGTGGAGACGCCGGACGACTCCACATCGACTACCCCTATTGGGCCATGGACACCGGTATGCCTGTCGAACCCGCGCTGATGATGCAGGTGATTTGGATGATGAACCCCTTCAACACAGACAATGGTGGCACTTGGATGCTACCGGGTAGTCAGAAGCTTGCAGAGCACGTCAACAAAGAAAAGTTCGAGTCCGAGGCAATTCAAGCAATCGGAAATGCCGGCGACGCAATCGTTAGTCATGGGCAATTGTGGCATCAGACTGCGGTGAACAGATCCGATGAGCCAAGAGTCGCTATTTTGATTAATTTTTCTCAGCTCGCCATAAGACCGCTGTCTGAACTGGGTCCATTCAGCAACGCGTTTTTAGACAGAGCAAGCCCAGAATTATTGAACCTTCTTCCCGTCAATTTTCGTGAAGCCTTGATGGCAAGACTTAAACGAAACTATTCTTAACCAATACAATCAGTTACGACTGAGAGAAAGTGTACAGGCTTATCGAAGTGAAATTATAGCCATTAGACCAATCAAAATAATGATCCAACCAAGCACGTAAACAGCCGTCGCTTTTCTTGCCTTCAACTTATCGTGAGTCTTACGAGGTGACACGCCCTTTAAAAGAAAAACAACTTTCGCTGCAAGGTTGACGGAAACAATGTTGATCGCGAGCAATAATCCTGCATTCACCGCCAAATCAACTCTGCCGCTACCAAGATAAATGCCTGCCGTCGCAGCAGGTGGCAGCAGTGCAACCGCCACCATGACTCCAACCAGCACACTAGCCATTCCAGAGCTTAATGACAATGCCGCCGCCGCTCCTGAGGCTAGTGCCAAGAATACAGAAGCGAAGTTACTTTCGGTGCGAACGAGAAGTTCATGGCTATTGAATTCACTTGGCCAATACATACCTAACAAGATCGACAAAGAAACTGAGACTAAAATACCGACACCCAGTGTCCGCACAGATTGCTTAACCAATTCCCAGTCCCCAAGAGCCGTCCCTAAACTAAGCGCAAGATTCGGCGACAACAATGGCGCGATCACCATCGCTCCGATAATGACCGCGACATTATTTTCGATAAGCCCTACACCGGCAACAACCGTCGATAAAAGAATCAACACAAGGTAGTTAACATCTAAGATCGAATTCTTTCCTAGCTCGTTTAAAAGATATTCGCGCGTACTGTTTGAGGTCCGCTCTGTAAGATTTGTTTCGTCGCTAGAAGAGGTAAGCGACGTTTCTACACCCAACACGACGACACTTGCAGTGGGTTGCGCGCCTAAGGTCGTTTGCAATGCATCCAATACCCATTGCAATTTGTGATCTGGAACCACAAGACGTATTTGCTGCATACCGCCTTCATCCATCGCACCGAAATGACTGCTATGGGCCTTAGCTTTTTCGGCGATCGCTTTGATTGTGTGCGCGCTGCCATTGTTAGCAATTATCTCAACGTACTTCATGCTCTTATCCCGTACCGATATTTATTCGCATGCCCTAGAGTACAAGATTTTCAAACCTAACATTCAAGTTTGTCAGTGAGTTTTGCTGTTACACTCGATGTCACTAAATTCACGAAATTATATAGGTGTCGGTTCATGGCTATAAACGTAACTAAAGGCGCAATTGATCTTGGGATTGTTACCAAGGATGCTCAACCTCTCATCAAATTCTATTCTGACACGCTAGGGCTACCCATCGCCGGCGAGATGGATATGCCTGGCGGCGGACACATGACGAGATTGAGTTGCGGTGATACAACGTTGAAAATTGTGGTAAATGGTCGAGAGCCAAAGGGCGCATCTGTGTCTGGTGGCATTGGCGGAGCACCGGGTTTTAGGTACTTCACAATATCCGTCGACAATCTAAAAGAAGCAACCGCAGAGTGTGATGCGGCCGGCTACAAGATAGCTGTTGCACCGACAGAAATAAGAACCGGCGTGACAATTAGCATGATCGAAGACCCCGATGGTAATTGGGTTGAATTGTTACAAATGAGTTAGGACAAAACTTGCCATGGTTGCTTATCTTTTTTGGATAAGCATTTGAGATAAGC
>TARA_B110000285_G_scaffold81698_1_pt1 | contig 12630 bp, 7 predicted proteins | sample TARA_B110000285 | Tara Oceans TARA_B110000285 (sample SAMEA4397756) | marine metagenome | biome: Polar Biome; feature: [SRF] surface water layer (ENVO:00010504); material: water (ENVO:00002006), including particulate matter (ENVO:01000060) such as... | depth 5 m
ACAGACAGCAACCAGCAAGCACTCACAACTAATATTTGCTTCATCATCATAGGTCTCTTATTGTTCGGATCTTGTGTGAGCTGCAAGGGACATTTTTCGTGATAATCAGAAAACCGTTTTAATACGATTACTGAAGAACAACCACAAAGAAACCGGTCTTCTCACCTCCTATCGGAAGAGAGGTCGAATAGCTGGTAGTCGATCCCGAATCTGCAGCGTAATCTGCCTGATGCACGGTAGTCCAATCTGACAGGTCTGGGCTGAAAAGGATATCAAAGGTGTTCGCTGGCTGTGAAGGCCAAGTCAATTGCAGGTCGCCAGCCGGAAGCGTGCTCTGCTCCAAGTAAAAAAAACTGTCAGAATCCAAAGGATTCACACCGAGTTCTAACTCTGCTCCATCCGGCGTGCCATCCGCATCCGTATCCAAATTGTCCGGATCAATTTCGTTTACATCGACCAAGCCATTACGATTGGCATCCTCAGTGGTATCGGATGCGCCATCACCATCCAGATCGACCGAAGGTGTGTTTGGAATCTCAATCACATGGTCACTGTCGCGGACGGCATCGGTCGGCTTCAAGGGACCAAAGCCCCACTCACTCTCGAGCATTTGTGCCAAGCGACGGGTGAGCTCCATGGTCGTATCCAGATCCGTGGTCGCCAGGTTGATCGACTCCGTGGGATCGGTCGATAGATCGTAAAGCTCGTGGCTATTATTCGCATATTGATAGATGAGCTTCATCTCCCCTTTACGAATCCAGGAGAAATAGCTGGCGCTACCGCTATTGCTACCGCGGTTGTGAGGGAAGTGAATGGCGATCTCCTGGGGGCGGTGTTCACCCGCAGTTCCTGCAAAATAAGGCGCGAGATCGTGACCATCTTCACCAAAGCCTGCCGGATTTGAAATACCAGCTGCAGCCAGCATCGTGACTGGCACATCCCAAATTGCGACGAGATCATCCTCGATCGAATTGGCGACAATCGGTCGAGCCTGTTGAAACGCGTTCGATGCATTATTGGTAATCCAGGATGCAATAAACGGAATGCGGGCACCGCCCTCCCATTTGTAGCCTTTCTTACCACGCACTGGCAGATCACTGTAGATTCCGCCCGAGAGACCATCCGCTCCCGCAGCCGGACTATCGGAACCATTGTCGCCGAGAAAGATAACGAAGGTGTCTTCATCAAGACCTAGATCGATGACCTTCTGACGGATCGATCCAACAGCCATATCCATGCCCTCGACCATCGTGGCAAAGCCTGCATGCTCCGTATTGAGAGCGGCACTGTAATCGCCTGTCGCATGCGGATTGATCGGGAAACGTGGGGTTTGGCTATTCACCGCGTGCACCGCATAAAAACTCATATAGAGGAAGAACGGCTTACCATCATTCGCGGCATCTTCGATTGCCTTGTTAGCCTCAGTCGCGAGCGCCTGTGTAAGGAAAGTCCCAGTGCCTGCACCTGGCACATTTGGCACACGTGTCGCCGACCAGTTCGTGTAGCTGTCCGGTTCGCCTGCCGCGACGCCGCCGATGTTGATATCGAAGCCAAGGTCGATAATATCTACGCCACTCCCAGAGCTAGAGAAATGTCCCTTACCGCAGTGTATGGTTCGGTAGCCGTTTTGACGTAGCGTTTCTGGCAGTGTCACATCCGTTTCATCCAATCCGGATTCACGCCAATTCGCGGGCCAATTGTCCGCATTATTGGCAGGAATAAAGTTCGTGATCGCATGACGCGCACCGGTGCGGCCGGTCATGATCGACGCACGCGATGGCGAACAAATGGTGTGCGCATAAGCCGAGGTGAAACGCATGCCCGTGCTCGCCAAGGTTTCCATATTCGGCGTCTGGTAGAAGTCATTGAAATTATAGCTGACCGGATGACCATTACCATCGAGAATAAAGGACACCGAGGAATCATGAACACCCATATCATCGACGAGGAAAACAATCAGGTTCGGACGTGGGTCGCCGACGCCAACGGTCATGGCAGTAGTCTTCACAATCGAGCCCTTGGTCGCCGTGAGTGTATACTCAGTGGTCGCGTCAACCTGCAGCAGCGTCGAACCGACACCATCGGTGCTCAGTGCAGCCACATCGATGTTGCCAGGATTGAGTATCAGCGAGTCGTAGTTCACCACATTCCATGAGAACTCAACCTCGGTTCCACTCGTCACGTATCCATCATCCACCTCGAAGGCAGTGATCGTCGTAGGCGGCAAGCCCGCACCGATTTGAATACCATTGACCGCTGAACGCGCACCACTCGAAGCTCCAGTGAGCGTAAACGAGTCACCCGACAATCCACTGAAGAGAACATACTCCTTACCGTCCTCAAAGCTACCGGAGAAATCGCTGCTGTCATTGATGATTTTAGTCTCTGCACCAATCGTGTAGGACATCGTCCGGCTGCCATTGGCATCGCCATAAACAATAACATAATACTCTCCTGAAATATCAGCGGGTAGATTAGAGACAGTAAGCGCCTCGGAACCGGAAAGGCCATACCAAGCGGCCATCATTACAGCGTCTTTATCGTCCTGAGAAATACCATTGGTTGCCGCATAACCGTGGTTGCCACTAATCGAAGCCCCCGAAGCAGTTCCATTCGCCCCCGTCAAGGCAACCGGCCCGAAAGTATTCGCGTCGTTGCCACCATTATTCAGGTTGTTCCAGACGTCTGCTGAGGGATCGACCACTACGCCTTGTGTCGGCGGTGCATTCCCCTCCACCATGGCAGTCGCGGTCGCTGAAGCAGCGTGGAAAGCAATGTAGATTTCGTTTACAGGAGCGGGTCCAGTTGGTGCTGCGTCTTTGCCTTCGCTCAACAAGGCTTCGAGCTCACTGACGGCAAGCGCCGAGTCGTAGACTTTCACATTGGCATAGTCTCCCGCCCAAGAGAGGTTCTGCCTACGGTTCACTCCAATACGAAAATCCTGCATCCCGAAGACCGAAGTCAGCGTCGATCCGATCTGTGTGAGCGAACCACCGTCTTGAGTCGCATAAAGTTTAACGTCCGTGCCATCCGTCCAAACCACGACATGATACCATGTGTTTTCAACAAACTGAAAGCTGCCCCCTTCGGCAACAGTCCCATTGTCCCCTGTCAGCTGAGTCTCGTCTAAGTATTCAAGCTGCCAGTCGTTACTCGTATCCGAAAGCGTCGTATTATCGCTGGACGAACAGAGCGAGGTATTGCCGGCAGGCGTTGCATCCGCAGTGCGGAACCAGAGTGACACCGTGTAGCTGCTGCCAGGATTCAAGGAGGATACCTTGAGGTAACTATTCAAACTAATGGCCGCACTATAACCGTCAGCATTCACACTGACCGTTCCCGTTTGGGCCAAGGTATGACTGTTGCCAGACGAATCATCGAGCAAGTTGCCGTCACCGAAATAATAGTGGGCAACAGTGTCCGCATGCAGCAGGCCGCTGACAAATAGGCATGCAGCGAGCAAAAAGTTTCGAAGAAATGACGACATGGAAATAAGCGTAATGGATGGTTGAACGTGCATGAACAGCAGCACTGGAGACAAAAAAAACGCCCGGAGAATAACCCCGGGCGTTTCCCCTATAATATGAATGATCCCAACTCCAGCTCCTGAATCGCTGCAGCCCTCGGGATACTACCCTAATAATTGCCCCTAAAGTTATCGGCGACGACGGAGCATGATCGCGCCAAGAGCGAGCAATCCACCAATCAATGCATAGCTGCTTGGCTCTGGAACAACGACGGTATAACCGGCGAAAAGCCCAGATCCTGGACCACCAGCCGTCGATACAAAATTGAGCCCCAGGTCCGCGCTGGCGTCAGTCGTTGTGACGCTGATGGTGTAAGCGAAGGTCGATCCCGTGCCAAAGACAACTGAGCTACTCAGACCACTAATCGCCCCAGATGCAGTTGAGTTCGAGACATTTCCACCGGCATCGGTGAGGTCGTAATTGATGGTAAAATTGCGGTTATTATCGGTATGCCCTAGGTAAAGGGTGATATCAAAGGTGCCAACGCCCAGGTCATTGAAGTTGATGGTAAAGGCATCATCAGTAGGGCCAAACTCCCGGAAGGAGCCGAACGCAGCATTCCCGTCGAAAGTAAGGCCCGATGCTGAATTAGAACCACTCATTCCAGACTTATTCTCAGTGACAGCCACTGCGCCAATGGAAGAACTGCCACTCACCGAAGTCAGAACGGATCCACCATTATCGAGAGTCCCGTAAGCTTGGTTGGTGTAGACACTGCTGCCATTGAACAGACCAGGGCCAGTGGCGGTGTCACCATTCACACTGACATAGCCCCAATCGGCAGTGCCTGTCGTGCTGATAGTGCCATTCGAAAGTCCACTGAATTCAGATGAGTTCACTGTGGCGGCTTGCACGGCACAGCTGAATGCGGTTGCAGCAGTCGCTGCGACAATAAGGGATCTGGAGTAAGTCTTCATATATTTGAGGTATTTGGGTTGGTAATAAAACTACAGATGTTCGCGATGCGTGCATCATGGTATCATTAAACCACATAGTTCCGACATTGAACATCCTCATTTTTGAGGATGTTTTAAATCTAGCGAATCAGATATATTTGGGAGACCACTCCTTCCCTCATTTAGTGCTATACAGCGAATAACAGGCAGACTACTGTTATACACTCCTCGCTGCTCAAAAGCACCCGAACTGCTGCGACCTTAGGCACCCATGCAAGCACGTCTCCGACAATTTGTCTTACTCCTACTCACGAGCACGCTCAGCGCATGCGCACAAGCTGAGCTCGCGAAACTGTCAACAACCGAACTGGAAGCACGCATTGAGGCGATCGATAGCGAACTCGAGACACTCGCACACAAAAGCCTACGCAGTGGCTTTGGCTCGATCGGCTGGCGCTCAGCTGAACATCCAGACCCACGGCATACTGAATGGCTGCAGGTTGATCTAGAGGCGGCAAGTCAGGTCGACCAAATCGTCCTCGTGCCATCGATTAAGCGCGACAACGAGGGAGGCTTCAATGCCGATGGCTTTCCGCTGCAATTTAAAGTCCTTGCAGGCAGACAGGGAGACCCGGCAGGCCAAGTCCTCGCTAGCTTCTCAGCCGCCGACGAGTTACTGCCTCGTATCGCCCCCGTAATGATCCCTTGCAAGCTTGAGGCTGATTGGGTTCGCGTCGTTGCCACCGAATTGGGCACACGCCAATTCGATGGCGCATACAACCTTGAATTAGCTGAGATCATAATTTTCAACGGTGAAGAGAACATCGCACTGAATCGACCGGTCACTGTATCATCGGGCGAACCTGAGCATGTGAACGCCCGCGCCAGTGTTTTCCTGGTCGATGGCACTCTCCCCTACCTCATGAACAGCGGTCGAGGTGAAGCGAGCATCGCCTTCCTCAGTTGGTCCGAAATTGGCACGCAGCCCTCCATCACCATTGACCTAGAGACGAGTCAGCCGATCCATCGGATACACCTTCACTCTGTCGATTTAAGCGACACGGTGCCACAGTCGACCCCCTCCGGCTTTGCCACTCCAGAGCACATACGTATTGAGGGCGCAAATCAGGCAGATTTTTCAGATGCGGTTCATCTCGTCGATTATACTAAAGCAACGATCTACGACCTTGGCCCGATATTGATGCGCGATTTCCCCGAGACCAGCTGTCGCTATGTGCGTATCACCGCACTCAAACCATACATCCTCGAAAAAGACTATACGCCACGTAGCCGTATGGGCTTTGCGGAAATCGAACTCTTTGCGAACGGCCACAACGTAGCTATCAATAAGCCGGCGAGTGGAAACTTACTGAACACCGAACGCTCCCTCACAACGCTGACTGACGGGCGCAATCAATACAGCAGCATCCTCCCCGTGCGTCAGTGGGTGGAAGAACTCGCTCGTCGCCACGATCTTGAACGGGAGCGACCACTCATCGCAGAAGCACTGGATGTGCGCTATGCACAACAGAAAGTAAATGTGCGACGTCTCACTTGGCTCGCTGCAGTTCTGCTAGGCGGCATCGCCTTCACCCTACTAATCGATCGAATGATTAGCATGCGCGATCTAGCGAAACAGCGCGAGCGCTTTGCTGCAGACCTCCACGATGAACTGGGTGCGAACCTGCATACCATCGGTCTACTCAGTGACTTAGCCGAAGAAGAGGAACATGCGTCCGAGGAACTCACGGTAATCCATCAACGCATCCGTAATATCACCGAACAGACGAGCACCGCGATGCGACATATGACCAACTTAGTGGACGCGGAAGAACTCTACACTGGACTCCTCGATAACATGCAGCGTGCCGGGCGTCGCATCATGGCAAAACTCGAACACGACATCTCGGTCGATGGCGAAGACACTCTCGCAAAGCTGAGTCCGCATACACGCACCGACTTGTTTCTTTTTTATAAAGAGTGCTTAGTGAATATCAGTCGCCACTCCGAGGCCACCAAATATCGCACCCACCTGTTCGCAACGAATAAACAAATTGACCTACGCGTCCACGATAACGGACGCGGCATCTCAAGCGGCATTCCCAAATCGCTTAAACGCCGTGCCAAACTACTTGGAGCTAAGATACAAATCGATAGTCAAACTGAGGGCGGCACCACCATTCACCTCACGCTACGTCTCAGCCGCAAACACATCACCCGCACATGACCCAGCCCATACGAATCATACTGGTCGAAGACCATGCCGAATACCGCGAAGTCATCGAAATGGCCTTGCGCAAAGAAGCTGACCTCGAGCTCGTCGACCAATTTGGAACCGCTGAAATGGCCTTACGCAAGATCGAGAACCCTGTGAGTCAACAAACCCCAGACATCGTTCTATTGGATCTAAATCTCCCCGGAATGAGTGGCCTAGAGGCGCTGCCCTGGTTTCAGAAGTATAGCCCACACACAAAGATCATTATCCTCAGTCAGTCGGATAAAGAAAACGATGTCTATGAGGCAATCTTACAAGGCGCGTCCGGCTATCTCCTGAAGTCTTCAACGATTCGCCAAATCAAAGAAGGTATTCGTAGCGTGATCAACGGTGGCTCGCCTCTAGATGCGAATGTGGCGAGCTATATCCTAAAGGCCATGAAGTCCAAACTTCCGAAGCCATCTTCAGACATAGCGCTGTCCAATCGCGAAATGGAAACCCTCATTCTCATGGCAGATGGGCTTTCGAAGAAAGAGATCGCCGATCAATTGGGCATCGGCGCCACAACGGTGGTCACTCATGTCAACCACATCTATCAAAAGCTCAATGCGGCCAATGCGCCCGCAGCTGTTTCGAACGCTTACGAAGCTGGTATATTACCTCTCAAAAAGAAGTAGCGTTACTGTAGAGGGTGCGAAGTCGGCGTTACGGAAACCGTCCAGGAGGCGTCACTCACCGACGTGATACTCTCTCCCGCTTGGGTGGTGACCTCCAGCTTGCAGATCAACCCGGCGGGCGATGGAGCCTCTCCGTCGTTCCGGGCATAATCTGAGTTGGGCGGGGAGAACGGCGAAACGTCAATAGCCAGGGGGCTTCCTCGGTGCAGCGGTTCGGGCGAGGCGGTCGATTGGAAATTGAACTTTCAGACGGCCTTTGCACCGTTGGCGAGTTGATCAAAAGCGACTAAAAATGAAACAATCAAACGACAAAAGATGAGCAATTGCAAACATGACGACATGACCCCATTTTCAGTCCCCCTTTTCAGTCCCAGCGCCCACAGCTACCGAGTCGGAGCCTATACGACGCACGTTTGCTAAAGCACCCAGAGGGCATAACACACCCAAGGGCATAACACACCCAGAGGGCATGATACACCCAGAGGGCATGACACTGCACGCTACCTACAAAACCAAAAAAGGCCGCGCTCCCCAGCGCGGCCTTTAACCCTAATAGGATTACCCCTATATAGAAAAACTTCTAGTTGCCCTGCGGCATCGCTCAGCGCCTAGCGGCGATGACGCAGCATCACAAAGACGAGGCCTGTCAAGCCAGCCAGCAGCGCGTAGCTGCCGGGTTCTGGGATTACCGAAGAAAAGTTCCCTGTTGCAGCAAGCGTGTTAAAGTTGCTCTCTCCAAAGGTGGTGCGAAGACCTTGCCCCAGCCCCCATTTCTCATCTAAATACACCTCGACGCCCTTGCGGTCAAAGTCACTCAGCGCCGTGTCAAACAGGATGATTTCAGCGATGTCGCCTTCCCATGCACGACCGTCACCATAAACACTAGAACGGTCCGCGCCGATATTGTAGCCTGTTAACGTCTGCGTCGAGGCGTCCACGCCGCTGTAGAGGTTGAATGAGCCTGGGTTTCCTTGCGAGCTAAGGGTTCCGTTGAGATAACGCTCATCCAAAGCGGTCTCACCCCACAAGGCAGTTGAATTTCTGGCGCCGATCCAGTAAATTTCAGTCCCGACACTTCCGTCTCCACTAAAAAGACCATTATAAGAATTAAATGTTGTATTGCTATATTTAGCCACACTGAACGCAGTGCCGATGGTGTAGGTATCCGGTATGGTAAAGTAATCACTGCCGTCGAAGTTGACGACCGCCAAGCCGTTCTGCGCGCCAGCCACAACCGTCGGATCACCAGTATTCGTTGCATCGTAGCCATTACCCGAGGAATCAGCCCAAGTATTGATAGCGCCAGCACTCAAGCCCGACGCATCATACCGCGCAACGACCGCCGCCTGTGTGGTTAGACTTGAGGTCAGTATCCCTGCAAGCAGCAGGCTGGGTAGTTTTGAGGTGTTATTCATATATTTGTGGTTCTATTGTTATTGTTTTAGTAGAGTGATTTAAAAAAACGAGTCTCTGCATGTCGCACTCTGCTCCATCCAGGAAATGTTTTTTTAGTTCCGCACCATTCTACCATATTTTATTTAACCGTATAATTAGTGATTACTAGGGGTAGCCTTGACTTAGTATTTCATTGATTTGAAGCCACAGTATACACTGCAACAGTCGGCTGCGCATCGCACGTTTGTGCGATGCGGGTGAAATAAATACGCGACTACCTGCCAGTCATGATCCGAACTGGCCCAAGCAGGCCAGCTGGCTGGAGTTTACCACTGGCATTCGGTCTGTTTGAGAAGGTGTAACGTCCCGCGGTAAAGGATCTTCCGCCCAGCAGGCCGTTCTCCCACTGCAGGTTTCTGACGTCTTTGTCTTTCGGTTGCTGATCGCCCACAAGACGATTGTGCCAGGTATTCGTGACCTCAACTTTCAACAGATTATTAGTCTGCTTCAATACACCTGCAGGGAGCTTGATTCGGTAGGGCGCGCTCCAAACGGTTCCGAGCGACTGGCCATTGAGCGCGACCCGAGCGATGTCCTCGATATGGCCGAGATCCAAGAAGGTCTCAGAATCCAGTTCGGCAGGATTGCCGTCAAAGCGTGTCTGATAAATGGCGATGCCACTGTAGTATTTGATCCCGGACTCCTCATGGGCGTTCCAATCCGTTAGTGTGGCGAAGGGCACAGGTTGATCGGGGTCGCGAACGTGTGCTTTAGGTCCTCGACCTGCGCATTCGCATCACGACCCATATCCGCAGCGCCCCGCTCTTCAGCGGCGTTGAGCGATCCCGCGGCGAGCAGCAGGCAAAAAAGAGAAGTTAGTTGATTTATTTTATAAAATTATACGAAAGGTGAAGGGTCCCCATCCAGAGATGGGCAAGCCGGCCCTGAGTAAACCGCCGACTATACACGATCAATTGAATCCCCCACATCGCACATCTGTGTGATTCTTTATGACAACAGGAAAAGGGTGATTATTACCAGGCCCCTGCCGACCATGCCCGCCAGGGCACTCTCTCGAACCAGTCCAACACGCACACATCGAGCACGACCACTAATACACTCGAAGGAACACCACACCGTGCGCACTCACCGCAGCGGAAAAGTCATCTGTCAACTCGCCAATATCTTGCTGGCGCCAAAGGTCACGAATCGTTCCGGTCATACCTAGGTCTTCAGCTGTAAATCCAATCACTTGTACGTCATCGGCTAAGTTAAACAAACCGACGGCCTTACTGCCATCTGCTAAATCCTTCGCCCAAATTTCGAAATTCCCTTTGTCGTTCTTGATCCGATATCCCTGCTTGCACAAGGCATCCTGATTGACTGCGAGCACTTCTGTATTCGTCACCAAATTGAGATCAAATGCGTCCATTGTCGGAACATTACAGGAGAGCAAAAGCGGCTGAGTGAACAGCGACCACAGTGTGAGCTGCAAATATTGTTCTGCTGGCTTCAAGCGTGAGGGATGAAAGACTTTCTCGGCGCGATTCGGGCGGCCCATTGGCCCGATCTGGAGCATGTCCAAATCACCATAGGCTCCCGGACGAGTGTTCGCCAAGCGTGCGGCAAGCGCATCATCAAAGGGCGCAATCAATCGATGCCAGTTAGCGTGAATATCGGCGGTCAGGCGCCAGAGATTACTGTGCGACTGCACGAAGGCATCCTCTGTAGGCTTATGCTCAGGTGATAGGCTGATCACAATGTCACGATCCAGGGATCGAAAATCATTATAGAAACGTTGGGTAATGCCATGCTCCGCACGCTTTTCTCTAATAAAGCGAACGGACTTCACCCCCGAGGCTATTTCTTTATCCGTAAGCAAGTCCCACTCGAGCCAATCATATTTCACATAGTCGATGCCCCAGTCTGCGAACTGCGCGGCATCCCGATCGACAAACCAAACAGGCCCTACTTCACAAATACGTTTCTCAATCCCACTCGGAAAACGCCCGAAGACTTGATACGGATTATCGCGTTTGTCTTCAGCGATATAATAGGCGCTGTAATCGCCTGCCTCGTTGGGCGCAGTGCCGCCGACATAGCCAGCAAAGGTCGACATCCACGCGGTCGAATAAATACCGACTTTCAGTCCCTGTGAATTCACGTAATCGACCATCGCCTTCATATCGTTAAATTTCGCATTAGCCTGAATGCGCTTGGTCTCTGGATCGCGCTCGCCCATCCAGCAGTCGTCGATATTAACATACGTCCAACCCGCTGCTTGAAGTCCCTTTTCGCGCATGGAAGTTGCCATGTCGCGAATCGCTTTCTCGTTCACCCCTTCGGAGTGCACATACCAACTATTCCACCCCATCGGAGGCGTCAGGCAAATCGTATCCCCCACACGAAGCGTCAGCTCGCGCGACGCACTGCCCTTGGCATTACTCGCAGTGACCGTTACGATCACATCACCAGCCTGCTCTGGAGCGCGCCCCGTGATCCACCCCGTTTGCGGGTTAATGGACACACCTTGCGGTAAGCCCGTCGCCGCGAAAGTCATCGGCCGCTCTCCAGTAGCCGTTACGCAGGTGCGAATCGGCTTGCCCGGGCGCACCCCAAAAACCGACGCGCCCGTGAGCTTCGGCTCTGCCCCAGGCTTCGGAGTCAGCACCTCTTTGCCAATAATCGTGCCATCGTAATCAAACGCACCCAGCGAGGCATAAAACGATTCCCCATAAACATCACCAGTTAGGCCATTACCTTGTTCGACCTTGATGTCTCTCAACAAGCCTTGAATGAACTCCTTAGTATCCTGCTTAAAAGTCACAGTCACACCCAACGCTCCATGAGTCGCATGTAGTTCTTTTTTGAATACAATTGATACGGCGTCTTGCCCATCGATATAGTTTGGCGCATAGCTACCACGGAGAAGCGGACGTCCATTGGATCGATCCGTCAATGCCACCACCACTGGAGCGACATATTCCTGTCCCGCCTTCGCACCCAAGCTCAGAGAGACCCGTATGGAATCTCCCTGCGCAGGGTCAAAGGCCTGTCCCAAATCAATGGTAACCCCGGCCTCGTTGCCCTGCAATCCGGTCTGGAAAAACATCCAAGGTTGACCGTTACCGCCGCTTGGCTGTTGGGCATTGCTTTCGACTCCGACACTGCCAGATCTATAATCACCAAAGGCCTCAAGCAGAGGATAGGCAGCAGAGAAGTCGCCGCCCGGAGCGACCGCTCGGCTGACAGGTTCAGAAAATTGGATCGGCTCGGCGACAAGTGAAGCGACCGAAAAAGAAGCGGCTGAGCCGATCATGGCTACGGAATTACAGAATCTATTCATTTTATAAAATTATACGAAAGGTGAAGGGTCCCCATCCGGGGATAGCCAAGCGGATCGAAGTAAAGCGACAAACTATACACGATCGATCGAATACCCCACATCGCACATCTGTGCGATAAGCGCAGTTTTTTTTGATGCGATGCCTTTGAAGCTTCATGAATCGTCGAGCCTTCAAATCGCATACGCCCCTTCGCAGCTGCGCTCTGCATCTGTGGGCCAATCCTCTGTGGCCTCACAGCGATTGCTGCCCTGATCAGACGCCGACGCTAACTTTGAGATAAAAATCACACGCATCGCACAAACGTGCGATGCGCAGCCAGCATCAATGGGTTATACTCCGTTCATCATTAACCTCATTCATCCAATTGCCCCCGACACAGGCTCCTTAATTACCCTAAGCACATTAAAAATACATCTAAAAAAATCCTCACCGCCTCTGCCCTGATCGGTGGTTGCTTTGCACTCAGCACAGTGATGCTACGCCGTCGCCAACGATAAATTTCATATTATGGGATAATATCATACAGATATTATATTAGGGGAAGGTCGTAACCGAAGGGTTGCGGCCTTTTTT
>TARA_B110000285_G_scaffold209858_1_pt1 | contig 12622 bp, 10 predicted proteins | sample TARA_B110000285 | Tara Oceans TARA_B110000285 (sample SAMEA4397756) | marine metagenome | biome: Polar Biome; feature: [SRF] surface water layer (ENVO:00010504); material: water (ENVO:00002006), including particulate matter (ENVO:01000060) such as... | depth 5 m
TTCATCTTCTGATACAGAAATTAAACCCAAATTATTTTGTATATTTTCATCAAAATTATTATTAGATTGCATAATATGATTTTCTTCTCGACTATTTAATACTGATATATTATCTTGTCCTTGTTGGTGGTTTTGAATTAAATCAAACATTACATCTACTTTTTTTTCCATAGATGAAATTTTATTTCTAAAATATAAAAACAATAGAGTACAACCTAAAGCAGAAATACTTAAACTAATGACAAGTCCTCGTGAGATAACCATTCTTATTAGGTATTTATAAATTAAATTTCAAAAATAAACGGACGTTAAATTTTTTCTAAAATACGAATTGACATTTTTATAATATTTTCAGGATATTGTAAATTTCTTAATACACTAACACCTCCTTTTATAGTAGATATACCATTTGTTATTTTATATGTATAAACAGGATTTTTATTTTCATCTGCGATAGTTTTCATCGATTTGTTGGTTATTTCAGATTTTTTTTCAAATAAAGAACATAATTTAATAAAATGTGTGGTTAATAAAAACCTAACATTTGGGTTTTTAGATATATAATCTAAGTAAGAAAATGCGCTGCTTATTGCTTCATAAGGATTTGTCCCAGAATATAATTCATCGAAAATACAAAAATGTTTTTTATCAGGATATTTATCAATACAATCTAATATATCTTTACACCTTCTTGCTTCGGCTTGAAATAAACTATCTCTAGAACAACTGTCTGGTATATTTATATAAGAATGGATATAATCGAATGTGCTTGTTTGACATTCATCAAAAAACCCTAAACCTAATTGTTGAGTAAGTAATAGATTTATAATTGTTGCTTTTATTGTTGTGGTTTTTCCTGCAGCATTTGGACCCGTTATAATTACATTTTTATCCATATTTATAGAATTTTTGACAGGTGTTTCAATAGTTGGATGATACATTTTTTTTAATTTAAATGTGAGTTTTTTTTTGAAAGTACACTTATTTAATTTTTTCTGTTTTAAATTATTATTTATACCAATTAACGTATCAATATAGCCGTGGAATCCAAATGAAAAACCTATTATATTTTCAAGTTCTTGGTCGTCATATAAAATATAAAAATTTCTCATCAGTTTTCCTATATATGTTATTTTACCTAATTTTTGACTATTATTTGGTAAATCTCGTATAGAATTGTGGAAAATTTGTAATCTTTCAATATAAGCATTTAATTTGTGATTGAATTTAGTATATGATTTATATTGTCTTGTTAATCTCAAAAAGTATTTCATTTTTTCAATACTATAATCTAAATAATTGTTTATAATTTCAAGTTGATTTGTGATATAAAAAGAGTTTTGATAAAATCGGTAGCAACTAAGGAAATTTTGATAAATATTCCAGACGTACATACCTGCAGCAAAAAGTATATACATTTTTTGACCAAGTGTTGCTGAATTAAAAGAAAAAAACAATTTACCGACAGCGTGTTGCTTAATATTTTCCAGTAATATTTTATAGTATGTTTGCCATGTCATAGGTAACTTCATAGCTTTTAATACAAAAAAGGGTATAAGAAGTATAAATATAGGAGTTATTAGTTGTAATACAGGAGATGAAATATTGTAAAAACTTAAAATAGAAAGAAATAATGTGGATTTATTCAACCATTTTATTTTTTCCCACTCTACATATTGATATTTTTCCATAAAATCATTTTGATATTTCACTTCTCTCCAGGATTTTAACATATTATTTACAGTTTCGTTATCAATTGGTATTGTTCCAATATCTTTGTATAATTTTTGTGAATCTTTTAAAAAATGTTTGTCAGAGGTATAATATTCACCCCATGATTTTATACTAGTTTTCCCTAATTCTGTTTTTGGATTAAAAACATAAGTATAAATTGGGTCTATCTCGTTGTCGATTGTTTTTTCCAATTCTAAATCTATTTTCAAATTATCTAACACTTTTGTTTTATTGTCTAAAAACGCAATAGGTAATTCAAATTTGTCTTTAGAGAAAAAATTTTCTTTATCAATCATTTTAATCAATAAAGAAAATCTATTTTATTATTAAACGACTATTAAACGACTATTACACGATTAACCAAGGCTGAGGTGTTTTGTGTAATCCGAAGGCATTTCAGCAATCTCCGTATGATAATACTCCTCGAAGGTTTTAAGTCTGGGTGCGTCGTGTTTTGAAGTAAAATTAATAGCTACGCCCTTTCTCCCCCATCGTCCAGAGCGACCAATTCTATGAAGATATGTATGTTCGTTTCTAGGAATATCAAAATTAATAACCATACTTACCTGCTGGACATCAATTCCTCTGGCAAATAAATCTGATGTAATTAACACCCTACATCCACCAGCTTTAAAATCTTTATGGACCGCTTTTCTTTCCATGTCTGGCATTTTTCCATGAATTTTTTTAACTGGGAAATTATCTGATGTCATCGCTTCTTCTAAATCATCTACTCTTCTGGTGCTATTACAATATATGATTGCTTGTGATAAAGTTAGACTTGAAAATAGGTCTTTAATACACTCATATTTTTGTAAATCGTCTTCTAGATTAATATAGTATTGTGCTATTCCTTGTAATGTAAGTTGTTCTGCTTTAACAAGAATTTTGACAGGATGTCTAAGAAATTTATCTGTCAATTCTTGTAAATCACACGGCATGGTAGCACTAAATAATCCAACCTGAATATCGTTTGGAGTATATTGGAATATTTTATACATTTGCTCCGTAAACCCTGATGACAACATCTCATCCGCTTCATCAACTACAAGAATTTTTAAAGTAGAAGATGTCAAATATTTTCTACGAAACATATCATGAATTCTACCCGGAGTTCCAATCACTACATGAGGTGTATTTTCTAATAGTTGCTGTTTATCTTTTTCTACAGAAGTTCCTCCTACAAGCAATTGTGTCTTGACTTTTAGAAATCGACCGATATCGTCCATTACTTGTTTTATTTGATTTGCCAACTCGTGTGTTGGTGCTAAAATTAAAGCTTGTGTTTCTGGTTTTGTTTCGTCTATAATTTGTAATATACCAGTTACAAATGCTCCTGATTTTCCTGTTCCTGACTGTGCCTGAGCGATAATATCCCTGGGTGGTCTAGAAGTCATCGGGATTAATGCTTTTTGTTGAATAGGACTAGGTTTTTCAAATCCAAAGGCATAAATACCCCTTAATAATTTTGGTTTTAAATTTAATACCTCGTCGTCCCATTGAGATATTACGCTATATTTCGATGAACGCGTGTCAGCACTTGTTTCAGCACTCGTTTCGGTGCTTGTTTTATTTTCGTTTTCGGTTTTGAGAGAAGTCATCGTGAATAATAATGATATTTATTATTTAAGTCTGTTTCAATTTTAACTTATATGTAATATAAAATTGATATAAAAAAATTATCATATTACTTGTTATTAAAGCTATGACGAGTATTCTTGCTAACAGACAATACACCTTGAGTGATTATAAGAACCATGAACAATTACATATTAGCAACGAATTAAATATAGATATAATTGAAAGGATAAATAGAATTGCCAAGAGAGTTGGAGCACCTTCCTATCAAAAAACACCGGTCTTTAAAAGAAACCATTATCATAATAAAAATATTAAAAAGGAAAACATTACCTCGGCTGATTGGGAAACAATAAGAAATTTTAAAAAAACGACTTTGGCAAAAAATACAGAAGGTATTGAAGTCTATATGGATAAAATACGGTCTTGTTTGAATAAACTTACAGATAAAACATATGACCTAATGCTTGACGAAATTAAATATATTATGAAAGATATTAATAATAAGGAAAACAAGGAATCCTTTGAAAATATCGGAGAAGCTATATTTGAAATTGGCAGTTTTAATAAATTTTGGTCTTTATTATACGCAACACTTTATAAGGATTTAATCAAGGTCTATCCTTTTATGAAAGATATTTGTATTAAGAATTTTCAAAGTTTTAAAGGGTTGTTTGAAACTATAAACTACTGTGATTCTAATGAAAATTATGATACATTTTGTAAATATAATAAAGAAAATGAAAAGAGGAGAGCACTTAGTAGTTTCTTTGTTATTTGTGCTGATTTGGATATTATCAGCAAAGCAGAAATGACTAAAATTATTGTAGGGTTTATCGATAGAGTAAAAAAAGATATTGAAAAAGAAGGGAAATTAAACAACGTGGAAGAAATGGTTCAAAATATTAGTATTATGATTAACGCGGGTAAAAAATTCCTTACTAATTTAGATGAGTTTGATTATATTTTACAAGAAATTGAAATATTTTCTACGATGAATCACAAAAAATACCCAAGTCTTAGTAGTAAAATTGTATTTAAATTTATGGATTTATATGAAGAATTAGAAGAATTAGAAGAATAAGAATTAGAAGAAGAATAAGAAGAATAAGAATTAGAAGAAGAATAAGAAGAATAATAATAAATAATATAAACATTTACGGCTTTATATTAGTTATATGAGTAGTAAAAATTTATCTTTTTCTTTGATTGAATCTAATACAGAACAAAAGACATTAGGCGAAGTTACGTATGATACGTTAGTTTCTCTAGTAAACGCACAAACTAAAAACATTACGAATGAATATCATGTTGATGACTTTACATTAGATGATTATATCGCACGCGAATTAGACTATAAAGAAAATTATACAAAAAAAAAATTAGAAGTTATAGCTGATTATTATGATATATCAAAAAGAAAAAAAAATAAGGAAGAGTTAATCGCAGAAATTGTTATTTTTGAAAAAGAGCCGATGAATTATGATATGACACAAAAAAGAAAAACATTATGGTTTTATATGGAAGAAATTAATAACGATAGTTTCTTAAGTAAATTTTTAATATTAGATTAAATTATATGGTATTATCAAAAATTACGAATGAAATTTCTTATCAGGAATTAAAAACAATTGACGAAAATGATAAAGGTAGGGATGTTTCTATGTACGAGATAAATTTATTTAATATTCCTGTTGTAATAGCTTTAGGGGAGATTAAATATACCTTTGTCGACCAAAATATTCTTTTTGTTCCTGTTTATTTAGTAGTAGATACCGATAATAAAATTTATCAAATAGGAGTTTATGAATTTCCTAGTGAAAAATTAGAAAACATAAAGGATGAAGAAGGTGATTTAGATATTTCAAATATAGATGGACCACTATTATACTCCTTTATTAATAAACCATATGTTGAAAAATGCATGAAAAATGAAAATTTAGTACCTGACTATGATTCTGGTGATGAAGAAGGTGATGAAGAAGATGATGAAGAAGATGAAGGTGATGAAGAAGGCGATGAAGGTAAAAGTGATTCAGAAGAAGAATTAGAAGATATCGATGACGTCGATGATGACAACGCTGATGACGATGATGAAACATCAGAGGGTTTAAAAAATCCACCACCTGTGTTAGTTGAATTACTTATAGAAGACGACGATGACGATTTTTCCGAGAAAGGAGAACAAGAAAAGGATGAAAAAAAAGAGAAAAAAAAATATAAAAAATCTGGTAACTCTGAATCTGAATGGATAGAACACTATATGAATAACAATAATTATGGTATTATAGATAATCCTGGACACGGAGATTGTTTTTTCTATACTATCAGAGATGCGTTTAAAAGTATTAATATCGATGGTAGTGTTAAAAAAACAAGAGAGATTTTAACTAATAAAGTTGATGAAAATGTATTTAATACCTATAAAGAAAAATTTACCATGATAAATAAAGAATTGAAAACACTGTCAGACCAAATTCCAAAGGATAAAAAAAGAAAAGCAAAATTAGCAAGTGACTATAATAAATTAGTAAAAGATGCGAAAGGAGAAAAGGATATTCCCACACAAAAACTAAAAAGAACAAAAGCAAAACAAATGAGAAAAAAACACAAAGAACTTAGTGAAGAACTAAAAGCAAAAGAAAGAGAGTTAAAATATGCTAAAAATAACTATACCGATATTAAATGGTTTAAAAATGTAAAAACCAAGGAACAATTAATATCCAAAATGAAAACGTGTGATTTTTGGGCTGATATTTGGGCAATTTCTACACTCGAAATTGGATTGAATACTAAATTTATTATTTTATCTAGTGATGAATATAAACGAGGAAATTATGGTGCTGTTTTAAGATGTGGCGATTTTGTACCTAATTCTATAGAAGATAAAAAATATTTTAAACCAAAGTATTATATAATACTTGAACACACAGGTAATCATTATAAATTAATTACATATAAAGAGAAACACATACATAGATTTCACGATATACCTTTTGGTATGAGAAGAAGAATTGTAGAAAAATGTATGAAATCAAAGGGTAAAAGTTTATATAATTATATTCCAAAATTCGCAAAAATGATAGGTGAAACGATTGAAATACCCAAGAAAGAAGATGAAGAGGAAAATAAGAGCGAAGAGAAAATTGATTCTCCGATAATAGTTGTTGAAACAGAGACATCAATAGAAGAAGAAGAAGAAGAAGTAATGCAAACTCCAACACCCCAAGATGAAAATTTATTTAATGACGATACTGTATTTTATTTCCGCGAAGGGTCTGCTGACAAAAAACCTGGAAAGTCTATAGGAAAAACTATGCACGAAAAGATTAAAGATGAAGCCAAATTTAAGGATTTAGAAAAAATTAAAGACTGGCGAAAGGTATTATCAAATATGCACTATAACGGAGCAGATTATGTGGTTCGTAAAGAAGGTGGAGAAGATGGAGAAGTTGAACCATTATTTGAACTTGATGGATTAAAATGGGCTTCCGTAGAACATTATTATCACGCAAATAAATTCAAGAAAAATACTCCTGACTATTATAAACAATTTGCTATTGATTCAGGGTCAGCTTTCGCTTTTGAACCAAAGAAAGCTTTAGGCGCGGGAGGAAAAGGTGGAAAAGTTAGAGAGAAAAATCCTGAAACTAAAAAAGTAAAAATAATATTTAGTCGTCCTAGGGATATAGTTATGGATGAAGATTTCTTTGATGGTAGAAATCCCGAACTAGTAATGGAAAGAGCTCAACAGGCAAAATATGAACAAGACGACTTATCTAAACGCGTATTACTTGCTACAAAAGATGCAAAACTCATTCATCATATTAAACCAAGAGGGGGACCAAGACCTTCTATTGTATTTTATAATACAATGAGAGTAAGACACAAACTGAAAAAAAAGAACTAACAACCTTGTAATAAATTTATAATAAATTTATTATAAATTTATAATATGAATATAATATACATTTATGGAGAATAAATATGAAATTTATAGAAGGTTATTTGATAATATAAATAAAAATACTCAACACGAAGACATGGATAATTATAAAGTAAATAAATCCGCCTTTGAAAAAGATTTTAATAATATATTGGCGTTAAAGTCCGTTCAAAATACAACATTAGACGATTATATAAAAGTTAAACCACAGATTGATTCTGTTACGAGAAGAAAATATACACTTATTTTTTTAAGTCAAGTTTATAATATGTGGAAAGAATCTATGGAACTGGTAGATACAGACGACGAAGAAGATGAAGAAGTCAAGACCAGTCGCGGCGGAGGGTTCTTCACAAAAAAGAAAACCAGAAAGAAGCGAAAAAAGCAGTCTCATAAAAAACAGTCTCATAAAAAACAGTCTCGTAAAAAACAGTCTCATAAAAAACAGTCTCATAAAAAACAGACTCGGAAAAAGAAAGATATAAAATTTACAGACACATCTTATCCATATAGAAATATATCTAATCAGGAAGCTATTAATGATTTTTTAGCGTTGAAAAAAATAGTTCAAGGGACAATTAACCCCCGTTCAATATCTGGTAATAAAACAGTTGATTGGGGGACTGAAAAGGCGCGTAGAAAAACTAAATACAGGAATAAATCATTTATTGAAATGTGGGATAATAAAGAAAGAAGGGGTAAAATGTTAGAATTTGCGAAAAGATTAAAGAAAAAACAACCAAACCGTTCAATAGTATCTTCTATAAGAAGTGCGATAGATTTACAATGGGGGACCGTAAATACTATGAGAGCTGCCGCAGCTGCGCAAATGTATAAAAAATATGGAGCAACGAGAGTATTGGATTTTACTGCTGGATGGGGAGCAAGAATGATAGCAGCTATGGCTCTGGATATCGATTATATAGGTATTGATACAAATGAAGAATTAAGGTCTGGTTATGAAAACATTATAAAATTATTGAAACCTTATACAAAAAGCACCGTAAAAATGATATGGAAAGAAGCTCAAGATGTTGACTATTCGAAATTAGGAAAATATGATTATGTATTTACATCTCCGCCTTATGAATATTTAGAAGCATATGAAAATATGACGAACTATGAAAATAAAGGAGATAAAATCAAGCAACCATCAAGCTCTCAAACAATTAAAATGGACGATTCTGCGAAGTTTTACGATGAATTTTTAGTTCCAACATTAAAAAAAGCATACAAATATTTACCAAAAAACAAATTTATTTGTTTAAATATACCTGATATAATGTATGATAAAATTAAAAAAAGATGGAAGAGTGTGACAAAAAAAGAGACATATCAAATTATAAAAAGAACTGGAGGTCCTGTTGGTAAAGATAGACGAGGAAAGGAACTTATTTTTTGTTGGAAAAAAAGATAAACATTATAATATATATATAATATATCCTAATGTCATTCACAAAAAAAAGTGAAAAATTTATAAAAGGTTTTGTAAAGGAGTTTGAAAATTATTGCGTAAAAAAATCTCAGGCTACTCAGACCAGAACAGAAAATATTTTAAAAATCGTTTTTAATGATATCAAAAGAGCAGAACATTTTGTTAAATTAGCAGAAAAAAAAAAGAAAATACACATAAATGTAAAGGAACTCAACTCATTACGAGAATTACCCAAAACAGAATTGATGGATAGTAATTTTATACCTGGTTCAATAAAAGATTATATATTATACAATATTTTAGGTTATATGAAAGCAAGTATAAATATAAACGGAATTGATATTAATATTTATTATGCGTTTTTTAAAAAATCGGATTTTAATCAGTTAAAAAAGATAAAAAAGGAGATATATGAAGCCATAAAAATAATTAAGGTTTGTTCTTTGTATTCAAAATTAAAATCTATTAAATCTCTGAATATTTATTTGTATTTAACAGATAATGAAAAAAAAATCCCCACTAATCCTGTATTAGTCTTGGGTCCTAATAATTGTAATTCTGCTGTAACATATGCTTGCGCTAAAAATGGTAGATTAATGATTTACAGAAGGGAAGAATGGAAAAAAGTTTTGATACACGAATTATTTCATAGTCTTTGTTTAGATTTTTCAGGTATTAGTTATAATAATTTAAAAAATAATATAAAAAAAATATTTGATGTACAAAGTGATTTTGAAATAAGTGAGTCTTATAGTGAATTTTGGGCAACTATATTGAATAGTTGTTTTGTCAGTTATAATTTACTAGATGGTGTTGATGATATTGATACTTTTTTATTATTCACAGATTTTTGTATTCAGTTGGAGAGAATATTTTCATTATTTCAAATGGTAAAATTACTGCATTTTATGGGATTGAGATATACAAATTTATATAAACAAGATAAATTAAGCTCAGGATTTAGAAAAATATTATATAAAGAAGATACCAACGTATTGTGTTATTATGTGATAAAAACATTATTATTATTTTATAATGATGATTTTTTAAAATGGTGTACGATGAATAATAATAATATAATAAGATTTGATAAAACAGACCAAAATTTAGATAATTTGTATAAATTTATCCAACAAAAACACAATTCTGTTTTGTTTAACTCATATGTTAATAAAATGGAATTATTTTTCAAGAAAATGCGTGGTCCTTTAATTAAAAATAACGAATTAGTTAATACCAGTAGAATGAGTATATGTGAAAATTGATTATATTTATACTATAAATAAGGTATGTAATAAATGGGTGTAAAACTATTATCTAAATTATTGAAGACTGAGTGTTACGACCAAACCAAACAAGTTCATTTATCTAGTTTATTTGGAAAAAAAATTTGTGTAGATGTGAGTATATATTTATATAGATATAAAAGTCAAAATACACTAATAGAAAGCTTTTATACAATGTGTTCTTTATTTAAACGTTATAATATTACACCAATCTTTATATTTGACGGTAAGCCCCCTGAAAGTAAGCAAGAAGAATTAACAAAAAGACGCGAAAATAGAGAAGAGTGTTTAAAAAAATATGAAGAATTGAAAAAAAGTTGCGGTAATAATATAGATAAGGAACAAGAAATGGAATTAAATTATTTAAAAAGAAGCATGACAAAAATTACATGGGAAGATGTAAATATAATTCAAAAACTATTTGATTCGTATGGTATGAAATATATTACAGCAAAGGGTGAGGCGGATGTCCTTTGTGCTAGTTTAGTTTTAAAGAAAAAGGTATATGCGGTGTTGACTGAAGATATGGATTTATTTGCTTATACTTGCCCTATTGTTTTAAGATATTTCAGCCTTGCTAACCATAGTTGTATATTATATGATTTAAAAAAAATCTTAACAAAATTAAATATTAACAAGGAAAATTTTCAAATACTGTGTGTCTTGGCTGGGAATGATTATTATAATAGCAATAATAATATTTTCCATTACTTAAGATTGTATCGTAAATATATAAAGGCTTCGTTAAAGATAGATTTTATAAGTTGGTTGGTGGATTTAAACCAAGTTGACGATAATGATGTGACTGAGATAGTAAAAATAGTAGATATTTATAAAAATGTAAAAAATGAACTAGCAAATTATACATATATAAATATTAAATTTGGTTCGGTTGATAAGGATGGATTGCGGTCTATTTTAGAAAAAGATAGATTCGTATTTTAATCATATAATAAAAAATATATATTTTTTATATGAAGTTAAAGTTGATAACTTGGAACATTAATTTTATACATGATAATTGGATGGAAAGACTAACTAATATTAATAAGATATTGGAAAAGGAAACCGATACGACAGATATTATAGCAATACAAGAGGCGACTTTACCTTTCAATAATAAGATAAAGGAATTACATACATTTCTTGAAAAAAAAAATATTAATTACTTCGATACATCTTTATTGGAGAGAAATGTGGTTTATAAATATATTCTTGAATATTTTCCAAAATATAAAAAATATATAGTTTCTTCGTTGGAATATTTGATGAACAAGTTATTATGGGTATGTGGTTATATATTTTCGCGTTGGGGTGAACACCTAAAGATGTTATATTTTGATTACCCTTGGGTAGGTTTATTTATTATTTTGTTTTTTTTGCCTATAATTTTTATTACTTTGTGTTTTGCTGGTTTATTGACTGTGGTAAACAAACGTATAAAAACGACTGTCAAGTCAAAATCAATTGGAGATACAATTATACAATACTTTGATTTCAATTATAATAAAAAGGATATAAGATTTGTTAACGTCCATTTGTCTCCTGGTATTAAAGAATTTAACAAAAAAAAGAGATTAGATGACGTTAAAGAAATTGTTAATTTTTGTAAAGTGAAAAAGAATGTAATAATAGCGGGAGATTTTAATGATACGTCATCATCAAAGATGTATAAATATATGATGAAAAATGGTTATAAAAGTGCTGTTATCAAATCACTTGGAAAAGAATTAAAAACTTTTCCAAGTAAAAACCCAGTTAAATGTATTGATTTTATTATGATAAAAGGGGGTATTCGTGTTACAGATGCGTTAATTTTTGGAAATGCAAAGGCTAGTGATCACATAGGTATTAAAGTAGAATTAGATATATAAGTATTTGAATAATAAAGCAATCATAAAATTTTTTAAAATATTATGATTTATAATTAAGCTGACTCTGGTAATTTCTTACCTGCCTTTGCGAAATGAGGACTCATGTAACGCTGGAGGTTGAAATAGGTAAGTTCGTCTGCCTTCGTAAGCTTGAGAAGCTTACGAAGTTTAACATCTGCGAGGATGCGACGGCCGTTTTTGGGGTCTTGAAGCTTATGAGCACGGATATAAGTGTTAATCTCACGAGTTACTTCGGTTCGAGCCATCTCGGTGCCCTTTTCTTTTCCAAGGAAAGTCGCGAGCTCTACACTAATCTTGGTAGGCTTGACAAATCCACTCGGTGCACGGTTTCCTGACTTACGTTTCTTACGACCAAGCTTATGTGCGTTCTTAAGCTCGCGCTCCGATCGCTTGCTAAGAGAACGGACATGAGAAGTTACAGTAGTAAGTTGGGAGCGAAGCAAGCTAAGCTGAGAGAGAAGTTCGTTGAACTGGTCCCCTAGGGTAGGGACAACATCCTTATCGGGTGAAGCTGTTTTGGTGGTTGCTGCGACTGGCACGGAGGTTGCTGCGACTGGCGCGGAGGTTGGAGCGACGGTTGGAGCGACGGTTGCCTTGGTGGTTGGCGTGGCCTTTTTAGAGGCGGTTTTTTTAGAAGTTTTTTTCGATACCTTTGACATCTTATGAACTATTATATACACTCCTTTTTAAGTCCTTTAAGGCTATATAATATATTATTAATAATTACCGCGTCAAGTATGGTCTGTTT
>TARA_B110000285_G_scaffold59172_1_pt1 | contig 12612 bp, 10 predicted proteins | sample TARA_B110000285 | Tara Oceans TARA_B110000285 (sample SAMEA4397756) | marine metagenome | biome: Polar Biome; feature: [SRF] surface water layer (ENVO:00010504); material: water (ENVO:00002006), including particulate matter (ENVO:01000060) such as... | depth 5 m
CGTTGAAATTGTTTCAATTCTAAATTCATCTATAATTTGTTGAATATCATTCTTTAGTTCAATTGAATTAGATGTTCCAATAGTTGCCAATAAACTAAGAATAGCTAGGGGCTCCATATTTTGTTCTCTAAAGCTTTCAATTGAGATAACCCCATCTCTTTTAGACAATTTATCACCCGAAGCTGCCTGCAATAAAGCATGATGCGCAAATGTAATACTGCACGTATCAAGAGCATTAATTAGTTCAATTTGAACAGCGGTGTTTGAGGTATGGTCATCCCCCCGAATAACATTTGTCACCTTATAGTCAATGTCATCAACTGCAGAAGTAAACGTATATAATGGAACACCGTCTTCTCTTATTAAAACTGGGTCTGATAAACTAGTGAGATCAATGCTAATTTTACCTTTTAATAAGTCTACCCATTCGATTCTTTCTGAGTTCATTAAAAAACGCCAATGTGGCTTTCTGCCTTCAGCCTCATAATCATTTTTTTGCTGCTTAGTTAATTTTAATGCAGAGCGATCATAAACTTGTTTACCACCACTAGCACTTTGCAATTTTCTTTTTCTATCTAATTCTTCTGAAGTTTCATAACAGGCATACACCCTGCCACTCTCTTTTAATTGTTCAAATCTTTTATCATAAACGTCAAATCGAGATGACTGATCAAAAGTTTCATCATAATTAATACCTAGCCACTCAAGATCATGCTTAATCTTATCTGCATATTCCTGGCGTGAACGCTCTGCATCAGTATCATCAATTCTTAAGATAAATTTTCCATTGTTAACGCGTGCAAAAAGCCAGTTGATTAGTGCCGTTCTAATGTTTCCTAAATGAATTAAGCCAGTTGGGCTTGGTGCAAATCTTGTAATTACTGTCATTTTATTATCCTTTTGTGTCGCGAAAACGATTTGTTATTGGATATCTTCGATCTAAGCCAAAATTTCTTACTGAAACCTTTACACCTGGAGCTGATTGTCTACGCTTATGTTCTGAATTATACAACAAACCTTGAACTTTAATAACAGTATCTTCATCAAATCCTAAATTAACTATACCCGATACCGAGTTTTCTTTCTCTACTAGTTCAAAAAGAATCTTATCTAAGATTTCATAAGGCGGCAAACTATCCTCATCTTTCTGATTAGGCTTTAATTCTGCTGTTGGTGCCTTTGTAATTATATTTTTAGGAATTAAGTCTACTTGTTGGTGCATGGAAATTATTGGATAGTTTTCATTTCTCCATTCAATTAACTTATAGACATCGATTTTATACAAGTCTTTAATTACTGAAAAACCACCACACATATCGCCATATAATGTCGAATAACCAACAGATACTTCTGATTTATTGCCATTGGTCATGACCATATATCCAAATTTATTTGAATATGCCATTAACAACATGCCTCTAACACGTGATTGAATATTTTCTTCTGTTATGTCTTTTTCTGTATTTTTAAAAATATCTTTTAGAGTAGAATCATAAGCTGTTACTGCCTCTTCAATTGATAGTGATAGCATTTCAATATTAAGATTTTTACCCAGCTTTGCTGCATCATCGATGCTTTCTTTGCTAGTATATTTTGATGGCATCATAATTCCTTTAACATTATCACTACCAAGCGCATCAACTGCGACACAAGCACTAAAAGCACTGTCTATACCACCTGAAATACCTATAACTACTCCTGGAAAATTATTCTTATGAATATAATCTTTTAACCCCAATACTAAGTTTGAATATAAAATTTCCTGCTCACTCTTTTCAGGATAAATATTTTTACTAAATAAGAATTCTTTATTTTCTTTATTAAAACTTATTATTTCAGAAGCACTTTCACATGCTGGTAGTCTTCTTAGTACCTTCTTTTCATCTGTAACAAATGAGCTACCATCAAATACTATTTCATCTTGTCCACCAACTTGGTTAACGTATATAACTGGCGCTTGCATTTTTTTTGCTAGTTCCAGAGCTAATTTTTCACGCTTATTAATTTTTTGATACTCGTATGGAGATGCATTTATAGCAACAAGTAAATCACAATTTTCACCTTTAATTTTTTGATAGGTTTCACTGTCCCAAATTTCTTCACAAATAAATAAACCAATCTTATTGTTTTTTATATTTATAAAGCTACTTGAATTGCCAGCCGTAAAAATTCTTTTTTCATCAAACACTCCATAATTAGGAAGGGCGTTCTTAAAATGACGATGAAAGACTTTTCCTTTATGAATAACAATAGCAGCATTATAAAGCTGTTCATCTTCTTTCCATGGCCTACCAATAATTATGTAAGAGTTACTATGTACTGAGGCGTCAAGTATTTCATGGAAAGCACTACATACCTTATTTTGAAAAGCAGACTTTAAAACTAAATCTTCTGGCGGATATCCACTTAATATTAGTTCTGAAAAAATTATTAAATCTACGTCCTTATTGCTCTGAACAATATCTAGCACAAGATCTCTATTGTGCTCAATATTCCCAACTATAGGGTTTGTTTGTGCTAATAATATGTTTAAATTCTCTGACATTTTACGATACTACAACTTGTTAGATGAGTTGTAATTAGGAAGCAATTGTAATTTTCTGATTATCAGTATTTTCTGAGTCTTTCAGCTTATCAGAGATCAAAAATGCAAGTTCGATAGCCTGACTAGCATTTAACCTAGGATCACAGTGTGTGTGATATCTTGCTGAAAGATCTTCGTCCTTAATTGCTTGGGATCCACCAATACATTCAGTTACATTTTGACCTGTCATCTCTAAATGAACTGCACCTGGATATGAACCAAGTTCATGATGTATGTCAAAAAATGAATTAACTTCCTTCAAGATATTTTCAAATGGTCTTGTTTTATAGCCTGAGCTGGCTTTCATAGTATTTCCATGCATGGGATCACATGACCAAACTATGTTGTGCCCTGAATCCATAAATGGTTTTAATAATTTTGGTAGTCCAGAGTTAACATTTTCTGCACCAAATCTACAAATAAGAGTAATTCTACCTGCTTCATTTTCTGGGTTTAATATATCAAGTAACTTTTTTAAATCATCAGTTTCTAATGATGGTCCACATTTTATGCCAATAGGATTTTTAATACCACGACAGAACTCAACATGTGCTCCATCAGGTTGACGTGTACGATCACCAATCCAAACCATATGTGCTGATGTGTCATATATTTCACCAGTGGTGCTGTCTACTCTGGTTAAGGCTTCTTCATATGGTAATAATAAAGCTTCATGACTTGTATAAAAATCAACATTACGAAGACGTCGAGATGTTTTAGATGAAATACCAATAGCTTCCATAAATGCTAATGTGTCAGAAATTTTATTAGCAATCATTTTATATTTTTCACCTTGTGCACTATCTTCAACAAAACCCATATTCCATGAATGCACTTGGTTTAAATCTGAAAACCCACCCTTAGCAAACGCTCTTAATAAATTCAATGATGCAGCAGCTTGTGTGTATGCCCTTAACATTCTATCAGGATCAGGAACTCGATCAGCTGCAGTGAAATCCATTCCATTAATGATGTCACCTTTGTAACTATCTAACTCTACACCATCAATAACTTCTGTAGGTGCACTTCTAGGCTTAGCAAACTGTCCTGCCATCCTTCCAACTTTAACTACTGGACAATTTCCAGCTGCGGTTAGGATTACAGACATTTGCAATAAAACTTTAAATGAATCTCTAATGTAGTCAGCATTAAAATCTTTAAAACTTTCAGCGCAATCACCGCCCTGTAATAGGAATGCTTTTCTATCAACAACTTTTGCAAGATTTCTTTTTAATTCTCTAGCTTCACCAGCAAATACAATTGGAGGGTACTTTGATAAGTCGGATTCCACTTGAGTAAGCTTTTCTGCATCAGGATATTCTGGCAAATGCTTTGCAGGAAGTGATCTCCAGCTATCTTTAGTCCATTGTGTCATTACTTGGTAAACATTAATTTAAAGCATTTTATAGTCTCAAATAATCTAAATTACTAGACATCAAGTTGAAGTGTATGAAATTTAATGGTTTTTATAAGATTTTATTCTATATTTAAGTTATAAATTTGAGATAATCTATGAAGAATATCAATTTATTAAGATCCTCACTCTTTCTCATTTTTTTTGTTACTATTCCTAGTAATAATTTTGCAGAAACAATGCTGAAAGATACTTTTCAAGATTCAAGTCAATGGGAGTACATTGCAGATAATGTAATGGGCGGGATATCAACTGGTGGTGTTGAATTTGAACGTATTGAAGGAGAATCTATTGCTATTTTAACGGGTAATGTAACTACTGAGAATAATGGTGGATTTATTCAAATACGAAGGGATCTAAGTGGTATTAATTTAGATAAAGCAAATTCAATAAGATTAATTGCAAAAGGCAATAAACAAAAATATTTTGTTTTTTTAAGAACCACTGGAACAATATTGCCATGGCAATATTATCAATCTGAATTTACTGTTGATGAAGACTTTAGTGAATTTATTTTACCAATTGAAGGTTTTAAAAAATTTAGTATTGGGTATACAGGATTTTTAATGGCAAATAAAATAAATCCAAAAAAAATAACTTCTATTGGCTTAGTTGCTTTTGGGAGAGATCATCTAGCTGAAATCTATATTAAAGAATTAGAATTTATTAAGTAAATTAATTTAAAATAGCTAAAATTGCCTCAGTAGGTATTGAGTTGCTATCTAGAAAATATTTTAATCTCTTCTCTAAAATTAAAGATTATACGCTCTTTAAAATGATGAATGGCATAGATTAGTAGACCTAGAACAATTAAGTTTTTAAATTCATTTATGTATGATAGAAATCTTAAATATATTTAAGAATATTGCAAACAATCATATAACCCAGAATAAGCCAGCTAGTAACAAATAAAATAAAACGTAATGGTACAAAATTAAATGTTATTTGCACTATTGAGTGAAGCAATCTGATAATGACATAAGCCCAGGCTAGTTGAACCATAAGAGGCTCAATACTATTAATAATTGCTATTGATAAAGCAGTCACATAGAAAACAACAGGCTGTTCAAATAAATGATTATAATTATCAGCTACTCTTTCAGTCCAAGGTGGCAACAATCCCTTAAGATCTTTTGTATGCGCTGCAGTTTGTGGATGCTTCATGCGTAAGAAATAAAATCTGGCTGGAGCCATTATCATAGCAATAATAAATGTCCAAAAAGCTAAAGTAAGTACAGGTAATAAAATTGAGATTTGTTGCATAATAAATCTTACTCTACCGTCACTGATTTTGCAAGGTTACGTGGCTGATCAACATCATTGCCTTTTTCTACAGCCGTATAATATGCCAACATTTGAATAGGCACTGAATAGATTAAGCCTTCAATAGTTGTATTGATATTGGGCAATCTAAATATATTCCAAATATTATCTGATTCTGCCTTTAAACTTTCTTCATCAGTAATCATTAGTATTTTACCACCACGAGATATAGCCTCTTGAACATTAGAAATGGTCTTATGAAAAAGTGGTCCTGGTGGAACAATACATACCACTGGTAAGTCTTTTTCAATCAAAGCTAGGGGTCCATGTTTCATTTCTCCAGCTGGATATCCTTCAGCATGAATATATGAAATTTCTTTAAATTTTAATGCACCTTCTAATGCCAGTGGGAATGAAGTTCCACGACCTAAATACATGACACCTTTAGCAGCAGCCATAATTGGGGCCAATTCTTTTAATTTATACGAACGCTTAATTGCTTCTTCTATAAATTTAGGCGCCTCTAAAAGTTCTTTACAAAAAATCTTATTTTGGACATTGGAAATTGAGTTGTTCTCAGTTCCAAAATGAATAGCTAAAGATAAAAGTGCAGCAACTTGTGCCGTAAATGCTTTTGTTGAGGCTACGCCAATTTCTGGACCTGCCTTTGTAAATAGAGAATAATTACTTTCGCGGTCAATTGAGCTATTAACTACATTTACAATACTAAGTGTTGTTGCTTTTTTATCTTTTGAATATTTTAATGCTGCCAATGTATCTGCAGTTTCACCAGATTGAGAAACAAAAATACATAGTGTCTTAGAATCTATTAAGGGGTTTCGATACCTAAACTCAGAGGCCATATCACATTCAACAGAAATTTTAGCATGTTGCTCAAAATAATACTTAGATAATAAGCAAGAATAATAAGCGGTACCGCAAGCTATAAGGTAAATCTTACTAATATTGCTTAAGTCAATATCAAGATTTTCTATCTTAATTATTTGCTTATCATAATCTATAAACTGCCTAATGGTATCACCAACCGCTCGAGGTTGTTCATGGATTTCTTTTTCCATAAAGTGTGAGTAGCTTCCCTTACTTACTTCGTTATCAGTAATATGATGATCTTCAAATGGTCGGTTAGTAAGATTATTTTTTGAATCAAAAACCTCAATATTATCTGACCTTATAATTACCAAATCACCATCTTCTAAGTAGCAAATTTTTGTTGCCAATGAAGTCAGAGCTAATGAGTCTGAGCCTAAGAAATGACTCACTCCATTGGTGCCTGCAACTAGTGGACTTCCATTTTTTGCCCCAATTACTGTACCTACTAAATCTGTAAAAATAATAGCAAGTGCATATGAGCCTTTAAGTAACTTTATTGTTTCTTTGACTGCCTCTAAGTGAGGTTTACCATTGTTCAAAAAATTAGTAATTAAAGCAGTTATAACTTCAGAATCTGTATCTGATAGAAATTTATAGCCTGTTTTAAGTAATTCATTTTTTAGTTCACTCGCATTTTCAATAATACCATTGTGCACTAAGGAAACTTTTGATGATGAGTGTGGGTGAGCATTTCTATCTGATGGCACTCCATGAGTGGCCCAGCGGGTATGACCAATACCAGTTAACCCGTCTATAATATTCGCATCTAGAGATTTTATTAAGTTGGACAGTTTGCCTTGTGTTTTTCTCTCAAAAATTTTTGATTCATTTTGTAATGAAATGCCTGCAGAGTCATAGCCCCTATATTCTAATCTTTTTAAACCTGAGATTATCTTAGCTGATACAGACTCATTTGAAGCAATTCCAATTATTCCACACATAATTTATTTTCTTTTTAATCTTTTAGACCAATTTTTAATTTCTATTTGATGCGCTCTTTCAACACCAAGCGCACCTTGAGCCACATTTTTTGTTATAACTGAGCCAGACCCAATATATGCATTTTTTCCAATTTTAACTGGTGCAACTAAAGATGAATTAGACCCTATGAATGCATTATCACCTATTTCTGTGATAAACTTATTTTTGCCATCATAATTACAGGTAATTGTACCAGCACCAATATTTACATTTTTACCAATTATTGCATCGCCAACATATGAAAGGTGGTTAACTTTTGAACCCTTCCCTAATTTAGATTTTTTAATTTCAACAAAATTTCCTATTTTAGCATTATCGCCTATTACACAACCTGGTCTGACTCTAGCGTTAGGTCCGATAGCAACGGCCTTGCCTATCTTACAGTCTTCTAAGTTAGAGAATGGATGGATTACTGAATTATTACCTATAATTACTTTAGGCCCAATAAATACATTTGGATAAATTGTAACATCCTTTCCAATTTTGGTGTCTTTTGAAAAATATACTGTAGCAGGATCAACAAGAGTAACTCCTTGCTTTAAGAACTTTTCTCTTAAGTTATCTTGCATAGCAATTTCAGCGCTCGCAAGTTCTGTTTTATTATTAATTCCCATAAATTCTTCTTCTTCGCCAAATATTACTTTTGTATGATATTTTGAATTAAAGGCAAGTTTAAAGACATCCGTTAAATAAAACTCTTTTTTAGAATTATTATTCTTAATTTTGGGAATAAACTTAATAAGAGCTTCTGCATTTAGACAAAAAATACCTGAGTTACACTCTACTGGCTGAGTATCTTTTTTAAATTCTTTAGCTTCTATAATTTCTTTTACTAAATTATTTTGAATTATGAGTTTACCATAATTATTCTTTTCTAGTTTCTTAAATGCTAATATCTTTATCTCTTTTTTAGATTTTAAATTAATCAATTTTTTAAGAGATGAAATATTAATCAAAGGCACGTCTGCATATAACATAAGAACACAGTTATCATTTTTATTGATATTTTTTAAACAAGCCTTAATAGCATCTGCTGTTCCTAATTGTTTTTTTTGAACTACATAAGTTATATTGGTTTTTAAATTTTCTTTTGGAATTTGAAATAACTTGTTTACCACAACTATAATTTTATTTGATTTTAGTTTTTGACTTGTATCAATTACGTGTGACAGCATTGACTGATTAGCAATTGGATGAAGTACTTTGGATCGAGATGAATTCATCCTAGTTCCTTTGCCTGCTGCTAATATAATAGTTGTTAATTTTTTCATTGGATTTTTTTATGAAAATAATGAATAAAGGATATAATGTATCTTAAATAATTATTTCAGAAATTTACCTATAAATATGAGTATTACCAATAAAACAATGATGCTATTTGATCTGGATGGCACCCTAGTTGATACTGCCCCAGATTTTAGAAATTCTGTAAACTATATGCTTGAGCAATACGGTGAACAACCGGTGACCTTGGAGGACATAAGAGATTGGGTTGGCTATGGTGGACGTGAATTAATTAAGAGAACTATGCTGGCAAAAGATATTCAATTTGATGATGCGAAGCTTGATAAAATGCTAGATTTATTTTTAAGCCACTATACTCAGAATATTGATGACGAGAGTAAGTTGTATGACAGCGTAAAAGAAACATTGGTGTTCTTAAAAAATAATAATGTAAGGCTATCAGTTTGCACAAATAAAGATGAGACACTTAGTAAGACACTATTAGCCAAATTAGAAGTATTAGATTTATTTGATTATTTAGTTGGTGCACATACTTTTCCAAAACGTAAACCAGATCCAATGCCAATACTCAAAACCTTAGAATTTTTTGGTGCAGAGAAAAATGATGCCGTCATGGTTGGTGATAGTATAACTGATCTTAAGGCTGCACGAGGCGCTGGAATACCTATTGTTTTAGTTGACTATGGCTATACTGATAACAAAGATATTTACAATAATGCTGATTTAGTTATAAGTAATTTTTCTTATTTAAAAGAGTTAATCAGGAGTTCATAAATGACCATAAGTTTCGAAAATAAAGTTGTAATTGTAACCGGTTCTGGTGGCGGCTTAGGTCGATGTCATGCCCTTCAGTTTGCCCAACGTGGTGCAAAATTAGTAATTAATGATCTAGGAGGAGCAGTTGATGGTTCTGGTGGCTCAAGTGAGGCAGCTGATAAAGTCGTTCAAGAAATTAAAGATATGGGTGGCGAAGCCATCTCAAATGGATCTAGTGTAACTGACAAAGCTGGCGTTCAAAAACTAGTTGATGACACAATGAATGCATATGGTCGAATTGATGTTCTAGTTAATAATGCTGGAGTTCTAAGAGATAAGTCTTTTGCAAAAGTAACTTTAGATGACTTTGAATTTGTTGTTGATGTTCATTTAATGGGTTCGGTTTACTGTACTAAAGCAGTATGGCCGATTATGGCTGAGCAACAGTATGGGAGAATTGTAATGACATCTTCCTCATCAGGTGTATTTGGAAACTTTGGTCAAGCCAACTACGGCTCAGCAAAGCTGGGTGTTGTAGGTTTAATGAACACTTTAAGAATCGAAGGTCAAAAAAATAATATTAGAGTAAATTCACTAATTCCAGTTGCTGCAACTAGAATGACTGAAAACCTTGGCATGCCTGAAGAAGTACTTAAACAATTAAAACCTGAAAGTGTATCTCCTGCCGTACTATTTATGGCATCAGAAGATGCGCCTACTGGTATAATGTTATCTGCTGGTGCAGGCGTATTTGCCAAAGTGGAAATTGCACAAGCTCCAGGTGTTGGGTTTGCTGGTGATGATATTAATCCTGATAGTATTGCTGCTCATTGGTCAGAAATATCTGACATGACTAACGCTAAGCAACTATTCAACGGTGGCGAACATACTGCAGCTATGTTTGCAAAAGTTAAAAAATAGTTTCTATAAATCATAATTGACTAATAGCTTGTATTAGTCAATTATGACATCTTGATATATAGCTCCAATCAAGATAATGAAAAATATTTCTTCAAGATACTCAAAGATTAAAGAAAAATTAAATCAAAAAGAAATCGTAATTCTTGATGGTGGAGTTGGTACCGAGTTACAAAAACGTGGTATCGAAATGGATGAATCCTGGTGTGGCACAGCTTCTCGCAATACCGAAATTTTAAAAGAAGTTCACCTTGATTATATTAAAGCAGGCGCACAAGTAATTACAACCAACACCTATGCATCAAGCCGCTTGCTCTTAGACGCCGCTGGATTTGGTAAAGACTTTGAAGAAATTAATTTAAAAGCAATAAATTGTGCAAAAGCTGCGCGCGATGAAGTCGATGATAATATTTTAATAGCTGGCTCCCTATCTCACAGATACCCAATCGCGAATGGTGACCTGCAGTCCAATGCCACGATTCAATTTGAACAATCTATTCTACAAGAAGCTACAGATGAAATGGCAGAATTCTTAAGTAATAATGGTTGTGATCTACTTTTATTAGAAATGATGTATCATCCTGATCGAATACAAACTGTATTTGACTCAGCAAAAAAAACTAAAAAGCCTGTTTGGGCGGGGTTTTCAACAAGAAAATCTAAGAGTGGTGAGATATTAAGTCTAACAGACTCTGTGGACGTCTCTTTTAAAGAAATGATAAAGATTTTAAAAGACTATGAAATTGATGCTGTTGGAATTATGCATACTGATATTGCTATCGTCAGTGAGTCAATTGAAATTGTAAAAGAAGTTTTTGATGGAACAATCTTAGTTTACCCAGATTCAGGTGGCTGGGTATCTCCAAACTGGATTTTTGATAAAGTGATAAAACCTCATGAGCTAAAGGCAAGGGCTGTAGAATGGGCTAAAGAAGGCGTACAAATTCTTGGTGGCTGTTGCGGCTTATCACCAGAACATATTCGAGCAATTGCTGAAATTAAGCAGTAAACTAATTATTTGGATTAGAGATGTGTGATGTAAGATTGTCTGTAATCTTAGTTACATTAGCTTGGGTAATGTCTGAATAACGTTTCATATGATAATCCACATTGCCAAATAATATTCCTAACATAGTAGCACGCTTAAAGTAATGGCTTACCATGTACTCATCGACCATGCCCATACCACCATGTAATTGAATAGCATTTTCTCCAACATACTTGATAGCTTTTCCAATTCTTGCTTTAGCTGCAGAAACTGCCTTATTTCTTTCAGCTGTATTACTTAAGTCAACGGTGCAGGCCATATAAAGAATTGATTTTGATTGTTCATACTCAATCATCATATCGACTAAACGGTGTTGAATAGCTTGATTTTTTCCAATTGCTTGTCCAAACTGTTTTCTATTTTTACAATAGTCAATAGTTGTATCTTTTAATATCTGCAATACACCTAACGCTTCAGCGCAAGCTGCAATTGTTGATTTATCAATATTTTCATCAATAGCGTCATAGGCTTTATCAACTTCTCCAAGCACCATGTCCTTAGAAACTTTTAGATTTTCTATAACAACTTCAGATGCTCTGTATTCATCAATAGTTGGATAGTTTTGCATAGTTATACCTTCAGCATTTTTATCGACTAAAAATAGAGTTATACCATCTGTGTCTCTTTGCTCACCAGAAGTCCTAGCCGATACAATCAAGTGTGTAGCAATTGGACCACCGAACACTACTGATTTAAATCCGTTTAGAATAAAGTCATCCCCATTTGCAGCAGCAGAAGTTTTAACATCAAATAAATCAAAACGACTTTGTGGCTCAGAATGAGCAAATGCATATCTTACTTCACCAGAAATAATTGTAGGGACAATAGTATCTATTTGTTCTTTTGACCCTAATGATGTAATTAAACCACCAGCAAGAATTACTGAAGGCATGTAAGGCTCAACTACAAGACCTTTACCAAATTGTTCCATAACAATCATTGTGTCGACAACTGATCCACCTAAGCCGCCAAACTCTTCAGCAAAAGGTACACCTAATAGACCGAGTTCAGCAAACTGATTCCAATTTTCAGGCTTCCAGCCCTCTTCTGTTTTTACTATGGCTTCACGTGCTTCCCATGAATAGTTATCTCTTACAAATGAGGTTACCATGTTTTCAAGCAATGTTTGTTCTTCAGTAAAATTGAAATCCATTTTTTTAGAGCCCTTTAAATTTTATAATTATTTACTTACAGCCCAAGAACCATCTTGGCAATAATATTTCTCTGAATTTCATTAGAGCCACCATAAATTGAGGCTTTACGAAAATTAAAGTAGGCTCCAGATAGATTTGTCGCATAGTCTGGACCAACAAACTCATTACTTAAAGTGGTTCCCATATGTGGGTTTGCATAATATCCAACAGCTTCCATGCATAGCTCAGTTACACTCTGCTGTAAGTCGGTACCTTTGATTTTTAGGATTGAAGATTCTGCACCAGGTCCTTTGCCTGCTGAAGCCTTAGCAAGAGTTCTTAGTTCTGTATATTCCAAAGCAGTTAACTCAAGTTCAGT
>TARA_B110000285_G_scaffold217001_1_pt1 | contig 12589 bp, 8 predicted proteins | sample TARA_B110000285 | Tara Oceans TARA_B110000285 (sample SAMEA4397756) | marine metagenome | biome: Polar Biome; feature: [SRF] surface water layer (ENVO:00010504); material: water (ENVO:00002006), including particulate matter (ENVO:01000060) such as... | depth 5 m
CATTATTTACGTTTGCCGCGAAAGCATTTTTGAAAACATTAGCCATTTTATTATCCTAGTGCGATTGCAAGAGCGGTGGCGTCGTCAACGGAAATAGCTGCGTTAGAAACTTCATTCAAACCCGCTGCTGTGATCCGCAATTCGAACGAGGCTCCTAAGGGGAAAGCCGCAGCGGTTGTGGATTCCTGCGCTCGCACAACGGTTAAATTTGTACCTGATACTGCTGTGACTTTCACGATTTCTAAAGTCAGTGGCGATTCTTTATATAAAGTGCAGTAGGAGTAATCGCTTCCGACGAGCGTAGGAAAACCTGCTGCGCTTACAATTGGAATCGTAGTAACGCTGCTGTTAATCGCCGCACTGATCGTCGTGGCAAAATTGTTAACAAATTTAACTCCCACTGCGTTCCCCTTACGATACGGTTATTACCCAAGTTATGGTCATTTGATCGCCGCTAGATTTATTTACAACTCCAAAAACGGTCCGACATAACATTGTCCCACCGCTGGCGCTGTTCAAAATCGCGCTTTCGGTCAGTGCGCCGGTTGCCGTTCCTGGGGGAAAATTAGCGACATAGGTTATAGAGCTGCCAGAAACTACTCCTGAAGTTAAAGCAACGCGAGCTACTTCAGACCCCAAAGCCGTGTTACCCGCAGCAGCCGCAACACTACTGGAACCTGTTGCCATGTGACTCATGACTGCTGAACTTGAATCTTTCATCCGCGAGAGAACATGAGTCTTCCCTGCGGTCACAACAAGGTTCGGCGTGTCCTTGACGACTTCGCCGTTTAAGGAAATAGAAAGATGTCCTGTTAGCGTGAACTTTGAATCTAGCATCGTCTTGTCTCTTTAATGATTTGGTGGAAACGTGTTCCACGGTGTTGTGTTTAGGGCTGAATGGTCTGCCCTAGCCACGCGAGCGTTAAGGTAATCTGATAACGGAATAGAGTCCGCAGCTGCTTTCTCTAGCGCCAAAACCGCTAAATCTGAAAAGCTCTTCGAGTCTGAAAGCTGCCTATTAAAAGCAGATATGACGGTCACGTTGTCGGTTATAGCGACAGCTTCTCCAAGCTGCCTTTGCAGATGTATTTCTTGAGCCTCACTAAGCGTTAGAATCTCTGACTCTGTTTTGCTCACAGTCAGTACAGCTAAGTCCGAAATCTCATTCGAGTCCGAAAACTCTCTATTGACAACTAACAAGATGGTGGCGTTGTCAGTTACCGCGAGGGCTTCCCCAAGCTGCCTTTGCAGATGTATTTCTTGGGCCTCACTAAGCGTTAAAATTTCGGCTTCTGCGGCCTTACTGAAAACTAATGCTGTGTTATCTGCGAGCGAAAGAAACTCTGGACCGAAATACTGATTAAGCGAGTAATAATTAAGGCTTATTTCTGCTGCTTGGACTTCTGCCCAAGTAATTTCGCCTCTCACAAATCGATACGCAACTTCCGCTTTTATGTCCGACAGACTAAGAATTTTAAAATCTGTCGCTTGGGCTTCTGCCCAAGTAAGTTCGCCTCTCGCTAACTGGTACAAAACCCCAGCTTTTAGCCCTGAAAACTGTTGCGCAATCTCTGCTTGGAGGTTCGCGTAAGTTACAAAGACTTTCTTAGCCACTAGTCAAAGTCGCTTCTGACTTTTAACTTGATCAGGTCATAAACAGTTTGAATGCCTCCGGTGCTGAAGGTTATTTCAATTTCACCTTCGAAAGTGCCCGCAGTGTCTAAAGTCCCCGCTGGAAAGCTTGTGCTAACTTTTCCCGCTGTACCATCTATAATCGTGCAGTTCAACGTAGCTTTCACTACTGAGCTACCCAGCTCCCGCAGCCGAAGCTTTACCCCTCCCCCCGCTACACTTATGGGTGCCCACGTAGCGCTGTTATTTGGGTCCAGCGTAAGGCCCGCAACGGCTGCGTGACTGTTCTTTAATGTAAAAGTCAACTCAGGCAGCGTGTCGCCCGTGACTAAATTTAGAGTTTCTGAATACGCCATTAACAGTACCTATAGATTATCCAATTATATTGGTCCAGATATTATTTAGCCAGCCTTTAATAACACCAAAGAACTGGCGTTGTTTCCCTGATATCGACATGCACAAAGGTGCTCGCTACGCCAACTCCGGTGAAACCCATCTCCAATGCTTTTTGGACTAGAAGCATCCGCTGGGCACCACCTTGTACAGCTATGTCTGCGGCAATGCCCTGCGCATGAGTACCTGGAGTCTGCTTACGCACTTCAATACTGTGATCCTTTGACCTGTAACCTGACGTTACGCGAAACGGAAAACCACAAGCTGCTCGGAGCTTGTCTAGCTCGTGGACGAAATCTTCTGATATTGCATTATCACCAGTCTCCTGACATGCAAATTCATCTAGGTTGAAATACTTAAACATCATATGTCGCCATTAAAAAAATACATAACAGAGGCCAAAATTGCAGCCCATATAGACGCCACAATTCCTTGGCCCACTTTTAAGACCTGCGAGTTCGTTGCTAGAGTCTCTGCGACTTCCTCGATTTTCTTTTCGTTTTCATCGAGCCGAAACTCATGACGTTTGAGGCGGGCGTTCTGTCCGTTGATCTGTTCTTCGACAACCGCGATTGATGTCAGCACTTCTGTGAGGCGATCAATCTTTATCTCAAGGCGATCAAACCTTCGCCCTATTTCGCTATCACTCATAATACGGCTCTTGCAAACGCAGCTGCGCCAAGTACAGCTCCTGTAACTTCTGGGGGCGAGTCTAAGCGCTTCCCTGCAGCGTCAAGAGGACCTATTCTTATTGCTTTTTCTACGAGTTCTGCGGTAGGCCCAGCAAGTGTTGCTAATGCAGAGCCACCATAAGTACCTGACCTTTGTGCCATTGTTAAAAACCCAATAGGGCCATCTAATCCAGCGCGACTAAACAGCTCACTAAAGTAAGTCCCATAATCCATTTTGTCTGTGCGGAGGTATTTAAAACTCCCATCGATTCCTGGTATAGCGTAAGACAGCCCAACTTTTGCGTACTCTCTAAGCTCCAGCCCCATTGCGGCTAGTGGCATAAATGCCGCCATAGTAATAATTAAAAGTGGAGCTAAAGCCGCGACCATATTCTCTCCTGCCATGACCCTATTCATAAACTCGCGTTCAATCCCTTGAAGAATCACTTTGTTAAAAGCGTAGATAAAGGATTTCAGCTGCCAGATCAAAGCAAAACGGGGGTCATTTGCCCAAATTGGGCGTTCTGCGGCATTCGGCCTGAGAATAGAGCTTTCAACAAATCTAGCCATTGCCCCTTTTATTGCTTCGCCTGCTTCGCCTTCAAAGACAAAACCACCTTCTTGCCATTGTTTGACTTGCTCTCCGGTCACCCCCAACTGCTCTAGGTAACGTGCAGACCGCGCTGTCGGATAATTTGCGTGTTCAATTAAAAACCGTTTACTCATCCCCGCAGCAAACTCTCTAGATATAGTAGTAAGTCCTGTAAGTCCTGTGTACTTAAAAAACTTATCTGTCGCCATGCGGACTTTAGGATCAAGCATGTCGCTGTCTAGTTGAGACATAAAAGCGTTGGCCGCAGCTTCTGGCATGACGACTCCAATATCAGCCGCAAGCCGTCTAGCTGCCTCTCTGTCTTTTGTCTGGCTGACTATCTCCTTTAGCACCATTTGAAAACCATTAAACTCTTTCGTCTGAATAATAGCCCCCGCGAAATCTGGTATTGACGCAAACACCGCAAAAGGTAACAGGGTCACTAAATTTATTGCTTGCACATAGCTACTAGCTTTTTGCCAAAAAGGTGACAACTGCGTCACATTTCCTAAGTATGCGTTTAAGACCGCGTCTGCCGTTTCCCTTCTAATGGGAGAAAGAGCTTCTAATTCCTTGTACAGGAGGCTTTTGCCCCCCGCGTCTTTAGTGTGTGTATTCCACTCGACACGCTTTGTTAGGTTGTCAATATAGTTAAGCAAAGCAACTTCAGGCGCTTGCACAAAACCCTCTCTAGCTAACTCATCGGGAGGGATGTCTTTAGTTAAATCCATCTTCGCTTCGACTGAAGCTACGGGATCAAAGATTTCTAGATCAGCCCCTTTCTGCCCAGCGTCGATTGCAGCCTGTAATTTGCCTAATCCCTTCACAGTGTTTTCAATGTCTGCTCTTTTCGCGTCTGGGCTGTACAACATCACCAGGTCAACAAAAGCCTCTTGGTCTGCTGCTATTTCCATTAAGTCCAGAAGAACAGGGAAGTAATTCTTACGGAAACCTATCTTTGAATTTGACGGCTCCACATATTCCTTGTGCATTTTTTCAAGGTGTTTTCGCAGCGCTTTTGCTTTACCTGTTAAATTCTCAGTTGGTGTTCCACTCTGCGCTTCGTTTAATGCCCTCTGAACTTCAGGCGTGGTCCAATCAACACCAAGTATGTTAAACAGCCCCCCGCGCCATTTATCCCGCGCCCTTTGTCTGGCCTGTACAAACCCAAAACCTTCTGCGGCGTTTGAGCGTATATAAAACATATCAGCAATAACATCACCAGCTGCCCACCGTAGTGTTGAATCCGCTGTTAATAACAACCCTGTTATCTTTAATGCGTTAGGATTTCTCTCTGCAAACCCCGTCTTCCATTTTGCAATTGCCGTTTTAAGCGACTGCATTGATAGCGGAACCGTCCTACCATTTATAAGCAGCGTATGGCCCGCGTCTTCGCTCGCAGCTTTAATTGCAGTTACAACTGCTTTTTGTTCGTGGGAAGCTTCAGTTGGCTGCGGACGTGAAATCGTAACTTCAGGTTGATCGGAAGTCCCATCTTCACGAATAGACCTCAACGCAGAACCATAGCCAATTAGTTCTCCATCGGCGTCATAAATAGGCGCAGTAACTATTTCTCTATTATTCCTTCGAGCTTTGGCGACTCCTCGCATGTAAGCAGCAAAACTTTCATCTTGCTTCGCAGACCGACTCACAATCCATGCAGCTCGTTTGCTATTACTTCTTTTTAACTCCGCATATAACTTTTTAAACCGCCTAACTACTTTCTTGAAATGACTCTCAACGGCGTTAGCCGCGCCTTTTTTATCTGCCGCAACATCTTTTCTTACCCATACTGAAACCTGATCTGCATACCACTCTTCAAACCCTACATTTTCCCAATGCGTTATTGGGTTTCCTGACGCCCTAGCCTCTGCCATATCTTTTTCAAAATTAGCAACCAAACGCGCGTACAAAGGCTTATTCTCCATAAGCGCATTTATCTCTTCTTTGAACAGAGCGTGGCCTAATTCATGAGAAGCTATCAACGCCAGCGCTGCATCATTCTTTATAGACAAATCATCTAACACGATGACTGAGCCGCCGTTATACGCTTTATGCCACCCTGGAGACTGCTGAGCGCCCGCGCTAAAACCGTCTATTGTAAACGCTGCGATCTCTTTTGCTAAAAAAGTTGCGGAAGTAAAAGGTGCTAACGCTTCATACGCAGCGCGCTTAACTATTGAGCGCCCGATATAAGAATCGTAGTCCCCAAGCCCTTCTACTAGTTCTGTGTCTCTATCAATGTGAGTGCTAATGGCCTCTTTCAAAACCCCGCTGTTATAAGCGAGTGATAAGAACTTGGTCACCGCTGCAAAATCGCCTAGATTTAAAGGTGCGGAGTTCTTGTCCCCCATCAGCGCTTTTATGACTATACGCCCCTCACGGGATGACTGTTTTGTTATATAGCTTTTCAGCGTCTCACGGGTCTTGGCTTCAAGACCTTTTAAACTAATTAGAGCGATTGGGTTTTTGAGTTTTAGTATGCTCGCAGCCCGTCGAACCAATCCAGATACAACGTCATTTACTTCGCCAAACGGAAACGTAACACTTGAACTAAGATTAAGTTTTGTATGATCAGCTGCTGGGCCTGTCTGAACTGCACTGCCTCGGCCAGTAGTTTGGCGTTGATCACCCCCACTTTCTCTATCAAGATCTGTAAGTGGTATGCCGTCTCTTGTTTTTAAATTGTTTGCTGCAATCTCATCAGGGTTTAAGACGGGGGCATTTTCTCGCTCCTCCGCTAGTGCTACTTCATCATCAACTGTGTTGTCTTTTAGTTCGTCTACGTTTAAGTCAATCTTTTCTTGGGGTGTAAGTACGTTAACGAAAAGCTCGTACCCACCAACCTTGTCCCGCATCCCAATAATCAGGCGCTCCGCGATCTTCTTCCCGACCCCCGGCAAGGCAGTGAGCGCTTTTACATCATTATTTATCACCGCACTATCAAAAGATGCTGAATCCAGCCCTGACACTATTATCTGAGCCATGCGAGGGCCTACACCGTTGATAGTGGTCAGGGTTTGCAACCGCACACCACTACTATCGGCATCAGCGCTAACCATTCTTTTTATAGCGTCAAGATGTAGCTTTCTTAGGCCGTTTGTTCGTTCAAGGCCTGCAGACCAAGGCGCTTTACTTTCGTCTACAATATAAATGTCTTTAGTAAGAGGCGAAGCTGCTAATCTCCTCCCCAAGGAAACTAACGCTGTAGCAGGTAACAGGCGTAGATTTTCTAAAAGCTGTTTAACCTTATCGTTAGCTTTACCTGGGACATAAGGTCTTAGCAGAAAGCCTAACGATAAAGGCTTGCTACCTTCGCCAAAACCTACGACAACATTAGCAATGCTTTTGTCTAGCGTACTACGGGGGTTTTCAAGGTTATTTAAAATATCATTAATTGGGACATCTTTTACACTGACTTCATAGTCCCGCAACTGCAGCTCAGTCAACATAGCTAACAAACCTACCCTCGACGACTGAGTTGAGCCGCCTCCTGTAAAAGTGCCTGTAAGAGCTTCTGATATTCGACGGCCTGCGTTAGTTAAATCTACAGGGTTTATTGAGAGTGTTTTTCCTTCACTGATAATGGTGCCGTCGACCACCTGTGCGGGTGTTTTTATTTCAAACGCCCTGAATTTTTGAAGGCTGCTTGAAGCCTTACTTATAGTTCGTTTAATAAAATCTTCTATTGAAAGAAGCTCTTCTTTGCCTTTCCCATCCCTAACTCTTATTTTTTCCGTCTCGGGGGTAGACTGTATATCTATACGGAAAGTTAAATCTGTGTTTGCTTCTATAGTTACAACTTCATCGGGGTTAGAGTCTTGTAACTTCACCGCTGTCTCAAGCGTAGTCTTTGAAATACTCGCAAGGATAGGGTTAGACCAATCGACTTCTTCGCCTAGAGTATTAAGCACCATTTTTGCATAAGCTGCGCGTGCTTCATCGACACCTTCGAAGTCATTATTACCTTTTACTGGCTGGTATGCGGACTGCTGCTCTCCGCCTTTTGTAAACGTATGAGTTCTAGTCTCGCCTTCAAACTCCCTGTTTCCAACCTCTTCATTGCTTACTTCACCATCATTTGCAGTTTCATTGCTTACTTCACCATCACTTGCAGTTTCATCATCACCGTAGAATTGTATTTCTGGGCCTGCCCGTTTTGCTCTATCTGCAAGCGCCTCGTCAATTGGTAGCGTTTCTTGGCGGCCTCCTTCTGGTGTTAATGCTCTAGCGGCTTCTTGAGCTGTAACTAAGCGTTCTGGGGTTGTGGTTTCCTCGGAAACGATTCCGCCATCCTTGTCAAATACTCGTACAACTTGCGAGTCTTCTGGGGTTTTAACCCCGCTGTAACCTAGAGCAGCAGCAAGCACCGCATCGGTAGCTTGGCCGCCGACTACCGCGTCTACAATATCTGCATCCGTAGACACAATCGTCCCGCGCCCCTCAACAAAAGCTGCATACGCATCAACGAACCCCCCGTCTTTCCCAGCAATCTTTATTTTTTTAAGCGTGTTTTTAGTCTTGATGTTAAAACGAGATGCTGGCGTTGTGCCGCTTATCCACACTGCCTCTTTAGAACTGGTGCCCTCTACCATCGCCGCAAGTTGAGCGTTGATATCCTGCTCTGACTCAGTGGTTGTTTGATCTGGAGCAGCCCCCGCAATATCATTATTAGATTCTGCGCGGCTCATAAACCCTTTAAGGGTATCTACCATCTCAGCTGATTTAACTGTTACTTCAGGGATTTCCCTAACAGTTTGGATGCCAAGAGAACCTGCACCACCAATTGCACCACCACCAAAGAACCCAACAAAACCCGCATTCAGCCGTCGTAAATTAGCGTCTGCATCGGTAAAGGTTTTATCCATGTCCATTCGGTTACGGATGGCTATTTCTTCTTGGATAAGCTCAGCTGTGCCTTCTATTGCCCCCGCTTTTGCAAACCCTTTTCCTAACTCAGAAGCTAGCCTCCCCATAACAGAATTATTGCCAGCCGATTTGGCTGCTGCCCGCTTTGCTAGCAAAGCAACCATTCCTGCTTCGCCAAAAACACCGACGGCAGCTTGAGGGGTGGCGACTGCAAGTGCGCGAGAAGCCTGATCGGGAGTAAGCTCGCGTCCTGACTCTAACGCTTCTCTAACATTCCCCCCGGATAGGGGGGCAAACTCTGATGCATACGCTCCACCTAGAGCACCACTTTTCAGCGCTATGTTTCTAGCTTCTCGTGTAGCCTCGTAAGCAGCCTGTGCAATTGCTCTTTGCTCGGCGGTCGCGGTTCCTTTTCCGACCGCTTCTAAACTGTCTTTTATAAGGTTTTTTGCTGCCTGTTTCCCGCCCTGGCTTAGCGCTATCCGCCCCGCGTTCATTGCTACAGAGCCAACACCCGCTCCCGCAATAGTACTTACTACGCTTGCTGAGAGTTGGCCCGTGCCTGAGACTACTTGCTCAAAAAAACCCCCAACTGTAGGCTCATCCAGAAACTCACTAAACCGCTGTATACCTTGCATTGGTATAGCTGCAAAGTCTTCTTGAATGCGCGCATTCTTTATTGAGTCTGCAACGCCTTGCTTATCACCTTGCAAAGAATCTATTGCGGCACCGAAATAGCTTAAATCAGCCGCCAAAGATTCCGCTCCAGACGTTGCGCTCCGTCTAAAGGTTTCGACAAGATCTGCGGGGGGAGGGGTCCCAATAGATGGCACTGTTCCGCTTGCAACCATCTCACCCGAAATAGGGCCTTGTGCGCCCGCTGTGTAAGCAGCATTAAACACATCTGTGTTTGTAGAACCCGCCGATAAAGCCGCATTTGAAACCGCTACTTTAGTAGAGGGGGCAGCAGTAGAGGGGGCAGCACTACGCCCAAAAAACGCTTGCACAGAATCCTGCTCAGCAGGCAAGGCAGCAGGAATTGGCTTTTGAGGCGTGTCTTGTACAGTTGCTAAGAAGCTGTTTACGTTATCTGAGCTTCCTGCCCTAGCAAGACTAATGCCGCCCGCTGTCTCGGAATTGCCGCCGCCCACTTTAGAAAATGCTGCTACTCCTAACTCAAAATACTCTTTGCCTGAAGTACCGTAAGCGTCAGTGGCAGATAAATCTTGTGATGCTTTTCTCGCACCTAGTACATGAGCCGCCGCCAAATATCCATGAACATCTTGCGGCGAAGAGTCGTCGGTAACTGTGCCTCTATTTTTTAATACCCGCAGATTAAAGGCTGTGTTTTCTTCGAAGGCTGTATCTTGCACTCGCTTATTAGCTAGGAATTCCTCTTTACTATAGACGCCGCCTTTGCCAGTCCAATTACTTGGATCATCTAATGCTTTGTTACCAGCGCCTGAAGAATCTTTTTTTAGATATCCTATTGTCTCTAGCGCTGCCGCACCGAACTGATACCCCCCCGCATAACCTATGGTATTGACTTTGCTATAGTCACCAGATGATTCTCTAAAGAGTAGAGCGTCTTTTAGGGTAGCCGCGTAATCTTGCATTTAGCTTCCCTTGTCTTTGTATTCTTGTTCTTGGCCGTTCGTTGTTGCTGCTAGGACTAGCAAATCAGCTATTAACTTTGAGTCCTTCTGTATCTTTGAAATATCGACAGCCTGACTTCTAACGCCCTCTTGATCCACATAAGCTATGCTTACAGGCTTCCCATCTTTGACCTTTGCAACACGCACATTCGTCAAGTCAAAGTCGGTTGTGCCATCTGGGTTTAACCGGAATAAATCTTTATAGGTTTCCTTGCCAAAGATCCCAGCGTCGTCAGCATTTGCCATAGACTGAATATATAAACTTAGCATTGGATTTAAGTACTGCACCCCTGCAGCAGCAGAGACCGCCCCTTGCGCCTGCTTTAAGCGAGGTATATATCCGGACATGACTCTTGCTATATAGAGCGCATTCTCTTCGTCGCCATTAAACTCCTCATCAGTAAACTCGCCTTCTTCGTTCATTAAGTTAAGATTTTTATAAACTTTATCTAAAGCGGTTTTCCCAAATTCCTGCATAGGGCCTACGGCTTCTTGATCCCATTGTTGAGCCTTCAACATGACTTCATTGTATTTTGCTTCGGCGGTCAGCGTAGCAGCTCGACCTGTTGCTATAGAAGCATCTAGCTGCGCTTGTTGGAGCGTGCCTACGTTTTGATCGCCCCTCGCTATAAGGTTAGTTATATCTTGTGCGAGTTTAGCTTTTACGGGCGTATCGCCTTCGGCGGTTGCGCCCATAACCCACGCAAGCATCAAGCCTTCTTGTTTATTTAATTTTTTTAGCCTGAGTGCCTCTGCTAGGTCTGCATCATTATCTATCCCGTTGTCTTTGAGATATGCCGCCATCGCAGTAGCTTGGTCTGCGGTTGGCTTAGAAGTCCCATCAATAATCGCAGCTTTTAGGTTCTCTGCGGTCAATTCAAAAGGCGCTGGAGCTATAGGCATTTTCGAGTCCGCAAACAAGCCCATATTGCTTTGATCTAGGCCTGGGAAAGCAACGGTCTTGACGGTTTCGGTTCCACCTAATTTTTCAACTTCTTCAGTAGTTTGATATTTTTTAAGAAATGCTGCGGGGCCAATAGCGTTAAACTCTTCTAATAATTCGGGGCTTCGGTTTAGTGCTCTAGCTATTTTTCCTACGCCTTTCTTGTTCTTATTGAAGAAATCTTCTGCTTCACTATTAGCCGCGTAAGACTCGTCACTCTGCTCCATGAAGGCACCTGTAACTTGGCCCTTCCACTCTACCCCTTTCTCGTCCAGTGCAGCATTTATTGTCTCAACCATCGCAAAGTCACTTCGGTCGGGTGTGCCGTATTGGCTCATTACCTCTCGTGCCTCTGGCCCTATACCACCTTTCTTCTGTTGTGTATTACCCCCGCCTAGCATTCTCCCTATCGGCCTGCCTTGCCACATAGGGCCTGAGGAGGCTAGGAAGCCCGATCCCTCCGGTGCTGCTGTTGCTGCTTGTTGTTGCTCGGCAAAAAGCTCATCGGCTCGTGCTTGGCCTGAGGCTATTAATGCTTCTGGGTCACCACCCAAAGATTTATAAATCTCTAGTAGCGCTTCAGTCCCACCCTCTTCTTCAATGTCGATATCGTTAATAACCCCATAAAACTGCTGGAGTTGATTTGGGTCTTCAAGTTGCTCTACTGCTAGATCTAGTGCTTTTGCTCTCGCATCATTGGCTATAATTGAAGCAGCGCTCGCTAAAACGCTATTTGTATTCTCTAAACCGCCGTTCCCAATTGCTGCCTGGTAGCGGGCGTTCACTAAATTCTCAAGGGTTTCTTTATCTAATTTAGTCGTAATGCTTTCAGGGTCCGCGCTCCGACCGTTAGTCATTGGGACTACTTCGCCGGTATCGTTACGCTGTACCATTGGCGTATAAGACCCGTCTTCGTTTTTCCTTACTTCAACTATATGTGCGCCAACATTTTCATTTTTTTCGTTTGTGAAATCTCTATATCGTTCAGTAGCAGAGTCATTGAGCATGTTATTAACGAGGTCGGGCCGTTCCGCTAATAGTTGGGTTACTTGTGTTTTATTCCACGGCCCACTTTTTTGACCAAGGTGGCCGTCGATTTTCAGTATCAGTTGACGCGCGTCGTCCGCCCTTTTAAGTTTGGCGGCTTCAGTGTTGGCAACATCTTGCCGCTCACGCTGTATGCCTAAAGCTGCGTTTTGGTACTCTTCGGCACGCTGATCTCTATAAAATGCCTGCCCCGCAGATACGCCCGCTAATATACCCTCTCCGATACCCATGTCTCTCTACCTTAAAATGCGAATGCAAATATAGCCGCTGCGCCAAGGCTACCGATTGTGCTCATTGTGCTAGCTTTATTTTGCGCTCGAGCGGCGTCGTAAGCGTTTTTTCTTTGGGTCGCGCTACTCGCCGCGCCTTGTAGCTGACCAAGCGACGAGCGATTTACGCCTTGCCCTATATTGATAAGGTCAGCGATTGTTTCTTGGTTAATTCTCTTCTGGCTAACTCGCGCGTCATTTACAGACTGCGCATACCCAAGTGAATTGGCGCGGTCAAGGCCCCGGCCCTGCTCTTGTAACTGAGCTGGTGTAAGGTTAACTCCGTAACGTGAGGCGTTACGCTGTGCAACGCCTTGCATTAAACCTTGAGCGTTCGTAGCATTTACTCGCGCATCATCAATAAGCGACGTATCATTTCGTGCCGATATTAGCTCTTCTTCAAAGCCGCGATAGTTTTTAACGTAGTCTAAGTACTCATTACGAGAGATCTCTGCAAATGCTTTATCAGGATCACTTACCTCGGGGAGCGCCCCAATGCTTGGAGACTGCCCGTACTG
>TARA_B110000285_G_scaffold7311_2_pt1 | contig 12589 bp, 9 predicted proteins | sample TARA_B110000285 | Tara Oceans TARA_B110000285 (sample SAMEA4397756) | marine metagenome | biome: Polar Biome; feature: [SRF] surface water layer (ENVO:00010504); material: water (ENVO:00002006), including particulate matter (ENVO:01000060) such as... | depth 5 m
TGGCAACTACAACAGTCCCGAATTAGGCGAAGATTTTTACAACGTGTTTACTCATAATGGTATTCATATCGATTTGGTACCCAAAGAACAGTGCTGCGGAATGCCCAAATTAGAACTGGGTGATCTGCAGGCCGTGGCCAAACTTAAAGAAGCCAATATCCCAGTGCTGGCTAAACTGGTCGATGAAGGCTATGACCTGATTGCCCCGATACCCTCCTGTGTACTGATGTACAAACAGGAACTACCGCTGATGTTCCCTGATGACGAAGATGTCAGAAAGGTACAGAAGGCCTTTTATGACCCCTTTGAATACCTCTTCTTACGCCATAAAAGTGGTGCGTTTAAGACTGACTTCAAACAGACGCTTGGCGACATAAGCTATCAGGTAGCCTGCCACCTGCGAGTACAGAATATCGGTTTAAAGACTCGTGATATTTTGAATCTAATACCCGACACCCAGGTGCATGCTATTGAGCGCTGCTCCGGCCATGACGGTACCTACGCCGTAAAGGCAGAAACCCATGACAAGTCAGTCAAAATAGCGCGTCCCGTGGTACGTAAAGTTGACCAGCAGGATCCAGATTACTTTGCCAGTGACTGTCCAATGGCAGCTGTTCATATAGGTAACCTGTCCGCCAAGGTTGACAAGCCAGAACATCCAATGACCTTGCTACGCAAGGCCTATCAAATATAAGGAGCCCTAGCATGGCAAATCTAAAACGTGACGATCTTTGGTCATTAGAACAATACTCGACTAAGCGACTACAGTTTCGTCGGGACGTAATGGCTCATAAGAAGCAGCGCTATGTAGTCATAGGTGAACATGCACGACTGTGCTTTGAAGATGAGAAAACTATCCGCTACCAGATTCAAGAAATGTTGCGCATAGAGAGAATTTTTGAGGCCACTGATATTCAGGAAGAACTGGATACCTACAATCCCCTGATCCCCAGCGGGCAAAATCTGAAAGCCACCTTTATGCTTGAATATGATGATATCGATGAGCGTAAAGTCATGTTACAAAACCTCAAAGGTGTTGAGAAAAAAATGTGGGTACAGGTTGGTGATCACCCCCGTATCGTGCCCATCTGCGACGAAGATCTCGAGCGTGAGAACGAGGAGAAAACTTCCAGCGTGCATTTTATGCGGTTCGAATTTCCTTCAGCAGATATCGCCTCACTGCGCGCTGGCGAATCGCTCAATATGGGCATTGATAGCGAGTTTATTAGTCCTAATCAGGTGACAGTTGGTGACCCCATCAAAGCTGCTCTGATCGCAGATTTTTCCGCTTAGCAGATCCTAACAAAAATTGTCAGCTATTCAGTATGATCTCTAGACAGCCCGGCGCTGAGCTGTTTAACTCTCGTAAATTCTCATTCACAGGAACGATTCCTTGTCCTATATTCAACATCAAATCTCTGCAGGCATAGGCTTAATAACACTAGATCGGCCAAAGGCACTCAATGCACTATCATTGGATATGGTAATAGATTTGCTTGCCCTGTTAACTGACTGGGCCGACAACGCCGAGGTAAAGGCGGTCGCCATCCGAGGATCCAACAAAGAGGGTCCATTCGGGGCTTTTTGTGCCGGCGGTGATATCCGCTTCTTTCATGAGGCAGGGATTAACAATGATCCAGCCCTAGAGGACTTTTTTACCGAGGAGTACCGCCTTAATCATTTGATTTTCACCTACCCCAAACCTTATATCGCCTTCATGGATGGTGTTGTCATGGGAGGGGGCATGGGCATCAGTCAGGGAGCAAGCCTACGCATTGTTACTGAGCGCAGTAAAGTCGCTATGCCCGAGACCAATATAGGTTTATTTCCTGATGTTGGTGGTGGCTATTTTCTGAGTCGCTGCCCCGGCGCTAGCGGCGAGTATTTAGCCCTTACTGGACAGCTTATGGTAGGCGGCGAAGCCATCGCACTAGGGCTGGCAGATAAACTGGTTAATAGCGCCGATATGCCGGCATTGTGGGACATTTTAAGCAACCAGCCATCCCTTAGCGTGTCAGATCGCCTAGATAGGTTGGAAGACCTTTTAGGAGGGTCACAGGCAATCCCGGAGCCGGCTTGGCTAAACGGCCAGATCGATGCAATATTTTCATTGGAAACGATTTCTGAGATCGTCACTGCTTTAGACAATGACGGATCAGCTTGGGCTAATCAGACCCTAGATGTGCTCTATCGAAGATCGCCATTAATGCTGCATGTCGTGCTGCGGCAGATTCGTATTGGCCGACAGCTAAGCCTAGCCGATGATTTGCGTATGGAACGGGCGATGATACGTCACTGCTTCTATACCGAGCATCTCGGCCGAATGGGCGAGAGCAGTGAAACTATAGAGGGCATACGCGCACTGGCTATCGACAAAGATCACAACCCAGCATGGAATCCAGTCCATATCGAAGAGGTGTCCGAAGAGATGGTTGAGCCCTTCTTTATCAGTCCCTGGACGGCGAAACAGCATCCTTTGGCCGATCTGGACTAAGCCCATTATGGTTCTTCATGAAGAGACGGTAACCTGCCCCTACTGCTGGGAGTCTATTACCCTGCTAGTAGACCCATCAGAATCTCAGGTCTACACCGAAGATTGCTTCGTCTGCTGTCGACCTATTTTGGTGCGCAGCGACGTCGATGGCGACTACGTGTCCGTTCAGGTCACTCAAGAAGATCTAGGCTTTTAAGCGCATCTTTTGGGTAGCTTAGGCCATAGCCGGCGACAAAGGTCGGCGCTTGCGAATCATTGGGTAGATCTTCTTTTTGTGCCAACACCGCAGCCATAGAAGACGGAATTTCAAAGGGCAATTTGCCCTGCGGATTAAAGTCACCGAAAATTATCTCGAACATCACCGAATCATAAACACCAAACGTGCCAATTAAGGCCTCACTTTGCTGGTCGATGTCCGCTAAAATTACTGGGCGATTCAAATCGACCACCGTTATTAAATTATTGGTCTTCGAATACCGCTCGATTTTGTCTAAAATTTGTTGGTTGAATTGGAGGTTAGAATCCGCCAAAATCGAGCTGAGGAGTCTGTCTACCAGCGCATCAGATCCAGGTTCCTGGGTACCATTAAACACTGCATTGAGTGACAGAATAATATATTCCGCCTGATCGGGAGATGCCACGACCTGCGCAAATTTTGACGCCTCAGTTAAATCCATGCCATCGACAAATACTTTTACGCCGCGTTTAAGGGGTAAAGTAGGTTGCTCATTTTGCCTATTACGCAGGAGCACCACTGATTTTCTCTGCGCCTCTAGCCCATACCTGATATGGGTCTCAGTATTGATCAAAGAGCCTAAGGCTAGTTCATCAACTAAAGCTATTTCGAAGAGCCCCAGATCAAAAGTATTGGTTAAAATTCGTCTGACTGAAAGGTCAATTCGCGATTCAGAAATGGCACCTTCCCGCACTAAATCAAGAATATACTGGGGCTCGCTCTCACCGCCATACTGATCCACGCCAGCATCGAGAGATTTTTTGTACCGTTCTTTAATTGAAAGATTTTCAACCCCCCAAGGGCGGTTAGAGATAATACCCCAGTCCGTGCAGACCACGCCCACAAACCCTAATTCGTTGCGCAGTAGATCTGTCAAAATCGCCCTATTAAAACCCATCGCGACATTATCGTCGGTCTGATCAATGGGAATTCCATAGTAGGGCATGATCACCTTGAGGCCATTATCAATGGCATTTTTAAAGGGCCTGAGGTGATAGTCGAAATTATTACCAGGATAGACTTGACGCTTGCCGCTAGGTAGATGGGGATCTAAACCAAACTCCTGGGGCCCGCCCCCGGGGAAATGTTTGACCATAGTCAGCACACTCTCAGGGCCAATACTTTCGCCCTGAAACCCCTGCATATAGGCGGTGGTGAGCGCGCTAGAAAGCGCCGCATCCGCGCCAAAGGTACCAAAATTGCGCGGCCATCGCGGCTCAGTCGCCAAATCAGCCATAGGATGCAAGGCCATTCTAAGCCCTACAGCCCGATATTCTGCACCCGCTATTTCACCGAATTTTCTGGTTAACTCAATATCTCTTGCGGCGGCAAATCCGAGTTGGGAGGGCCAGCCAGAGAGACCCTTCACCGCAAATGCTGCAATGCCACCACTGGACACTTCGTGTAGTGGGTCAGAACTTATAGTCAGAGGAATACCGAGGCGGGTTTTGGCTGCAATCTTTTGTAAGCTATTTAATTTTTGTGCAATTTCCAGCGGCGTCGGTTTTCCATAAAAATTAAAATGACTAATATGCTGATCATAAATCTCTACCGTGCCACCGGTTAGACGTCCCATAGCAAGATGGAACGCCATGATATTAAAATCAGCTTTAATGGTGATGGCTGGATGGAACATCTGTCCCACCTTCTCCGCCAAAGTCATCTGGCTCAGCAAGCTTTCGACGCGCAGTGCTGTCTGCTGCCGGCTATCTTCATAGACATCAAGTTTTTCGTTTTTATTGAGATCTCGATACTCAAAACCATGTTCAATTAAAACCTCAGGTTCTGGCCCCAAGCGAAGGTGCACCCGGATCTGATCAAGGGGCTGCCATACCGCATTACCCACCCAGACACTAGCCAAAGTTATAAGTATTAAAAGTGATATAGCTATATATTTCAAAGCCATGTATTTAACCCCTGAGTTGTTACTGGGCTTGTTCATCGCATTTACTATTTATGGGACATTCATTGAATAGGTTTTGCCGGTAATATTTCGGCAAGGCGTTTTAGCCTGATTCCAATCAATGATATGCTGCGGCGATAGGGCTTTCAACCTTCAGTCATCTATCACTGACGATTATCGCGGGTTCTTGCGTGGGGAGGTGGCCAGATAATGCCTTACGAGTTTTCTCTGGACTTACCGCCTTTTTATGATCGACTAACGTATGATGACCAGACATTTTAGTAAGCATTAAACATAGGCAGTTAAACGTAATGGCCCTAAGCGCAACCATCTGTAAAGCGGACCTTAATATTGTCGATATGGATCGCCATTATTATGAGCAACACAGCCTAACTCTGGCGCAGCACCCCTCGGAAACGGATTTGCGACTAATGATCAGGCTGTTGGTCTTCGCAATGCATGCCAGTGAATCACTCGGCTTCACTAAAGGGCTGAGCTCGGATGACGAGCCTGACCTGTGGCAAAAAAGTCTGACTGACGATATTGAATTGTGGATTGAACTCGGACTGCCAAGTGAAAAACGGCTCAAAAAAGCCAGTGGCCGATCTCAACAAGTAATCGTCTACACCTATGGTTCTGCTGATATTTGGTGGAAACAGATACAACCACAGCTTGCACGCTTCAAAAATATCAGCGTCTATCATCTAGACTCAGATATAACCGACATACTGCAAACGATGAAACAGCGCAATGCAGATATTCAGGTGAGTATTCAGGATCGTGAAGTCACCTGGCACAGTCAAGATAGATCACTCAGCTTTGTCCCTCAAATAAAAGTTGAGAGTGTTAGAAAAACGCAAAAATAGTCTTTGAGATTTGGCCTTTCGAGAGTAATCTTGCCAAAAAATCAATAGAGGTCTTTCGCAATGCCCGTTAAAATCATCATCAGCATCTGGCCTCTCTTCGCCGGCCTCTCTCTCATTGGCCTAGCTGTTGGCGTTCAGGGCAGTTTATTAGGTGTTCGCGCCGAACTGGAGGGCTTTGATGACTACCTAATCGGCTTGCTGATGTCCTGCTATTTTGCCGGTTTTTTGGCGGGATCACTGTTGACCCCAAAAATGATTCAGCGGGTTGGTCATATTCGTATTTTTGCCGCGCTGTCCGCTGTCGCATCAGTGACCATACTAATCCATGCTGTCTATGTTGAGCCCTGGGCCTGGGCGCTAATGCGACTGTTAACTGGGTTCGCTTTTTCGACTATTTATGTGGTCTCAGAAAGCTGGTTAAATCAATCATCGAACAACGCTAACCGCGGTCAGATACTATCTATCTATACCACGATTCTATTGGCCGGCATCTGCGCCGGGCAGTTTATGCTGAATTTGGCTAACCCAATGGATTTCACCTTATTTATATTGATCTCCGTCATGGTTAGCGTGGCGGCTGTCCCTATATTACTGTCCGTGATCATTACCCCTGCGATAGAAGAAACTGAGCGCGTTAGTATTCGTCATCTGTGGTATCGAACGCCGATGGGAGTGACGGGCATTATTCTATCGCAATGGGTCTCAAGCATTCTTTTTGGCATGGGCGCTGTCTATGCTACAAAACTGGGATTTAGCGTCTATCAAGTGGCTAACTTTATGGGTGCAATGATGGCGGGTGGTATGATTCTTCAATGGCCATTGGGAAAGCTTTCAGACATGGTTGATCGCCGCTGGGTGATTTGTGTTGCCTGCCTGATGGCGGTTTTGTTTGCGCTGTTAATCAGTCGTGAATCAGAAGCCTCGATTAGACTCTATGTATTGATCTTTATGTTCGGTGGTTGCTCATTATCGCTTTACTCAATCGTGGTGGCTCTGACCAATGACCATCTGCGGCCCAGTGAAATTGTACCGGCTAGCGGAACTATTGTATTGATTGCAGGGTTGACCTCGATCACCGGACCGATCACTGCAGTATTCTGGTTGCAGATTTTTGGCTTGCAGAGTTTTTTTGTATTGCTCGCATCCTGTCTACTAGTACTCGCGGGTATTAGTCTCTGGAGGCTATTAACCATCGAAGCATTACCTAGCGAATACAAAGGACAGGTCATATTGCAAGCGGCCACCGCACCGGTGGGTACAATTCTGCATGCCGAGGATGAGCAAATAGAGGCTCCGAGCGGCAGTTACTAAATGATCGATTAGGGATACAACCCCGTACACTACGTAAATAATAATACAATAGCGCTCACCATTATGATCAAATCCATTGTGTTCTTTACACTACTCGGAGCCCTCTCAGGCTGTGTCGAAAAATTCTCTCCCTCCGAGTACCTTGCTCTCGGCAACCAGTACGATGTAGTCATTGAGCGCGACCACCTTGGTGTACCCCATATTATAGGTGAGCGAGATATCGACGCGGCGTTCGGTTTTGCCTACGCTCAGTCAGAAGATAACTGGCAGATAATTCATGATAGCGTGGCGTTTTACCGCGGCACCAATGCGGCTGAAAAAGGCAAAGATGCAGCTATTATGGACTTTCTCATCAAGTGGCTTGGAATCTGGGAAACCATAGAAAGTGACTATGAGGCAAATCTCAGCGCCCCCACACGCGAATATATTGATGCCTTTGCCGATGGCATAAATTACTACGCCGCCTTACATCCAGAACAAACCAATCGGAATATTTTCCCCATCACCGGCAAAGACGTCGTCGCGGGTTATATGCTGCGTCACCTATTATTTTATGGTTTCGATTCAGTACTGACTGAAATTTTAGGTGAACAGCGCCAGCACAGTATTAGCCGGGGTCCAAAGTCCGCTGTTGCATTTAAGGTTACGCAACCTCAGGGCGTGACAATGAACAATGTCCCCGTGGGTTCTAATGCCTTTTCGGTATCCCCCCACTTCAGTATCGACGGGGCCACCCGCCTAGCTATCAACTCTCACCAGCCTACTACCGGTCCAGTGGCCTGGTACGAGGCGCATATTCAAAGCAATGAAGGGCTGAACATAATGGGTGGCCTTTTCCCAAGCAGTGTCACGATAGGGGTAGGTTTTACCGAAAATATTGGCTGGGGTGCAACGGTCAATAAGCCGGATCTGGTCGATGTCTATGTCCTGGATATAGATCCCAACGATCCCATGCGCTACCGGCTCGATGGCGAGTGGAAAACTTTGGAGGTCCGCGATCTGGATGTCGATGTTAAAATCTTTGGCTTTTTCAACTGGACATCGACTCAAGAGGGATTGCGGTCAGTCCATGGTCCCGTATTGCGAACCGATCACGGCACCTATGCCATTCGCTATGCAGGTATGAATGAATTACGTCAGGTAGAACAGTGGTTAGCTATGAACAAAGCCCAGACCCTCGAGGACTGGCGCGATGCTCTGCGCATGCAAGCCTTTGCGAGTTTCAATTTCGTCTATGCCGACCGCGAAGGCAATACCATGTTTGTGCATAACTCATTGACCCCAAATCGCTTAGCCGGTTACGACTGGACAGCCTATCTGCCCGGCGATGATAGTAGACTAATCTGGGATAGCTACATGCCATTTGATGATTTACCTCAGGTTATTAATCCTCAATCTGGCTATTTACACAGTGCCAACCAGACCCCGTTTCGCGTCACTGGAGCCGGCGATAATCCAGATGCCAGTCAGTATAGAATAGAGGATGGTTTCCCCACACGAATGACTAACAGAGCTGACCGCGGTCTAGAGCTTCTCGCCGAACTCGGGCCCATCTCTGAACAGGAATTCTCCGCGATTAAGCATGACAAGAGTTTTAGTGAAAAATCCCGTGCCATGACCTTTTTGCAGACTGCTATTGATGTAGACCTCAGCGAGCAATCACCCGAGATTGCGGCTAAGTATGCCGAGGCTCAGGAGATAATTACTCGGTGGGATCGTCAGACCGATGTCAACAATAGAGGCGCAGCACTCAGTGCCTGCGTGATTGGTACCGAATGGCTGGCAGAACAAAAAGGCCTACCTGCTCCCAATGCTTTTGAAGAACTTAAGCTGTGTGCAGATAAACTCATGGCTAATATCGGCCGCATTGATCCACTTTGGGGCGACGTGAATCGCCATGTCCGCGGCGATCTAAATCTTGCCGTGGGTGGCGGACCTGATACCCTGCGTGCCATTTATGGTTTAGATCTCAATGACGATGGCTACCTCACTAATGTCGCTGGAGATGGTCTTTACTATCTGCTGTCTTGGGATGCCAATGGCCAGCAGAAAATACGCGGCGTCCATCAGTTTGGCTCGGCAACCCTAGATACCACATCACCTCATTATGATGATCAGGCACAGGACTATGTGAATGAGGTGCTTCATGATCCCCTATTCGATGCTGCGCTCAGAGAGCCGCTAATCAAGCGACGGTATAAGCCAGGTGAGTAATCAACTCGCCTAGCGTCTTACTTGGGAAAGGCCTCGAGCAAGGTGTCGGTAGCGCTTGCATTTACACACCTAGACACTGAGAATGCTCGTTGTCCTACGATCATCCTTAAAAACTCAAGAGTCTGTTATGTCTATTCATTGGTACCCCGGTCATATGCACAAGGCCAGCAACGAGATGATCGAAACGTTGCCTCTAGTGAATGTGGTGGTAGAAGTGCTAGACGCTCGTATCCCCTACAGTAGTTCAAATCCGTTTATAGGCAACCTATGCACGGAAAAGCCTTCCATAAAACTGCTTAATAAGACCGATCTCGCCGAGCCAGAAAACACCCAACTCTGGCAGGATCATTTTGAACTACAGAGTAATACTAAAACCATGGCGCTGGATCTGCAGCATTATGATCCGAGTAAAAAGATTATCGATCTAATCAACAAGCTATCGCCACAAAAAGAAGGTCGCAATACGCTCGTCATGGTGACTGGTATCCCCAATGTGGGTAAGTCTACCCTCATCAACTCGCTGGCCGGAAGACATATCGCCAAAACGGGCAATGAACCGGCGGTGACTAAGGGTCAACAGCGTATCAATTTACGCAATGGCATTATGCTTTTAGATACCCCTGGCATACTTTGGCCAAAAATTGAAAATCCTAATGGTACCTATCGACTGGCTACTACAGGGGCGATTAAAGACACCGCCATGACCTATGAGGACGTGGCTTTTTTTGCGGCTGATTTTTTGCTGACTCATTATCCGGAGAGACTGAAGGAACGCTTTGGCTTCGACGAGGTGCCGAAATCCGAAATGAAGTTATTGGAAATAATTGGCGCTCAACGCGGCTGCCTGCGTGCCGGCGGCAAGGTGGATCTAGAGAGAGTGTCTACGATCTTTATCAATGAACTCCGTGCAGGCATTTTGGGTCCTGTGAGTTACGAGACGCCAGAGATCATTGCACGGGAGATGGAACAGGTCGCAATTTTAATCGCTGAAAAAGCGGAACGTGAAAAGCTGCGAATCGAGAAGAGTGCAGCCAAGCGAAGAAATGCCAAGGCAAATAAAAAGTAGCGTTAAACGTTACAGCCAGCGGCATAACCTGAGGCCCAAGCCCATTGAAAGTTGTAGCCTCCTAGATGGCCAGTGACGTCCATCACCTCACCTACAAAATACAGACCTTTCTGATTTTTGCACTCCATCGTCTTCGATGAAATTTGGGCGGTGTCAACACCACAGAGAGTCACTTCCGCCGTGCGGTAACCCTCGGTACCAGAGGGCTTTAACTGCCAGTCACTAAGGGTATCAGCCAACAGAATCAAAAATGAGTCTGGTATCTCAGCCATCGCCGTCTCGGCATAGTTTAACCAATATAAATCTTGCAAAGACTGCACAAATGATTTGGTTAAATACGGTACCAAACAGTTGCGCAGCAAACTTTTTGCCTGTTGCTTTTTAAAATCCAACAACAACTGACTAGCATTATGCTCGGGTAATAAATTAATACTGACACTCTGGCCTGGTTTCCAATAGCTCGACAACTGAAGGGCCGCTGGCCCACTAATACCTCGATGAGTAAAGAGCATGTTCTCACGAAAGCTAACTCCATTCACTGACATCTCAACATCGACAGCTAGGCCAGAATGTTTTTCACTCAACGCTTTAATACTGTCACTAAAGGTAAAGGGCACTAATCCAGCATTGCGAGGTAATAGATTTAGGCCAAACTGCTCTGCTAATTCATAGCCAAAACCTGAGGCGCCCATAGTTGGAATTGAAAGTCCGCCAGTCGCCACTACCAAAGAGGGCGTTTCATAATGGGTACCATTGGCAGTGATAGAGAACTGCTGGTCAGGTAAAAAATCTACCTTACTAATCACATGTTTTACGCGAATTACAACGCCAGTATCACCGCATTCTGCCAATAGCATTTTAAGGATATCTTTGGCCGACTCATCACAGAAAAGCTCTCCATGCTTACGCTCATGGTACGCAATATTATGCTTTTCAACCAAATCGATAAACTGCCACTGGTTATAACTATTGAGCGCGGACTTACAAAAATGCTTATTTTGAGAGAGATAATTTTCTGGCTGTATATCGAGGTTGGTGAAGTTACACCGCCCACCTCCAGACATTAGAATCTTTTTACCTGGCTTGTTGCTACTGTCTAAAACTAGTACCGACAGACCACGCTGACCCGCGGTGAACGCACAAAATAGTCCGGCAGCGCCACCCCCTAAAACAATCACATCATAACGGTTACTCATTTAAATTTATTCCAGCGTCTGGCTATTTCGGATCGACCAAGCTCTTCTAATGTAGCTATATTTCGCTCTGGTATCGCCTCCGGATTAGGAAAGGTCTCGAGTGCTTTTGCCATCATCTCCACACGTAAAAGATGAATCAGTGGATAGGGAGAACGATTAGTAAAATGGCTCACCGCATCTGCTGCTTCGCCATCAAACTGGTAGTCGGGATGAAAACTTGCCAGTTGAATAATGCTGTCACTACCGCTGTCTTCAAGTAACGCCTCAGCATTATCAATAAAGCTGAGATAGTCTTCAAAATCGAGTAGCGCATTGGGCAATGCCAATATGGTGGTGGCAATAGCAGACTCTGGAGACCGCTCAATTAAGTCCAATTCACTCATAAAAGTCTCAGCAACCTGCTGCAGTTGATTCGATTCGCAGACAGCAATACGCAGACCATCAGACGCTATGACGGGGCCTGCGAAAGGACATAGATTGAGGTCAATGACAAAATCATCGAGCCAAGCTCGAAGCTGTTGTTCTACCTGGTCGACGGTGAAACTGTCGCTAGCACTGGGACACATGTCAAACTCACTGAGATAAATAAGGGCGCTAGAATACCCAGTCAGGTCGCGATCAACAAGCTAAACAAAACGCTCGGCTATATAGGCCTTTACCGGCGCGTTCAGTTCCTTATCAAACCAGCCCTCAGTGAACTGAGCATCCAGCCGCTGTAGGTAAGCCTTGCCCCCCAGCGCTTGCAACAATTCAAAGGGACCCTGAGTTGTAGCCATCGAAACATTCCAGGCATTATCAATAGTCTCCGGACTAGCGACATCATTGACAGCCAATAGAACAGCAGCATTAACCAGGGCCGAGCTGAGCAGGGCAAAGTTTGTCCCTACACTGTGGTCATCCGCAGCCAAGAATTCTGGCGTCGAATAGGCAGGATTTGGATAGAGATAAAATCCCTTCCCCGATTTGGCTCCCAAGTTTCCAGCCTCGATGAAGGGAGTTATCAAAGCCATAATCTTTGACTTGGTAGCGTCATAATTGGCGCCTGGCTTTTTATTCAGCCAACTGTCATAAATGACATTCAGACCAAAGAGATCGATCAGGCCAAACGGACCAATACTGACGCCGGCCTGACTTATCCAAGCGCGGTCGACTTCCTCTACAGTCGCAATACCGTTTTGCACCATCAGCATGGCAGTTGCCAATACAGGACCCAGCATGGCATTGAGGACATAACCGGGGTTTTCTTTTTTGAGTATTAGTGGAACGCCACTGAGACTCAAAACATAGCGCTCTAAGATATCTAT
>TARA_B110000285_G_scaffold233876_1_pt1 | contig 12580 bp, 10 predicted proteins | sample TARA_B110000285 | Tara Oceans TARA_B110000285 (sample SAMEA4397756) | marine metagenome | biome: Polar Biome; feature: [SRF] surface water layer (ENVO:00010504); material: water (ENVO:00002006), including particulate matter (ENVO:01000060) such as... | depth 5 m
ATAGATCCTAAATCAGTTGATGATGTAATTGTAGGTTGTGCAAACCCAGAGGGGGAGCAAGGACTGCAAATAGGACGTTTGATTTCTGCGCGTGCCCTAGGAAAAGAAGTTCCTGGCATAACAATAAACCGTTATTGTGCTTCTGGTTTGGAAGCTATTTCTCAGGCGGTTGCTAAAATCAATGCTGGCTTTGGACATATTTATATTGCAGGAGGGGCAGAAAGTATGAGTATGATACCTTTTGCCGGTTATAAATTAGCGCCTAGTTATAAAGCCAACCTAGAAAACTTGAACTACCATGTAGGAATGGGAGCTACTGCTGAGGCAGTTGCTGGAAAATATAATATCAGTCGGGAAGCTGCTGATAAATTTTCTTATGAGTCACATATGAAAGCTGCAGCTGCAATTGATGGAGGAAAGTTTAAGGACCAAATTGTTCCTATTGAAATAGAAGAGGTTTTTGTAGCAGGCGGTAAACGAATCACTAAAAAACATACTGTTTCTGTAGATGAGGGTGTTCGTCGTGAAACAAGCATGGAAGGTCTTGCTAAACTCCGCCCTGTTTTTAAAATGGGTGGTGTGGTTACCGCAGGAAACGCTTCTCAAACTTCTGACGGCGCTGCCTTTACTTTAGTAGTAAGTGAAGAAATGGTAAAACAACTCAACCTAAAGCCCATTGGCCGTATGGCAGGGTGCGCTGTAGGGGGAGTAGAGCCGCTTTATATGGGAATAGGTCCTTGTGTGGCCATTCCTAAAGTTTTAAAGCAAGCAGGCTTATCATTAAAAGATATTGAACAAATTGAACTTAACGAAGCCTTTGGGGCTCAAGCTTTAGCAGTTATTCAAGAAGCAGGGTTAGATCCAGAAACTGTTAATGTAAATGGGGGTGCAATTGCTTTAGGACATCCTCTAGGATGTACAGGTGCAAAACTCACCATACAACTACTCGATGAAATGCAACGCTGTAAACAACGTTATGGTATGGTGACGGCTTGTGTTGGAGGAGGGCAAGGTATTGCAGGAGTTTTTGAACGCTTATAATTTATTTGGTGAAGGTAGAAACAATTAACGGCAAACGTGAAACTCAAAAGCAACAAGTGCGAGAACGATTATTAGCAAAAGGATTGATGCTTTTTTGCGAGAAAGGTTTAGAGCAAACTACCGTAGCCGATATTGTGAAAAAATGTGATATTGCTAGAGGTACTTTCTACAATTATTTTCCAGATATAAATGCCCTTTTTGATGCTTTGATTGATGCCTTAAATTCGCGTATTCGTGAGGAAATTAAAAAAACAAGAAAAGAAACTCATTCAGTTTATGACTACTTGTACGGCACATTTAAAAGTTACTATAATATAATAGGGACCCCTGAAATGATTCAGTTTCATATTATTAATCAGGCGCATATTAGACAAAGTTCATACCAGAGCGCAATAATCAAAACAATTGTTAAAAATTTAATAAGAGATTTAAAATCTTCAAAAAAAATAAAAACTTTTAACGAAAAGCATGAGTTTTTGCTCTTAAGTTTTATGCTGGTTGGGGCTCCTCCTGAATTGTTTATTGCTACCCAGACGTCAGACATAAATTTGACAAGTGAACAATTGGCAACTTTTCTTGCTAAGCTTTTTCATAAAGTTTTAATGGAATAGGGCCTTAAAAAACACACAAGGCCTTTAACTTCCTAAAAGGACATAGATTAAAACCGTAATCACACAAAGAGAAATAGAAAACGGTTTGGTATACTTCCATGTTTTTAAGTCCATTAATGGTGGTTGTGCCTCCCATTCTATTTGTGACTGTGGATAAAAAGAAGAAACCCCAAACATCACAGTTACATTCAATAGAAACTCGATTCCCCATAAATGAACAAAATGGATGTCTACAGGAAAAATAAATGTAGTGAGAATATAAAATGTCAAACCAATAGCCAAAGCGGCTTTAGCTGCGGTGGCTGAAATAGTTTTAGTAAAAAATCCTGCCAACATAATTGAGGCAATAGGAATAAAGAAAATACCATTTAATTGCTGTAGTAATTGGTAAAGACCATCGGGGGCATTAGCTACAAAAGGCGCAACAAGGATGGCAAAGAAAGCCAAAACAGTAGAAGTCAATTTTCCAACCCTAACTAACTTTTTATCGGTACAATCTTTCTCAAAAATACCTTTATAAATATCAATACTGAAAATGGTGGCAGCACTATTCAAAACACTATTAAAAGTGCTTAAAACTGCTCCCATTACAATTGCTGCAAACAGGCCAATAAGTCCCACGGGAAATATTTTCTTGATGAGCTCTGGATAAATCATATCCTGATCCTCATATAGGCTATCTCCGTAATAATAAAAGCCAATTACACCTGGAAGAATAATAATTAAAGGAACTAGAATTTTCAACACGCCCGTATATAGCAATCCTTTTTGTGCTTCAACCAAACTTTTAGCACCTAAGGCGCGCTGAATAATGGTTTGGTTCATGCTCCAGAAATAAAGCTGGTTAATGATTAGACCAGTGAACAGAACACTAAAAGGCATAATAGAGTCTGAGGCACCTACTACATTAAACTTTTCAGGTGCATGCTCGTAAACGGTTTTTAATCCGGTCCAAAGATTTCCGTCACCAATACTTACCAAAGCAATACAAGGCACTGCTAAGCCACCAATTAATAAACCATATCCATTTATGGTATCAGAAACAGCCACGGCTTTTAAGCCTCCTACAATAGCATATAAAGAACCTAAAAAACCAATGCCAATAACAGTTATAGTAATTCCTTGTTGTTGTGAAACACCTAGGACTTCTGAGACATTAAAAATACTTTCTAGATTAATGGCTCCAGTATACAGCACAATTGGCAATAAGGTAACAACAAAAGAAATCATTAAGAAAAAAGCAACAAGAGTTCGGGTAGTTTTATCAAAACGTTGTTCTAAATATTGGGGAATGGTGGTCAATCCCATTTTTAAATATTTAGGCACAAAGTATACGGCAGCAACAATAAGCGCTATGGCAGAGGTTACTTCCCAAGCAATAATGATAAATCCATTTTTATAAGATGAACCATTCATCCCAATTAAATGTTCTGTTGAAATATTGGTTAATAACATAGAGCCGGCAATGACAACTCCAGTTAAACTCCGCCCCCCTAAAAAATAGCCATCTTGTGAGTTTAAATTTTCTTTACGTAATTTATACCACGAATACAAAGCAACAAAAGAGGTATAGGCAATAAAAGTTAGGAGAGTCATCATGAGTATTTGTTATTTAATCTATTATTTCTGAAAGGCTAACCACGCGTTTTTCTATAACGGACTTTTTAGCAGCTAAGCTTATTGCCATGCTTTTTAAACCTTCTTTCGCACTAATTGGTGAAGGATTTTGCTGTTCTAAACTACTGATAAATTCGTGGATTTCAAGGCGATAAGAATCGATATAACGTTCTAAAAAAAAATCTAGAGGTAAAGCCGAATGAAATCCATTTGCATCAGCACTATAGTGATCATCTAGTGTTTTATTTTTTGCTCCTGTCATTCCTCTATTTCCAAAAACCTCAATACGTTGGTCATATCCATAGATTGAATTTCGACTATTATTTATGCTTGCCATTCCACCTTTTTTAAATGTAAGGGTAGTTATGGCGGTATCGATATCTCCTAATTCTTTAATAGCAGTATCCCCAAAAACGGTAGCACTTGCATACACACTTTCTACTTCGTCATCCATTAGATAACGAGCCATATCAAAATCATGTATGGCCATATCTACAAATAATCCACCAGAGGTTTTTAAATAGTTTAATGAAGGAGGTCCTGGGTCTCGACTGGTAATGTTAATGAGTTGTGGAGTACCAATAACTCCTTTTTCAATATGTTTTTTTATTTTTAAAAAATTAGGATCAAATCTTCGGTTAAAACCGACCATAAAATGCACTTGGGTTGTTTCTAAAAGCGCAACAACTTCTTGCACCACAGCTAAGGATAAATCCATAGGTTTTTCACAAAAAATAGCTTTTCCAGCACGGGTTATAAGTTTGATGTGCTCTGCATGAAAGAAAGTGGGAGAGGCTATTATTAAAGCATCTACGGGCGCTTTTAGCAATAAAGACTCAATGTCTTCATAAAATTGTGAAACGCCAAATTGCTTGGCATAGGTTTGCGCCTCTAAATTGGCATGTGCAATAGCGACAACTTCTGCTAGGGGAACATATCTTGTAATGTTAGCAAGGTGTATTTTGCCAATACGGCCCATTCCAACAATACCAATTGAAATTGTTTTCATAGTGTAATTAAGCTATTATTTTTAAATGACTTTGTAGCTATTTCTGCAATATAGGAAGCTCGAGTTCCATCATGCGCATTGATTTCAAGCTGTCTTTTTTCTAGAATACAATCTATAAATTCTTGGATTTCATATCTAAAGGTGGCTTCAAAACGTTCGTTGAAAGATTGAGAACATTCCTTTCTCACGCCATTAGTATCGAGTATTTCTACTAAATTTTCTTGAGGTACCGACCCAATTCTAAGAGTTGCTTTAGTGCCTACAATTTCTGTTTCTACATTATATCCATGTGCAGCTGTGCGGCCGGCAAAAATAAAAGCCATAGCATCGTTTTCAAATTTCAATAATGCAGAGACATTACCCCCATCTTCGAATTGTTTGTATTCTTCATGTAAATAGCATCCGCCAATAGCATAGACGCTCGTGGGCTCTGCTTTCAAAAACCAACGTACTAAATCAAAGTCGTGTAAGACCATATCAATAAATTTCCCCAGACTGTGGGCCGCATATTTTAACGCTGCCTCAATCGCTGAATTTGGATCAACACTACACCCTCTAAAGAGAATGGGGCGGCCAATTTCTCCAGCTTCTATACATTTTTTAGCATATAAATAGGAGGGATCATATCGACGCATAAACCCTAGCATAAAAACTTGAGAAGGTTTTTTTGCAACAATCACTTCAACTTCTTTGCAGGCTTTAATTGTTGTGGCTAATGGTTTTTCACAAAAGACATGCAGTCCTTTTTTAAGACAATAAATACTTTGTTTTGCATTATAATTTGAAGGTGAAACAATAACTACAGCATCCAATTCAATGCTTGCAATCATTTCTTCAATATTTTTGAAACAGCTTGTTACTCCTAACTCCTTTTGAGCTTTTGCTAATTCTTCTTCTACTTGACTACAAACCGCAACTAGCGAAACATTTTTTGTATGAAAACGAATGTTTTCTGCGTATGTAATTCCTAAACGTCCTAAACCAACAACGCCTACGCGAACTTTATTCATTATTAACTTATGTGTTAGCCAAATATAGAAAAAAGATGAATTCAAATTACGGTCTGCTACTATTTTATTGCCCTTAATATTGTTTTAAATCATAATTTTTTAACTACATAAGTAACTATTCCCCATACAATTAACTCATTTTCTTCCGTCATTCTTATGGGTTGATATTTGGGATTTTCTGGGATTAAAAGCACTTCATCTTTTGTTACTTTAAGGCGTTTAACTGTAAATTCTCCATCAATAAAACAAATGGCAATTTTGTTATCTGTGGGCTCTAAACTTCGATCAATGACTAGTAAATCACCATCATCTAAACCTGCACCTTGCATAGACTCTCCTGAAACACGAGCATAAAAAGTAGCTTCTTCATTACGTACTACTTCTTGGTCTATACTGATGCGCAATTCTTTAAAATCATCAGCAGGGGAAGGAAAGCCTGCAGATACGCCTTCCTGTGCCCAGTGCATTTTTTTGTGGTACTCTTGGTTTGGTTGAAAGAACACTAATTTTTGTGGTTTCATATCTTTTATTTTATTGTAATAATTTCATTGAGTTCGGTGGTAAATCGATGGGATAAATATTTTTGTTTCATTTTCCAGGTACGGTTTAAATCCTGATTTGCTAATTTTATACGATGCGGACCAAAACGTTTATGAATACGATCGACACTTTGCATGACCGCCAAATGCTTGTCGCTATTATTCTGGAAAAGACTTAGCTGACGCTTTTCTGTAGGAACGAGCCCCATAATCATGACCCCTACTTTTTTATAATGAATTCCTTCTTTAAATACTCTCTGTAATCCCAAAATAGCATATTTACTTAAAGTCATGGTTGAGTTGGTTGCATAGGGTAGAGGGAGTACGCAGCTATTACGATATGGAAGACTTCCTTTTTTATGGGGATCACTTCGTACAAAAACCAAAAGCACATTACAGCTACTGTGTTGTTTACGCATTTTTTCTGCGCAGCTAGAAGCAAATGTTGAGATGCGCTCTTCTAAATCTGAATACTGTGTTAGTGTTCCCTCAAAGCTACGTGTTGTGGCGATAGTTTTTTTTGCAGGAATAATTTCTTCGAGTTGTATGGAGGGAATTCCACATAAATCTTTTTTTAACCTCAAGCCTAGTACACTCATGTGTTTCCGAACCCAAGTATCTGGAAGTTGTGTGAATTGTAAAGCATTGTTAACTCCCATTGCTTCCAAGCGCTTTTTGTGTTGCCTACCTACACCCCAAACATCACCTATTTGAGTCCATTGTAGGGCTTTGATTCGTTTTTTTTCTGTATCAATAGTATAGACCCCTTGGGTACGCTCTGTAAATTTTTTAGCAATTTTATTAGCGATTTTCGCCAATGCTTTGGTGGGCGCTAATCCAACAGAAACTGGAATGCCCGTCCATTTTTGTACTTGCTTACGCATATTATGACCTTCTTTTTCTAGGTCAAAAAACTCAAAGCCTTTGAACTGTAAAAAGGCTTCGTCAATGCTGTAAATCTCTAAGTTGGGAGTGTATTTTTCAAGAATCGTCATAACTCGACCGCTCATGTCGCCATAGAGTGGATAGTTAGAAGAAAAAACTTTTACGCCCTGTTGTTTAAATTGTTGTTTGTATTGAAAGGCAGGTGCGCCCATAGGAATACCTAACACTTTTGCTTCATTGCTTCGCGCAATCACACAACCATCATTATTGGATAGAATAACCATGGGTTTACCTTCCCACTGCGGTTGAAATACCCGCTCGCAAGAGGCATAAAAATCATTACAATCGACCAGTGCAAACATGTGGAAAAAGGTATTAAAATGTTGTTCAATAAATCAATGTTTTACTAAAAGTTTTTTATGAATTTAAGAGGTGTTTATTTAAAGTTTTTATTAAATAAAAACATGTATTTTTTATAAAATAAAGAATCACTAAAGGCAAAAGTTGTAATTTTGGACTTAGGATTTTAGTATGAACCTATTACATGGATAATTATTCGTTTTTAAACGCTGCTCATACTGCATATTTTGCAGAACTATATGATCAATATTTACAGCAACCAGATAGTGTAGAGCCCAGCTGGAGGGCCTTTTTTCAGGGATTTGATTTTGGATTAGAAAACAGTACTTTTTCTGAAGGAACGAGCTATGTGGAGGTTTCAGAGCAAGTGCAAAAAGAGTTTAGAGTGGTGAAACTTATAGATGGATACCGCACTAGAGGTCACCTGTTTACCAAAACCAATCCTGTTCGTGATCGAAGAAAATATACGCCTACTTTAGACCTAGAGAATTTTGGCTTAACTCAAGGAGATTTACCAACGGTTTTTAATGCGGGTGATATTATGGGCATTGGTCCAAGTTCACTAGAAATAATCATTCAGCATTTGCAGCGTATATATTGCGATTCTATTGGGATTGAATATATGTACATTCGAAAGCCGGAAAAGTTGAATTGGATACAACAACGGTTAAATGTTAATGACAACCACCCTCAATTTTCAGTAGAACAAAAAAAACACATTCTTAAAAAATTAAATCAGGCGGTAAGCTTCGAGAATTTTTTACACACAAAATATGTAGGACAAAAACGCTTTTCTTTGGAAGGGGGTGAATCCTTAATACCCGCTTTAGATGCTATTGTTGAGGCCTCTGCCAATCAAGGTGTAGAAGAATTTGTAATGGGAATGGCACATAGAGGACGTTTAAACACTCTAACCAATATTTTTGGAAAGTCAACCAAAGACATCTTTAGCGAATTTGATGGAAAAGATTATGAAGAAGTTGTTTTTGATGGAGATGTGAAATACCACTTAGGATGGACTTCTCAAAGAGTCACTGATACCGGAAAAAAAATTAACATGAATATTGCGCCCAACCCCTCACACTTAGAAACGGTAGGGGCAATAGTTGAGGGAATTACACGGGCCAAATTAGAAAATAAGTTTGATGGAAACACAAATAAAGTATTGCCAATTATTGTGCACGGTGATGCCGCAATAGCAGGACAAGGCTTGCCTTATGAAATTGTTCAAATGGCAGGATTAAAGGGCTATGGAACAGGGGGAACGGTGCACATTGTGGTTAATAACCAAATTGGATTTACAACAAATTATTTAGACGCTAGAACAAGCACCTATTGTACCGATGTTGCTAAAGTAACACTTTCACCTGTACTACACGTAAATTCTGATGATGCAGAGGCTGTGGTTCATGCCACACTCTTTGCCTTAGACTATAGAATGCGTTTTGGAGGAGATGTTTTTATTGATCTTTTAGGCTACCGAAAATATGGCCACAATGAAGGGGACGAACCTCGTTTTACACAGCCTCAGTTGTATAAAATTATTGCAAAGCATCAGAATCCAAGAGATATTTATGCTGATGGATTAAAAGCTGCAGGCATTATAGATGATCAATATGTAAAGTCTTTAGAAAAAGAATATAAAGACTCTTTAGAGGACGACCTTGAGGATTCAAGGAAGATTGAAACTACTGTCATTACACCTTTTATGGCTGATGAATGGAAGACTTTTGAGCGTGTTGATGAAATTGAAATGGGCAAGAAGGTAGCAACAGGGGTTTCTAAAACTCTTTTAGACACCACCGCAGAAACAATAACCACTTTACCAACTGAACATGATTTTTTACGAAAAATTGAACGATTGATTGCGGATCGTAAAGCAATGTATTTTAAAAAAGACCAATTGGATTGGGCAATGGGAGAATTGTTGGCTTATGGAACCTTACTCCAAGAAGGGTATAATGTAAGATTGTCCGGGCAAGATGTGGAACGGGGAACTTTCTCTCACCGTCATGCAGTTTTAAAAACAGAGGATTCTGAAAATGAAGTAGTATTACTCAATACAATAAGCTCAGGAAGTCAAGGACATTTTAGTGTTTATAATTCGCTTCTTTCTGAATATGGGGTTATGGGTTTTGACTATGGATACGCCATGGCAAGCCCAAACACCTTGACCTTATGGGAAGCTCAGTTTGGAGATTTTTCAAATGGGGCTCAAATTATTTTGGATCAATACATTTCTTCTGCAGAAGACAAATGGAAGCTACAGAATGGGATCGTATTATTACTACCGCATGGATATGAAGGGCAAGGAGCAGAGCACTCCTCTGCGCGAATGGAACGCTATCTTCAATTGTGTGCGAAAGACAATATGTTTGTAGCTAATTGTTCAACGCCTGCAAATATGTTCCATATTTTAAGAAGGCAGATGAAAACAAATTACCGAAAACCATTGGTAGTGTTTACACCAAAAAGTTTATTACGTCACCCACAAGCAGTTTCTACCAAACAGGAATTGATTGAAGGTGCTTTTCAACCGTTGATCTCTGATGAAGCGGTAGAAGAAAAAAAGGTAACCTCTGTTGTATTTTGTTCAGGTAAATTTTATTACGACCTTTATAAAGCACGCTCAGAGAAGGGCCGAATGGATGTTGCCATTGTAAGATTGGAGCAAATTTTTCCATTACCTTTAAATGAAATTGAAGCTGTGATTTCAAAGTTTGAAAATGCATCTGATATAGTTTGGGCACAAGAAGAACCAAGAAATATGGGAGCTTGGAGCTTCTTATTATTACACCTTCCAAATTCACAACGTTTCCGTCCTGCAACAAGACGATATTATGGAGCGCCAGCTGCAGGAAGTGCAATCCGATACCAACGTCGTCATCAACAAGTAATTGATTACGTTTTTGACCCAACACAAGATAATTTTATAAGAAAACCAAAGAAATAGATTATGATTTTAGAAATGAAAGTTCCATCACCTGGAGAGTCGATCACTGAAGTTGAAATCGCTCAATGGCTAGTTTCTGACGGAGATTATGTGGAAAAGGATCAACCAATTGCTGAAGTAGATTCAGACAAAGCTACACTAGAATTGCCTGCTGAAGTAAGTGGAATTATCACCCTTCAAGTAGAAGAAGGAGACGCTGTGGACGTAGGCGCTGTGGTTTGCTTAATAGACACTGAAGGACAAGCGCGAGAAGATGAAGATGCATCAAAAGTAGCTGATGCTCCAACTATAGAAGCTGATGCTCCAAAAGCAGCAGTAGTTCAAAAAACGAGTTATGCAACCCATGTCCCTTCACCTGCGGCTAAAAAAATCATAAGTGAAAAAGGAATTGATCCACACACGATTCAAGGAACAGGAATAGCAGGGCGAATCACAAAAGAAGATGCTGTTCAGGCTTCAGCTTCAATGGGAACAAAGCCTGACTGGGGAGATCGTGGTCAAACAAAAAGTAAACTTTCGATGTTACGCCGAAAAGTAGCTGAGCGTTTGGTGCAAGCCAAAAATGAAACGGCTATGTTAACGACCTTTAACGAGGCGGACATGGCGCCTATTTTTGATCTTCGAAAACTACATAAAGATGTCTTTTTTGAAAAGCATGGGGTTAAACTTGGGTTTATGAGTTTTTTCACCAGAGCGGTAGTTAGAGCCTTGAAACTTTTTCCTGATGTAAATTCAATGATGGAAGGAGACTATAAAATTGCATACGACTATTGCGATATTAGTGTAGCCGTTTCTGGGCCAAAAGGATTAATGGTGCCTGTAGTTCGTAATGCTGAAGCATTATCTTTTAGTGGTGTTGAAAAAGAAATTGGTCGTTTGGCTGTTCGTGCACGTGATGGTAAAATTACCGTTGACGACATGACGGGTGGTACGTTCACGATTTCTAATGGAGGAGTATTTGGTTCCATGCTATCTACGCCTATTATTAATCCCCCACAATCAGGAATTTTAGGAATGCATAATATTATTGAGCGTCCTGTTGCGATTAACGGAAAAGTTGAAATTCGTCCGATGATGTATTTGGCATTATCCTATGACCATAGAATTATTGATGGAAGAGAATCTGTTGGTTTTTTACTAGCTGTAAAGGAAGCGCTAGAAGATCCTTTGAGCCTCTTGATGGAGGGTGATGCTAGAATAGCACTTGAGTTATAACCATAACTTTTGGGTACGATAATCAATACTCACTTTTTTCTTTTTCAAGAAGTCGGCACCAAGAATCCCCTCTATTGTTGCGGCACCTTGAGATACTAGGGTAGTATTAATATGAGTTAGATCTATCAAGACAAAGGCAAGTTTACCAACTACATGTCTTCCTAATTGTAATGTTGCTTTACGGGTTAAAAAGGCTTGCATTTTACCATGACTGGCTCCCGCAGCATCAAAAGGATCTCCTTTACTGCGTAGCTTAAATTTTTCTTGAAGTTTGGAGTGAATGCAACTGCTGGAGGCTCCAGTGTCAATTAAAAGTTGTGCAGCAACTCCATTAATATGTGCTTTACATATAATATGACCCGTTTTAGTGCTATGTAGTGAAACAGAAAGAGGATATTTCATAAAGACGGTTAAGGTATAACGGAATGTTTTAACTGTTTCAAAAGTAATTGTTCTAATTAAATTGAAAGGATCTTTTTGGAGTTAAGTACCTTTGACGTTGTTATTATTTAAGAGAAAATTATTTGTATGCAATTAATAGATACCCACACCCATTTATACGCAGAAGTTTTTGAAGAAGATCAACAACTGGTTGTTGAACAAGCTATTGCTGCAGGAGTTGCCCACTTTTTTATTCCAGCTATTGACAGTGCATACATAGAAAGAATGTATGCTTTGGAAGCAGCATATCCTAAGAGTATTCATTTAATGGCAGGCTTGCACCCCACCCATGTAAAAGAGAATGCAGCAGAAGAGTTAGCAAAAGTTGCGGAACAATTAAAAGTTCGAAATTTTTGCGCTATCGGTGAAATAGGAATTGATCTTTATTGGGATAAGCAATTTATTAAAGAACAACAGGCTGCTTTTAATCAGCAAATTAAATGGGCAAAACAATATGCACTCCCAATAGTAATTCATTGCAGAGAAGCTTTTGATGAGGTTTTCGAAATTTTAGAAGCTCACAAGGCAGAAGACCTATATGGTATTTTCCATTGTTTTACAGGCACTCTAAAACAAGCAAAGCAGGTAATTAATTTAAATTTCAAATTAGGAATCGGCGGGGTTGTAACTTTCAAGAATGGGAAAGTAGATCAGTTTTTACATGAAATTCCCATAGAAGCAATAGTATTAGAGACCGATGCTCCGTATTTGGCGCCTGCACCTTATAGAGGGAAACGAAATGAAAGTAAATACTTGACTTTAATCGCAGAAAAAGTAGCGCAATGTTATGGAATAACAGTAAAAGATGTGGCCAATAAAACTTCAAATAATGCCATTAAAGTATTTAAAAACCAAAAAATTGATTTTAAAAAGTAAGAATATTTTTTTTAAAAGATATT
>TARA_B110000285_G_scaffold121404_1_pt1 | contig 12579 bp, 10 predicted proteins | sample TARA_B110000285 | Tara Oceans TARA_B110000285 (sample SAMEA4397756) | marine metagenome | biome: Polar Biome; feature: [SRF] surface water layer (ENVO:00010504); material: water (ENVO:00002006), including particulate matter (ENVO:01000060) such as... | depth 5 m
GACGATATGTTAAAATATTTTTCATCTGTTTTACCATTGAGCAAGGGAAAGGGTAAGGGTAAGGGAAAGGGAAAGGGAAAGGGAAACGACACTCCCGATGTGATTCGCCAAGCGGTGGCTGATTATAACCCCGTCGAGGGGCTTACCTTTGAGGAAAGTGAAGCAATTAATAGAGCTAGAGGAGGGATTGGATATGGAGGAGAAAACGTTCCAGTAGAGTACTGGGCAAAAGATACTGAATTCGAAATTTTGGCAAAAATTTTTGGGATTTGTATATATATATACCAGGTGCCGTACACAGAAACAGTCGCTGGTACATCTTACACATCTCAAGCTAGGTTTGATGAAGTTGGGGTTTTCGATTGTTCTGATATGCCAAATATTGCAATACACGGGAATAATATACATTTTCAGGTTCTAAATCCTAAAAGAGACGATAGTTTCAGAGTTGTGCGAGCTATGAAAAAGCGCAATTATGAAAAACTTGAAGAGGTGTATAAGGTTACACGCGATTTGGAAGAGAAAATATCGCTAGAATCTGACGAATCCGAAATTGAATTTCTGAAAGAGAGGTTGAAGGGATCGAATCAAGAAGAAGAAAATATAAACAAAAAGATTGAGGACGAAGCCAAAAAAATAGTAAATACTTATTTTGAAATGGAAAACGTCGCGTATGATGGCAATTGTGCGTACTTGGCATTTATCAAAGCAATGAACAATCAAGGGATACCCATAAAAAGTTTGGATGCACCCCCGCCGACCAACGATTCAAAGTCCCGCCCGACCAAACGACGCCGCGTCAACGACGCGGCGTCTGCAAAGAGCGAGTACGAAGCCCGGATCGAAAAAGAATGGAAGGACATTCAGGCGAGAAGGGCACGAGAGGCACTGCGGGCTTATCGCCCGCCGCGACCTGGTGGAGAGGGTCCACCTGCTGCATACGGTAAGTAAGATTCACTTAAATCAAACGAGCCTTGAAATAAAATGCAGAATTCATCTTATTTCATAGAAAATAGAGCCTTATTTGGATGCTACCCAAAGCAGTCAGATGTGGATGAGTTGGCAAGAGAAGGAGTGAGATATTTCGTGAACCTAACAGCTCCCGGCGAGAGCAGAGTTAGCCCGTACAATGTTCCCCCTTCCTGCAATCAACTCTTGTTTCCAATTCGAGACCACGGCGTCCCTCGAGATTGGAAAGTTTTTTCAGAATTTATATGCACCCTTTCTAACATCATTGTTAACCTGCAGTCCTCTCACAAAGTTTACGTTCATTGCCGCGGCGGGCATGGAAGAGCCGGAATGGTTGTGGCCATACTCCTGTGCCACATTCTGAAATTGGAGCCCATAGAGTCTCTAAAAAAAACTTCAATTTTTCATGCAAACCGTCCCAACATAAAGGACAAGTGGAAGGCTATAGGATCCCCTCACGAGTACAGGCAGCGGGCATTTGTATACCGATATTTTGAACCTCTGGATATGTACAGAATCCAGTACAAGGGGAATTACGACAATGGGTTCTCTCGATTTTCCCACCACCCGTTTTTCGTGGATGGAGTGAAATATAATTGTTTAGAGGGCGCTTTACTAAAATTTATAAACGACACGTCGCCTGTAAAGGTAAAAGGGGTTGATTTTACCAAAATGTACGGTAAAGACGCCTTTCTAATACGCAGGACTTTCGCACCTTTAAAAAAATCAAAAAGTACTCCTGTAGAACTCAAAAGACTTTTTCGATTGAAATTAGACCAACACTTCATTTTGAAAAACAAGCTTCTCCGCAGCGGTTTCAGACCGATTACAATGCATGCCAGGGGAAATTTTACATGGCCAAGTGGAATTGGGGACAACGTAACCGGAAACGTCCTCATGGACATACGATCTGACTTGTACAATCTAAAAGAACAAAAAGACTAATCAAATGTCAACTATATTCGTACTCACTATTAATGGACGCCCCGACTATTACTTTGAAAATAAACCAGATGCTGTAAATTACATGCGCGAACGGACGCGCGAGATGTGCTTGATGCCCGCGTTCGGAATCGAGCTTTTTCCCACATCCCACTCGGTTGTGCGCCATCACTCGGAAGACCGCATCGATATTGTCAGACGTCTGAACAATGTTCTGATTTCTTACGACCAGGTAGTGTGCTCGTTCATAGTTTCTGAAGTGCATAAAAAAAATCGTGTAACAAATAAATGAACACGAAAGAACCAGAAAAAAAAAAGGAAGAATTTTGCATGCAATGTCTCGCCGCTCCAGCTCTTGCCGGCGCAGTGGCCGCAGCGGGAGTTGTAACGCAAACGGGCAATTCCGATGAAAGCAAGAATGTCAAATACATTTTAATGGCAGTAGCAGGATTGTCTATTGTTGCAGTTGTATGCTTGCTCCGCAGCTCTCGAAAAAAAAGTAGAAGGCGATAATTTTGATATTTAAAAAATATTGAAATATAATTGAATTTACGAGCACAGGATACCCGGGTTGTCGCAACATTTCTGACATCCCACGCCGTTGACTGGACAATTATCGGTTTCGACAGTAGGGTCGAACGACGACGTGTTATTTTTGCACTTTGTGCAGAAAAGCCCGTCAACTCCAGGGGTGTATTCATACCCAGGCGGACAGTTCTGAACCCACTCGCCAGGCCGAGCAACGCCGTATTGGGCGAGTGATGCGCATCTACCCGCACCGCCCGTCCAGTCACTTGGCGTAAGGTTGTCTTGGAAACAACAGTATTCTTTTACATTCGCTGACAAACCTGAAAGGATACACGACGAAACATCTTCATCAGGCCAGTGAGTAGTTTTAATATTAATAATAACTGCACCTGAACCGGGTACACCTCCCATTTCAGTGTTTTGAACGATAAGCAAGGAATCGTTTTCGAACCCCATACCTCTCGATACATTTGTTTCAAAGTTTATATTATAATTGAAAACTTGCCCTAAATTATCTACTGTTATGGCAATACCAGCGCTGGTATTTCCGGTAGGATAAGAGTATTCATCCACTGCATTCAATTCCTCGAACTCCTCATGGTCAACCCTGTCTTCTATAGGGAGTTCTCTGGTTATTACGAATCTATACACAGTGTCACCCTGAGGATTGGGACCCTGACTAATGGCAGCGGTGTACTTTATAGTTTCTCCAAGAATGTATATTGTACCGCTCGAGGTGGGATTTAATTGGACTGGTCCATCATAGGTAGCAAACAACTCACCATCTTCAGCTTTTAGTAGAGCCGTAGAAAGGATAATAGGCGCTATAAGTTGACTCTGTAAGAAATTTTCATATTCCACGACCCACCTTCCTGGTACTCTGATAGGTGCCTGCACTAGTCCATCCATATCTTCAATAGACGTAAATGGATTTTCTTCAGACCCGTCGGCGTTCCTCTCGGGCCAGGGGGCGTTAGGGTCTGAATTAGGTACGCCGATAACGCCTAGGATTTTCGGGCCGCACTCCCTGCAGTTTATAGCGGAGTCTTCGTCCTTAGAATTTCCTGCGCTCGCCGCACCAGGTGCTGCATTATTCTTTTTGTTAAGATCAGGATCTTCTTCTGGGAACGGGTTAATAGGCCGGCGCAAAACTCTTTCCGTGTACATGGGCTTCTCCCGACCGGGCATGGGAACGGAAGGAGGCATCAGCAACATTGCATTTTGGAGAGGGCTGTACCACATAGGGGGGCATACAGGAGCCTCATTTTCCCCGCTCATACAGTATTTATTTAGGATTCCCATATTATTCACGGTTGAGTACAAATACCTTCGTGTGGATACGTCAGAGTCGGTGTAGGCTTTCGATTTATTGAAATTAAATTTTAAATTACAACTTTGTTTAATCATCATTTATTAAACACTTTATTGAAAAATAAATCACATTTTATTATTGAATCCTAAGTCTTTGCATAAAAGTTTATTAAAAATGATGTTTTAAAACTTAGATTGATTACTTCAAATGACAGAATCTATAGGAGAAATTACAGGCATCTATTTTGGAGTACTGAGCGAAAGTGATGTATTGAAGATGTCAGTGGCAGAGATTACGTCCCCCAAAAAAATTGGACCCGGTACCGTCTACGACCCTAAAATGGGACCGATAGATCACCATATTTGCGTCACGTGCGGTCAAGATGCAATTTCTTGCCCGGGTCATTTCGGTCACATAATATTATCAGAACCCATCGTGCACCCTCTGTACATTAAAAAAGTAATTTCAATTCTAAGATGCATTTGCGGAGACTGCAAAAGGTTGCTATTGTCTCCAGATCACCTGGCAATAAAGGGTTGCACGGACAGATCGCATTCTCCAGTAGTTAGGTTTAATCTTGTAAAGAAACTAATGACAAAGATTGACATTTGCACGTGGTGTGGCACGCCCCAACCGACTTTCCGAAACAATACTGTGGAAAACACCATCAGCATGACGTACGAGGACCCTGAAAATGAAAAGCAAAAAGTTTCTATAGATATTTCCGCTCAGGAAATTTTAGATATTTTTAAGAAAATCAGCGACGACGATGTCAAGCTTTTAGGGATGAACCCGAAACTGACAAGGCCGGCCAGTCTGATTATTACCGCTCTGCCCGTTCTCCCCCCTCCAGGTCGACCGTTCGTGAGAGCGGCTGGAAACATGTGCGACGACGATTTATCCAATCAGTATGTGGAGATTGTAAAGGTAAACATCAAGTTGAAATCTGCAGGCATGGAGGGGGCCGCGGAGGGGGCGCGCAGACTGAAGCTTCTGCAAACTCTTAAATTCAGAATTGCGACTACCTTTAACAACTCGGCAGGCAGGGCTAAGCATACCACGAATGGGCGTCCGGTAAAGTGCATCAAGACTCGGATCAGCGGAAAGGACGGGCAGATGCGCGGAAACATCATGGGTCGTCGAGCAAACCAAACTGCAAGAACCGTGATTGGTCCAGACACGGCGCTGAGAAACGGAGAAATGGCAGTACCCGAAGAAGTAGCAAGGATACTTACCATTCCAGAAATTGTAACCGACCGCACGAAAAAGGACTTGACTAAAATTGTTAACGAAGGCAAGGCTAGATTCATCATCAGAAAAGGAGAAAATCGAGAAATTAGAATCAACTTGGACCACGCTCGAGTAGACAAAGGAACTAAACTGCTGTTAGAAGACGAAATTATTCCGTACAATAAAAAGGAACACATCCGAGGCTGTTTCGCATTTAAAATAGGAGACAATTCGTCAGAATCTCACGACAGAATGACCAACGGTCTCAAGAAGGGGGATGCGGTATTTAGAAACGGAAGTCAGTTGGAAAAAGTGAAATTCAGAAAACAGCGCATTCTAGAGCTCGAGAATGGGGACGTTGTAGAAAGATGCCTGCGAGATGGAGACTTTGTCGTTCTCAACAGGCAGCCTACCCTGCACAAGGCTTCGATGATGGCGTTCAAGGTTTTCATCCGAAAGGGAAAAACTTTCCGCTTCAATCTTGCCTGTACCAAGGCTTTCAACGCCGACTTTGACGGAGACGAAATGAACATTCATTGCGCTCAGACTCCAGAGGCGCGAGCCGAGATTGAGTTTCTTTCTACTGTAAAATCCAATCTGATTACCGGTCAGTCTTCCAAAATGAATATTGTGATTGTTCAGGACGGCGTTCTCGGTTCGTATCTAATGACCAAAAGGCTCTCCAAACAGCTTTCGCGAGGTCAGTTTTTTAACGCGCTGATGCGGGTCTCCTCGCTCGACAGATGTTTAGAAAGGATGAAGGAAATTCAGAACACGTTGGACAGAGTTGGCGATGGATCGAGCACCACTTTGTTATCAGGAAGAGGACTGGTGTCCATGATTCTTCCGCCAGACTTTTGGTACAAGAAAAAAATAGGAAAGGAGGAAGATGAACCTTGGCTTGTAATCGAAGACGGAGTAATAATACAAGGATGTCTGAGTAAAACTTCAATAGGAAGCTCCCACGGATGCATCCCTCACTACTTGCACAACGAATACAGCCCCCAGAAATGTCTCGACTTTCTTGACGACTTGCAGTTCATTACCAATGAATACCTTCTTCTTACATCGTTCAGCGTGGGCTTCCGAGACTGCCTGCCCTCAAAAGGAGGAATGGTAGAAAACACTATTTCCAGGTGTTTTATGGAAGCCGACTCGATAGAACGAGGCACGCGAAACGTTGCCGTGAAAGAATCCCGAATCAATGCGGCTCTCGGAAAAGCCAAGGACATCGGCTTGAGAATTGCAAAAGATAACTTGAAGCCCGACAACAGCTTCATCTCTACCGTGCTGGGCGGATCAAAGGGTGACTTTTTTAATATTGCACAAATTACGGGTTTGCTGGGTCAACAGAATATTTCGGGCAAGCGCATCCCGCTTTTTCTAAACAACGAAACGAGAAGCATTCCCCATTACCCGAAAAATAAAGAAGACTTTACGATGGAAGAAAAATATGAAAGTAGAGGATTTATTTCCTCCAGTTTCATCAAAGGTCTCAACCCCCGAGAATTCTTTTTCCACGCCTGCAGCGGTAGAGAGGGAATGTCAGACACCGCGGTCGGGACTGCCGTGTCGGGATACATTCAGCGCCGCATCGTAAAGCTGCAGGAAGACATTAGAATTCAGTACGACGGCACAGTCAGGGACGAAACCTCGAGAATATTTCAGCTCAAATACGGAAACCACGGTATGGATCCTGAAAAAACAATCAAGAGTAAAGGTTCAATGTGGTTTACGGATCTAACGAGGGTGGCGGACAAGTTAAACAGAAGTTAATATTTTGGGGTTGTTATTCTTTGAAAGAATAACAAAAATAAGTTTATCAAACAAGTTTGCAGAGCATCGGACCGAGGCAAACCGAAAGTCCTACAATGACGGCAACGATAAGACTGCTTGTCAGAGGTGTATTGGCGTGGTGGACAAACATGTGCATAATTTTGTCAAAGAACGAAAGGGTCTTCATGTCGGTAGGATTCTTTTGATTTTCAGTCGCGACCAATTTGACGAGCTGAGGAAGGGTAAGATTGATGACAACAGCGACCGCAATCGCGCAAAATTTAGTTTTCATTTTGTTCACATTCATTTATTAGTGTAAAGATAATTATAGTAAACTAATAACAGTCATCATAGTAGAAGGCTCGGTTTTCGTGTAGTATGCAATTTTTTTGGCTGAAGGTTTTTTCTTTCCTGGTGAGTCGCCCCAGAATTTAACTTTTAATTCTTTGACAAATTTCATTTATTGAAAATGATTTTTTTTTTAAACTTATCACTAATCACTACTAACTAATCAGCACAATGAATCTTTTCCTGCTGAACGAAAATGCCATATTATCTGCTCTCGAGCACTGCGACAGACACTGCATCAAGATGATTCTCGAGACGTGCCAAATTCTGTACTCAGCATGGCACGTTAACCGACCCGGCGTGCTCGAAATCTCCCACCACTTTACCACCGGAGACCCGTGCCCTCACAAGCCGTACAAATGCACGCACAAGAATCACCCCTCTGTTAAGTGGGTTCGCGCCGACCCGACCCACTACGACTGGGCAGTCAACCTTGGCTTTGCCCTCTGCAACGAATACACCCGTCGCTACGGCAAGGTTCACAAGTGCCGGTCGCATCTAGACCGCCTTTGCATGCTTGGGTTTCCATCATCGGGCAGCGCGGTCGACAACGTCGACTCGCCAGCCAGAAAGCGCGCCCTCGTCGGTATTCCAGAAGGCTGCAAGTACTTTGACTGCGCCATCAACGACGAAGTGTTTGACGACTGCGCCGTGTACGACGAGCAGGGCAAGCTCAACGGCGTCGAAACCTACCGCAAGTACTACGGTACCAAAAACACCGAGAATTGGACGCTCAAGTGGAACAAGGGGCGCGACGCCGAGCCGAGGTGGTACGTACCTGAATTCGTAAAAGTTGACGAAAATGTAAAGGACGCCGAGGCCGCCGATTCGATCCTTTGTCAAGCAACTTACAAAAGTGGCAATCGAAACGGTGAAAAGTGTAAATGCAAGGCAAAATCGAACGGGTTTTGCGGAATCCACAAAAATTTTACCATAAAACAACCAAATGTTAAAAATAAAGGAACTGGCGCGGGAGGAGCAAAGACAACCAAGAACGGTCTCAAATTCGAAGAGCTTACCGACCTGAACTCCGAATACGAGACGAGTACCGAAATAGAGAACGGCCAGATGATTACATTTCTGGGAAGCGACAAGAAGTACGTTTCGAGCAAAAAGACCCAGGGCTTCAAGTACATGGCTGCCAACAACAACATGGACCCGACGGTGAAGAAGATGCATGGGTGTAAGAGTTTCGATGGATGTTATATCAACGAGGAGGCTAAAATTATGTTTATCAAGGAAGATAAATACCAGCAGGTGAGTGGTTCGATCTGCGAAAAAATCCAAACTCCGCACGCCAAGATATGGCAGCTCAACCGAACGTTCCCCGGCTACGAAATAGTATACATGTATGTACTCTCGGAATGGTATAAGAAAAACTGCGAAGCAGAGCTAGAGTATTTAGCAGCACATAATTATCCGGTGTTTTGGGAAAAAGACGACGACTACAAGAAGAAGATTGTTCAGTTTATCACCACCTACTAATTAATAAAAACGATTAAAAAATAATTGATTCTTGAAATATAAAATGGAAGTAAACCAAAAACAGATAAAACCTATTTTAAAATGGGTTGGAGGAAAGACTCAAATTATGGACAAAATAATGGACAAAGTTCCGACTACCATACACGACTATTACGAGATTTTTCTAGGGGGTGGCAGCGTTCTCCTAGCCATTCTTTCCAATCCAAACATTACAATTGCCGGTGACATATACGCATGTGACCTAAACAAAGCTCTCATTTCAACTTACAAAAATATACAAAATAATCACGAAGAACTCTTTCTTGCGGTAGATACTATGAAAAAGGAATATGAGAAATGTTCCCTAAAAGGAGAAGTGAATAGAAAACCTCTCCAAAAGGAAGACGCGCTAGAGTCCAGGGAATCCTACTACTTCTGGGTTAGAAAGCAATATAATGCCACTAATAATAAAAGGAGTGTCGAGGCGTCGGCTATGTTTATCTTTCTCAATAAACGAGGATTTAGGGGACTATTTAGAGAGAGTTCTAACGGTTTCAACGTTCCTTATGGTAATTACAAAACTGTCAATATCCTTGATTTTGAACGTCTGAAAGAGGTTAGCAAACTTATTAAAAATGTAAAATTTATTCACGGAGATTTCACTGAGACTTTGAAGGGAGTTAAGAAACGTGATTTTGTATACTTAGACCCCCCTTATGCCCCTGAAAATTCAACATCTTTTGTTGGATACAATAAGGACGGGTTTGGAGTAGAAAAACACAAAACTCTTTTTAACATGGTTAAAAAACTCAAATGTAAATGGCTATTTAGTAATGCAGATGTTGAACTCATCCAAAATTCTTTCCCAGAACACGAGTATACAGTTGAAAAAATTACGGCCAGAAGATCCATTAATTCAAAAAAACCTGGCTCAAAAACTGTTGAGGTGTTGATTAGCAATGGCTAGACGTAAACCCTTAATCTTAAAAATGATAATTTATTTGTATAAATGCATTCCAAACAACATGATTTCGAATGTAAATATAACCATCAAAAATTTTAAAAGTATTAAAAGCAAGTCCATCGATCTAAGCTCAAATGGGATGACTTTGATAATGGGTCCGTCAGGGGCCGGTAAAAGCACCGTAATTGAAAGCGTGCTGTACGCCGTCACGGGAAAGCCAAAGTCATGCAAGACGTTGGGTACAAACGTCGCCTCGAGCGTGTCTCTGACGTTCGACACGGATGCAGGGGAGTCTTGGAAAATTACTCGTTCTACCAAACCCGGAAGACTGCTCCTCGAACGAAAGGGCTTGGAAAATGCAGAGGACGATGAAGCGCAGGCCCTAATCCACAACGTCTTCGGAGACAAGTTTGACGTCGTGTCGTACATCCCTCAGAATACGGGCGAGTCGTTTATGAAAATGTCCCCGACCGCAAAACTCAACTTTTTAGAAGAAATCTCGTTCGGGCCGGACGTCGCCATTTTCAAGAAAAAAGCCAAATCATATCTGACTGAAAAAAAAAATCAATCTATTAGCGCCAGCGCAAAGCACGACCTACGCCTGGCTGATTTGCGAAGGATAAAAAAGCCAACTCAAGAAGAAGAAAGCCTTCCTAAAAAACCGGAATGTGATGTAGACCCGCAGTCGCTCAAAAGTAGCGCACGGACTGGACTCAGAGAAGCCCGGAATATAATAGAAGCTGCTTCGGATTTGCAGAAAAAAATAATCAAACGAGATGCGGACCGCATGCACATTCAGACCCTCGAGAATGAAAGAAAAGAACTCGAAGATGCCCTGGACCTCGACGGTGATGACATAGAAGAGCAATTAGAAAACTCCAAGGAAGCTTTTCTAGCGGCGAAGAAAATGCAATCCCTCTTGCAACAGCTGCCTGACTGGGCTCAGGCTAAGGACTGGGAAGAAAAAAACAAGAAAGTTCTTGATAAAAAAAAGGACCAACTCGAAGATGTGGGTAGGACAATAAAGAAAGCTGAGGATAAAAATACAGTCTACTTTGAATGTCCCAGTTGCAGCGACAGCATAGGGTACAACCGGATTACATCCAAGGCAGTGTCGCAAGCGAAACCTAAAAACGTGGAAGAATGCCAAACAAGTCTCAGTGATCTCATGCGAAAAGAATCTGAATTGAATAGAAAAATTTCCGACAGAACCGACAAGGGTACTACCGCCCTGAATGTTCACAAGCAAATCGCGGCCTTGGTCCACGAATGGGGGGACGGCGCACTCGACGATCTCGACGAACTGGAAGAAACCTACGGTGCCATCAAAGACCTCCTTGCCAAGTCTTCCAAATTGGAAAAGCTAAGGAACAGAAACTCCGACCCAGAGTTGGACAATAAAGTCGAAAAATCAGAGGCAGCCGTGAATAAAGCAAAAAAAGATATGATTGATCATCAGAAGGCGTTTGACAAGGCAGACGCGATTCTCGACGATGTTAACGCGTGGCATCGTGACGTAGGTGACATAGAGAAACGCAATCAAGCGATTAGACGCCAGAGGGTGGCTCATATAGAGGCCTTGGAAACTGAAGCCGCGGCGGCGGCAGATTTGGGAACGTCGTCCAAAATGTTGAAAGGGGCGGAAGAACTCAATGCTGCAGTGCTCGAGGCGGAAAGTCTCGCTCTCGTGACTCTGGTAAACGAGATCAATGAGAATGCGGCCGCATACTTGGACGCTTTCTTTGCGGATGATCCGATCGAAGTCAGTCTCAAAACATTCTCCGAGGTTAAGAGTACCAAGAAGACCAAACCTTGCATTAAAACCGAGATTCAGTACAAGGGTAACGACATTACTCTGGATGCTCTCTCAGGGGGGGAGCAAGCGCGGGTAATTATTGCGTTTACGCTGGCACTTGGCGACATTCGGCAAAGTCCCGTAGTAATGCTGGATGAGGTCACGGCAAACCTGGACGCACACCTTACGGAAACAATCTTCGATACCGTAAAATCTGCCACGACGGGCAAAGTTGTGATGGCCGTTGCTCATCAATGTGTCGACGGAATTTTTGAAAATATTATAAAAATTGAACCGCGCGAAAACATTTAAATTGAACCGCGCGAAAACATTTCATTTTTGGGAACCGCATTTTTTAATAAAAATTTATATTATAAAACAAATGGTTTCATTATTTAATAACAATTTAATTGAAAAATTTACAAGCTCAAATTGTCCTTCTAGTCAACGGGGCTCATCAAACTGCTGCCGCGCCAACCGACCAAGTACGTGTACGATTAATCTTGGTGGACAGTGCGGACCGTGCAACAGTCAATTCTGCACTTGCGAAACCTCCCCACCCTGCGACCAATCCAACTGCAACGACCGCGGGGGTGCCATCAGCGGTAATTCCCCTAACTGTAACTGCGGGACTTGCAGCGACGGATTTACAGGCGCCGACTGCGGGACTCCACCGGCAACGTGCACAAATGCAGCTAACTGCAACTCTCACGGCGGTGTCGTCAGCGGTAACGTCCATAATGGCTGCGACTGCGGGACTTGCAGCGACGGGTATACAGGCACCAACTGCGGGACTCGTAACACAATCCCTTGCGACCCTACCCAGGTAGCTCACTCGGACTATTCGGCCGACAATAGCATCTCCGGAAACTTTGGGGATGACCCGATCCAAGTCACATGCAACGCTGGCTACAACTCCGCTGTCAGTGGTGGTCTGTGGACGTGTGCAGAGAACAACAACGGCGCCTACACCTTCACAGGCACTGGTTGCGAACCGCTACAGTGCGTCTCTACCAAGGTAGATCACTCGGACTATTCGGCAGACAATAGCATCTCTGGAATGTTTGGGGGAGACCCGATCCAAGTCACATGCAACGCTCGCTACACTGGAGGTGGTCAGTGGACGTGTGCAGAGAACAACGACGCCTACACCTTCACAGGCAATCCTTGTGTTCCTATCGACTGCACGATTGATGATGATTGCAGTGGAGAGGCTACTGCGGTTGAAGGCGACATTGTTGCGGGATGCAC
>TARA_B110000285_G_scaffold19039_2_pt1 | contig 12563 bp, 6 predicted proteins | sample TARA_B110000285 | Tara Oceans TARA_B110000285 (sample SAMEA4397756) | marine metagenome | biome: Polar Biome; feature: [SRF] surface water layer (ENVO:00010504); material: water (ENVO:00002006), including particulate matter (ENVO:01000060) such as... | depth 5 m
ACCACACTCACCGGCTGCTCAATGAAATCTTTAATAACGCCAGCGGCAACGGTGGGCGGGGCGACTCTGGGGGCAGTTGCAGGCGGGCCGCTTGGGGCTGGATTGGGCAGCGGAGTAGGCTATGCGGCTGGAGAAATTTGGACTTTGGACGACAAGAACAAGCAGCTCGTCAAAGCCATAACAACCGGTGACGTTCAAGGCATAGTAGCCGCCCAAATGAAGGGCCAGCAAAGTACCATCGAAAAAGCTACGGACACAATCTGGACTGCCCTAAAAGTGGCCGCCCTGTGCGGCCTCGGCGTGTTGTCGATCCCGCTGTTTATTACTCGGTCGAACACGAAAAAAATCAACAAAATATGCGAGAAGACGAATGCCGAAATTAATTGAAATCTTTAATGGCCTTTCCAAGCGAGGCAAAATTCTAACGGGCTTCGCTCTAGCCATAGTAGCGATAGCCGTCATTGAACTCTTTTCCGGATGCTCGAACATCGAGGCAGTCAAAACGTGGAGCTTTTAGCCGACCGCAGTATTTGGGCGGGCATGGGCGGGCTTCTCACGGCCACTGGCCTCGCCCAATGGAGTCACATGGCGAGCCTGCTGGCCGCTTGTTGCACAATAGTTTTCATGTGTATCCGAATTTACCAAGTGCTTAAAAAGTGAGCATTTCAACCACATTGATCCGGAAGGGCCGAGTGTTCGTAAAAACGGACGGCGGCCAACCCGTGGCCATCGGTCAGGATGCCGCCGGAACTGGAAGCGTCAAAGCGTCCCGACTCCCCGACCTTTACAATCAGACGGAAGTCGATGCACAGGCAACGGACATAACGGACGCCGAAATTACCGCCCTCGGATTAGGGACTGCCTCGAAGTCGGCAGTCGGCGACTTCGCGACTGCGGCCCAAGGAACAAAGGCCGACGACTCGCTCCAGAAGGCCAGCAATCTTTCCGACCTCTCATCGGCATCGACCGCCCGGACGAACCTTGTGCTAGGATCGGCGGCGCAGGCCGCGACTACCGACTTCGCCACTGCGGCCCAAGGCGTAAAGGCCGACACGGCCCTGCAAGCCGCCAACAATCTTTCGGACCTAGCGGCAGCAGCAACTGCCAGAACTTATCTCGGCCTCGGAACAATCGCCACTCAGGCGGCGAGCGGCGTAGCCATTACCGGCGGGGCGGTCAGCGGGACTACTATAACCCTGCGAACCTACACCGTGGCAACGGCCCCGGCGGCATCGCCTGCCGGACAAATCATTTTCGTGAGCAATGGAAATTCCGGGGCGGCAACGGCAGCAGTTTCGGACGGCTCGAACTTTAAAATAGTGGCCCTCGGCGGCACGATAACTACTTAGAAAAATGGCTAATACCAAAATAACGGGACTTACCGCCTTGGACTTAAAACCAGCGACTGACGACATCCTCGCCATCGTTGATACTTCGGGGACGGAGACGAAAAAGATCACCGTGGCCCGCTTGATGGAATCGGACGTGACGGGGAACGCCACTACTGCAACGACCGCCGCCACAGTAACTACCGCCGCCCAGCCCGCAATCACTTCGGTGGGGACTCTTACTTCCTTAAAAGTGGCGACAAGCACTCCGGCCTTGGCCTCGGCCACTGGGACAACCGGCACTATCGCATGGAATACGAGCTACATTTACGTCTGCACGGCAACGGATACTTGGAAGCGCGTTGCAATCGCAACATGGTAAAATGACTCGTTACCGATCATATGGAAGGCTGGATTCTCCCATGCGGGAGGTGGGAGACGCCCTTGTTCGCGGAATCATTTCCCGCGAGGACTCTGCCCTTCTTCCCACCGGCTTCGTAGCGGACGCCAAGAACGTCCGAATGGATGACGGCACGGCGACGACCCGCAACGGATACGTCCAGAAAGTGTCCCTCGGCGTTTCGGTATTCTCGTCTCACTATTTCGGGGGCATGGGATCGGGCTTGGATAATAACGCCGCCCTTTTCGAGACGAGGGCCATGACTCTCTGGGATGGCGCTACCCCTACCTCCATCCGCTACGACCAAAACCTTCTGCTCGCCGAAAATCGGAATGGCCTTTTAACGGAAGCGGGAAACTCGCTGGTTCAGGAGGCGAGCGTCTTCGTATCGCTCGGTTCTTTTCCATCCAGCGACGAGGGCCTTCAGTTCGTGAACAAAGAAATCTTGTTCAAAGGACTCGGGGAAATCCTTCCCGTCTCGCTTACTTTCCACTTGGGCGGCCCTGCCCAAACTTGGGCCGGCGATACGGCGGACGACTTCATTGTAGATAACGGAATCCCCGAAACGGATTACGGCATCGTCGTAGGCGACAGGCTGGCCATCCAAAGCAACAAAGATGAAATTTCTTTTTCCGACCTCGCCAACCCGTCGAACTTCGACGTCCTAAACAAATTTACTTTTGGCAAGGGGGATGGCGACGACGTCGTAGGAATGGCTCCCGTCCCGGAAAACGCCGCCATCGTTTTCAAGAAGCGATCCACTTGGGCAATCTCGGATTTGGAGCTTTTACCGAATGCGGCCATGACTCAGGTAAGTGGCAATATCGGCTGCGTCTCGCGGCACACTATTCAGAACATAGGCTCGGCCATATTCTTTCTCTCGGACAAAGGCGTGTACGCCTTCGACGTCGGAGTTGACGCCAGCAACACGCGAGGCGTACTTACCCAGTTCGACCTGCGGTCCGAGCCTCTATCGAAGCCAATCAACAATCAAATCCTAGCCGAGGACATGGTGGAAGCCCGAACCTCCGCCAAGAGCGTCTATTTCAACAATCGCTATTATTTGGCATTCAAAAACGGCACTGGCACAAAGGTTTACATCTTCAATTCCGAGCTACAGGCATGGGAATCCCGCGACGAATATCCTTTTCTAATCAAGGACTTTGTTCGGGCCACGCCAATAAACGAAACAAAGGAGCGGCTATACGCCGCAACGAATGACGGCAAGCTGATCCTGCTTGAAGAGGGCTTACTTGAAGACCTTGGGGAAATTCTTCCAGTTTCTTTGTCTTTCTATCTTGCCCCAGCAAAAATTGCATGGACGGTCAACACTCGCCACTACGGCGGAGACAATCTGAATGTCGAAAGCTTCCGGCGAGGCGGATTTGCCGGCGAAACGTTGGAGTCGAGCGTTGGCCTGACCGTTTCGCTTTACGCCCGAGATCCCGACTCGACTTCATCTTTTACGCCGAGCATTCCATCGACTGCCAACGAAAACTTTCTAACTCGTTTTAGCCTTCGGAAAAGAGGGCAGTCCCTCCAGTACAAATTCACCGGATCGGGCATGATGAAACTCCGAGGGATGCGGGCCGAGCTGACCGACGATTCTAATAATCTAACAACAAAATACGAATAGCCATGTCAAACACTACTTTTACATCGGGCGAGCTAGTTACCGCGACGAAACTAAACACGGTCAACCCGTCCATAATTTCTACCGACTCGACTGTCGCTAGAACGCTGGCCACTAGGGCGGCGGACGTGATGCAGGTTGATGACTTCATCGATGTGCAAGCCGGCCTGAGTTACATTGTCGCTAATGGCGGAGTTCTCGAATTTACGAAGGCGAAGAGCTACACCATTACCGCCCCGCTGACCGCAGTATTAAATTCGACCGACAAGGAGCTTCGCTGGGAAATTCGAGGCAACGGGGCAACGCTCGACTGCTCGTCTTTTACCGGCTCGCAGGTCGGGCTGACGATTGGCGGTTCGGCGCAGGCCAACCTCAACGAAAAAGGCTATTACGCCATAAGCGGACTGCGTATTCTCGGACCGGAAGCGGCGGTGCCGGTCAACGCGAGCAGTGCGACGACGACGATGGTCGGTCTTTTTATTTATTACGCTATACGAGTCAATCTTACCAACGTTGAGTGTACACGATGTTACACCGGTATAAAAACGGCGTGGGTCTTTCCGTTGACGGCTACGAACTGCAACGTCGAAAACAATTACATCGGCCTACATTTGGATGACAGTTCCAACCTACATAAGTGGAATCAACTATCCGCAAAGCAGTGCTGGTATTCTGTTATCATAATAAAGTCGGATAATTATTCCACGGCCAAAATCGCAGGGGTAAATTTCGAGGGACTATGGACGGAAGGATCAAAGGTCGGAGTCGTAGTTGATCCGGGCAGTAATTCCGCTCGGTCAATTCGTTCGCTCCGATTCGCCAATGGATTTCACAAGACTATGGAATACGATGCCTTTCGCTTTGGCCGCGAATGGACTTTCGGCACTCCGGAAACTCGTGGTGCGGATCGGGCCGGCTCGGTTCTGGACGTTGAGATCGAAGGAGGCGATTTTCCGGGTACGCCGGCAGACGCCAACACCGGGACTTTCGTCTTCACTACTCCGAATCCCAACTGCTTCGGATTCTTCGGACACGCCTCCGTCGATATCGACGACCCGCTGGCATGGGTAAACGAGCCGTCGATGGGGGAATTTCTAGCGACTGGCGACGAGGCACTCGGCACTGTATCCGACTTCAAAAAGCGGTTCTGGAATAATTCGGTCAGAGAATCACCTGTTTTGACTCCGGCCACTGCAACAGGCCCCGTGTGGGTATCCGGTACATCCTATTCCGCACTAGATTTCGTTTCATATAAGGGTAGAACATATCAAGCCGCAGTATCGATAGGGAGCAGTACGACTACGCCTCTGGATTCTACTGTCGCTTACTGGAGGGAATGCGAGCCATACGTGACAGGCGACTGGACGCCGGTTGTGGCGTTCGCGGTGGCCGGAGATCAGAGCATAGCATACACTCATACCTACGGGACTTATACGAAAATCGGCAGGCTAGTGACGTTGCAGTTCGACCTTGAAACGTCGACGTTTACCCATAGCACTGCCTCCGGCGCGTTACGCATAAACAACCTTCCGTACATCCCTCGGGCTATGGATGGCCAAGTTTACAGGCCGGTCGGGACTACTAGCGTGGCGAATATCACAGGATTCACGGACTTAAACTGTGTAGGAAACGAATCATCCACAGTCATCAATTTCATGAAAACGCCCGCAACGAATGCACTAATTTCGACCAGTGACTGCCCCTCTGGCGGCGATCTTATTCTGCACGGCGCGATCCAGTACGAAACGAGTGTATAAATGGGCCACATAAAGACAGACCTGCTGACCAAGCTGAAAGGCTACGCGCCCTTCGAGCAGATTGCTTTGCTCTACGAGGACAAAAAGAAATTCTTTGCCGAGCTGAACAACTATCTGGTCGGCGGGCTGGTAGTATCCTCGCCCAAGCTTTTCATGATGTTGAAGCCAATTGACAAGACGGTCGATCCGAGCGGCCAATGGTTCGCAGAAAAGCCTGACTGCTGGTACGTCCGCTGGGCGGCGGGAGCAGGCGGACTCAAGGCCATGATGGATGCCGTCGAACCGCTTCCATTCGTCATGTTCCGGCGAGTCACGGCGAGGGGCGAGACTAAACTACGAACTTACAAGTGGGAAAATATGTATAAAAAATTAGCAGCATGAACGATCCATTTAGAAGCGCCGCAAACACTTTAAACAGGGCAGCGCCTCCGGGCGAACGACTAGCCTACGTCAACCCACAGGAAGAGGCTGGCTTACGGGCCGCCGGGGGGCAGGGCAAGCCCGCCGCCGGGGGCATCCCCAGCTACAAGAAAGGCGACGTGGAAGCCCCGCCCGCTCGCGACTACGGCAAGGAAATGTCCGACACTTTAGAGTCTCAGATAAGTTTAGCTCCCGACCTGTACGCATCGGAAGAAAAGTACCGGCCACAATACGCCAACTTGGAAAGGCGCATCCAGCTAGAACAACTCGGCATAGACCCGGAGATGGGACTGCTGGAGGCATTCGAGGACTACATCGCCCCAAGCCTAGTTCGCCAAGAGCGAGCAGGCGTTCAGGGCGACATTGACATGCTTCGCGAGCTTGGCCCGCAACTGGTTCAGGCCCAACGAGCCGCCGACCCATTGGCCGAATCTCTCCGCCAGAGCGTGATGACCACCGCTCTCGAAGACATGCAGGCAGGCGGCGGCATGACCGCCCAAGAAACTCGCGATACGGACCAGCAGGCCCTCGCGATGGCATCCCAGCGAGGTCTAGTCGGTCAGAACGTTTCCGACTACGACAGAATGCGAGCCAAGCTCGTAGGCGATAGAGGGGCAAAGGCCCAGCGAATGCAAAATGCGTCCGCAGCCTTCGGCATGGGAGCCTCCGACCCACTGCTCGCTCTGACTGGCCGCCGGATGAACACCGGGGCAAACGTCGCCAACCAATTCGGCACGGCGGGATTCGGACTAGATTCCTCGCCCGCAATTTTCAATCCGGAGTCGGCCTACGCCGGCGCACTGGCCACGCAAAACTGGCAGGGCGACATGGACGCTAGGACGGCCACGGCATCTAATAAGTCGGCAATGACCGGCGCTTTGCTCGGCGGGGCCGGCACGGCGTTTGGCGGCTGGCTAAGTAAATAAGGAACATAAAACTATGGCAAGACCACCATTTTTTGGAAGAGGGCCTGCGCCGCAGATTGCCCGCATGGACATGCATGCCGCCACGGCGCCGGGTAGAAACTGGGGCGCGGCGTTCGAGTCGATTGGCCAGACGGTGGGCGATACGCTGGAAAAGTTTCGAGCGAACAAGGAAAAGAAAAAGAAGGAGAAAGCCATCGGGGACATGGTTTTCAACCAGTTTAAAGACAACCCTGAATCCGTTGGCGCGGACAACGAGGACGAGCTTCGCGTCATATCAGATAGCATCGGGAAGCATCCAGAGACGTTGAACGTCATGAAATTCGCCCAGACGGCACAAGCGGCGCAGCAAGAAAGGGAAGCCCCGGCAAATTTTATTGCTCGATATACTGGGCCGATAGGCACTCCCGAACAAATAGCCGCATCTGACGCGAATATTGCAGCCAAATCCCCTAAATACGGGGAAAGCGGGATTCCCGCGAGATTTGACCCAACTCAGCAAGCGGAGTATCAAGCCGCATTAGCTGAACAGGCAAAGCTCGCGGCTCCTCTATCGGGCGCTAACAAGGATCAATTCTTAAAAAGTTTTAAAGGGTCTGACCCAGCCGTAGCAAGGCTCGCCCTTGGGGAGTTCGTTCGCCGGGATACGCCGAAGTCCGGAGGCACTATTAGGAATTTAATGATCGATGGAAAGGAAAAGGCCGTATTAATTGATGGAGCCGGCAATCCCGTTAAAATCGTAGGGGACGTTTCGGGCCAACAGGCTCGGGTACTCACGCCGGAAGAAGAAGCTAAAGTTGAGGAGGAAAGAATTGAACTTGGACAGGCGGGGGATTTCCTGAAACAGGAACGCAGTGACGCCATCGCCAATGCAAAAGTCATTATACCGGCGTCCCGCTCCTTGCGTCTTTTAGAAAAGGGCGGGATAAAATCCGGGGGTTTAGCGGAGTTTAAAACGGATATGGTTGTGGTAATGAACAGCTTGGGCATACCGCTCCCTAACGACATGGTAGAGGAAGCGGCGGACGCCGAGGAATTTCGAGCGCAAGTCGGGAAGTTTCTTTTCCTAAATATCCAACAGACGAAAGGGTCTATTTCGGAAAAGGAAATGGACATCTTCAAGAAGATTTCCCCGAACCTCGACATGAGTGTCGCGGCGAATAAATCCTTACTGAAATATATCATCGCTCGGGCCGAACGGGAGAAGGAAAAAATAACGTTTATGCAGGGACTTCGCAAAAGAGGCGTCCCTATGAGGGATCGGCAAGATTTAGTGGAGAATTGGATGCTGGACAACGATTTGTCGGAAATGATTGCGCCGATTCCCAGCGGACGGGGCGGGTCGGCCAATGCCGGGCAAATACAAATACCAGACGGGGCCGGCGGTTCTGTATCTGCCACGCCCGCAGATAGCAGGTCGGAGGCTGAAATTCGAGCGTCAGGATTCCGCATTTATCGACGCCCAGATGGAAAAGTTGTCCAAGTAACACTCAGCGGAGGCAATTAAATGGCGACTAAACCGTTGCCGGGCGTAGCTCCTGTTTCGTCGGAAAACTTGCAGTTCGTAATTCCTGTCGATAGTGTCGGGGAGCCGCCTCTTGTGGCCCCTGTTTTGCAAGAAAACATGCAGTTCGTCATGCCGGAGGTCCGCGAGCCGTCGATGTTTGAAATGACTCGGGACTTCAACGAGTTTAAGTCCTACTACCAAGCCGGGGCGTTCGACTCGGATATCGAGGGAGTCGGAGACGTCACGGACATTGCATTGGAAGCCGGGGGGGCAATATTGTCCGACGTCGGCTCATGGCTCGGTAGTTTGCCCCAAAGAGTCGCGGCCAATTTTAGCGACGACCCGAAAGTAAGAGCAAAAGCCAAGGCTACGACCCTGCAAGTTTTGGGGAGCCTCGGCGAAAACTACGAAGCTCTGGGGGCAGGAGTAAAGCGAGGCGTGTATAAGATGACCGAGGACGAAGGTTCGGACCTCGATCTGCATTCCGCATGGAAATATTGGCAAAAGACCGCCGACCTCGAAAGTCAGCGGCAGGGATTGGCCGCCGAAGTCTTGGCGAATGGAATCTTTGGCATTTCCGGGGACGCATGGACAGCCGGAATGTCGGACGAAGAAAAGAAATTAATTCGGGAAGGGATTGTAAAGCCCGACGTTGAGGCCGCTATGGGCGGGGCGATGATTGTAGACCCTCTTAACTATTTCCCCATCGGTCTAGCCTATCGAGGGGCGACAGGCGGAAGCAAGGCAGCCCTTACCGGAGCCGAGCGAGTACTTTTGAAGGAGACGCAGGACATGCTGAACCTGCAAGCTAAGATGCTGCCGACTTCCAAATTTTTTCTAGCGGCAAATACTGCCGAAATGACTGCTGTAGGCGCTCGCCAGAAGGCCGCCTTGGCCGAACTAAACACAAAAATAGCCGCCAATTCCGCAAAGCTTCCCCCGCTCGCCCAAAAACGAACAATTGCCCTGAACGCCATGAAGGACAGTCTCCCGGAGGGGAGTGCCATGAGGGGCTTGCTTGACGATGCCTTGACCGACGTTCCGATCTCCGCCGGGCGGAACATTACGGGCATCGCGGCGGCATCCGCTCCGGTTGTTGCTGGGAAATTTATCGAAACGCTAGGTAACGTCGGGGCTTTTCTTAAAATGCTTCCCTACGAGACGGCGGTAAATACGGTAATGAAGATAGCCGAAAAAGCCGCCGGGAAGGAAATAAGCGAAGAGACAGCAAAGAAATTGCTCCTAGGAGGGGCGGTTTTTGGGGCAGGATACGCATCAACAGGTCGGGCAGAGTCGGGGGCGATAGAATTTCTGCTCCCTGACATCGGCAAAGTAGAACTTGCCGCAGCGGCCACTGCTCTCCTCGGCCCTACCTTCCTCAAGCGATTTGGCCGCGATCTTTCGATTGCCGGCAGGCAACTGGCAAACCCGAAGGAAACGCTTCCCTATCTCGGAGCGCTGGCGGCTAAAGGCTCGGAAAAGCTAGTCGATCAAATTATCGACCGGGACGTCTTAGTGCCTGTCGCATCCGTAGCTCGCCGAGTGACTGGGGCAGCGGAGGGAAAGATTCCCCAGAGAATGTTTTTGCCGCAAGGAAAGCTCGGGCCGGTATCCTCCGGAATAGCGACTTTTATGGATCGCTCCGGCCTCGGCAGGTATGCGGAAACTGCCGGCAGAGCCGCAAGGGGCGGTGCGCAGGGCGCGGCAGTTGCTGGTGCGTTCGGACTAGCGGCCAGCGGCGGCATGGAAAACCCGGAAGCCTTTTACGGCTCGCTGGGGGTAGGGGCAATCCTCGGGACTGCCGGTTCGACTTTCGGCTCAGTCGCTCGTTTCGATAGTCCGGCCCAACATTGGACCGCCCGATATGGCGACTATGAATACTATATCAAAAACTACTTAGGCGAAGGCCAGAAAGAAAATTTCAATAAGCTCAACCGAGATTTGCAAATCGCAGTCGCCCATAAGATCGTGACGAATCCATCCCTAGAGGTAACGTTCGCGTCAAAAGGGAAAACAGCCGGGGGCGGCCATCTGAATCGCCTGACGAACGCCTTGGAAATCAACGTGGATTCTCCTAGGGCAATGGAAGCCCTAATTTCGCATGAATTTACTCATTACCTAGAACAGACGGGCGGCAAACTGGCTTTTAATGAACTACTGATTGGGAACTCGATACTGGGCAAGCCCGGCATATTCGTGGAACGAGTGACGCCGGAAACAAAAAGCAAGTATCCCGACTTGAACGTCGGCGATCCTATAATGGTCGGGGAAGAAGGCGCTCGGCGTTATAAGTTTACAAAGGAGTTCGAGACGGCCCGCAAAGAGTATAAGGACAAGTTGAAGGATACGGATGAGTTTTCCAACCTGACCGAGGCGCAGCTCGACTTGATTATGACCGACGAGCTAGTTGTAAGCGAAATCGTGGCCGAGCATGGGACGGACTTTTTTGCCAACGACCGCCGGCGTTATCGCGATCTGCATCGCGGGGCCATCGGAAAAGTCATGGAAGGCTTGCTGGACACGCAACTTGCCAGCAACGTGCCATTCTTACGGAAAGCTTTAGCCATGCTCGGAGGGACTTTCCGACCGGACGGCAGGCTAATTACCGACAACGCTCTTTTTTCCAAGCTAAAGCGATACCCGCAAATTACCGAATTGGTCCGCAAGTACAATCGCCGGATCGAGGGGCTTTCGCCGGAGCAGATGAAAAAGAAAACGGCGTCAGTCGATGGAGACGGCAACGTCATTTCGACAAAGGACGTCGTTGTCGACGTTACCGGAGCTGAACTTTCCAAGAATCCGGAACTTGTTGATCTAATCCGAGCCGGGACTTTTCTGCAAATCGACAAAGACGGCAACGTCATCCCGAATCTGGCCATGACTTCCCGCGAGAAGGGGAAGTACAATCGTTCTTTCGCTCAATCGCTCAAGGATGCCATCGAAAGGCAAGATGCCGATATCGGCCTGCCGGAAGGCCACGTGAAGCCGGAGGTAAATGAAAAGACGGGGAAAGTGAAATTTGTCGGACGATACTTGGACGATAGCGTTTTGGATGCCGTCGAAAAGTCGGGCAACTGGAACAAAGAGCAGATAGCCATGCTCCGAGAGGCCAACAACAATATCAAGAATCGAGGCGGAAACGAATTTCTCATTTCATACTTCAAGGCCGCGCATCAAGGTGGCAGGCGATACATAAACGCCAAGGTCGAGAATCTGGTCGAAGTTCCCTACGGGATAGAAATAACGCAGCAGGGCAACGTCCTCATCCGGACAGTTTCAGTCGATCAGCTCATAAAGAACGTCGACCAGTTGACTCGCCAGCAACAGAGGGAACTTACTCGGCTCTACGGGGCGGACTTGAACACCGCCAAGACTATGCTTTTGAACGACGTCGACGCCTACCATCGGAATCATGCCGCCGGCGAACCCGGTCGGACCGGTCTGGATGCTGACCAAGCGATAGCCAAGGCCAAGGCCGACTTCATAAATTCCGCATTCGGGAGCGGCACGAAAGCCCAAGTGGATGCAAACCCGTGGCGAGCCGGCCTCGGCAAGAAGCAGCCCCGCGACGTCTATCGCTCAAGGCGAATAGAGCGTATCGGGAAACTCACTCAGCTTTCCGGCGAAAGGTACGTCGATTATAATTTGATCAACAAGGCATTCATGCCCCGCCGAAAACCCGGCCCCGACGACACAATCCCCCTGCCATTCCCCGAACTCCCCGGCGACATACCTGGCGAAGGATTCGGTCGATTGATAAACGTGGACAAATCGAAGTCGGAAATCGCCAAGGCCAAGGCGATGGCGGACGAGCAGGACGGCTTTTCCAGCTCGGGGACGGTCCGAGCTAAGAATGCGGATGGGCGGGACAAGCTGTTTATGCCGGCCTCCGAGGCTCGGAAGCGATTAAAAGATTTAGAACTTTCTGCAAAAAAAGACCCATTGGACGACCGTTCGAGGAATCACATGGTCCAAAAGTCATTATTACAGGGAATAATAGACGAGGCTCAAGGTGGGCGGGAGTTAGATTTAAAAATAGGCTCACACAAGGCGGGCCAAGGCTCACATTATATCGAATATTTAAGTGAGGGGGGAGACTCCTTTAAAATCAGAGCAACAGATCACGATAGGCAACTATCCAGCATTACAAACCACCCCGGCCCTGACTTTACTTTGGCATCTATTAAAAAGAATGTTTCTGAAATTTCAGGCGACTGGATAGACGCGATTGTAAAACTTGAGAATGAAACAGATTTTAGAGTGCCTAAAAGATTAGAGGATCGGATCAATTCAATAATTTCTCGGAGAGAGGAAACACAAAGATTACGGCAGACAATATCCCAACAGGAAAGAATACAACGAGAGCGAGCTGGGCGAGAAGCGGGGCTTGCTCGGGAAAACGCATTGGAAACTCCGAAAGGCAAATCTTTATCTGACGAGATAGATAAAATTCGTTTAGAACTGCAACAATCGTCTGGCACTGGGAAATATTCTAGAAATCAAAGGCAATCGATGTTCAAAAAAGTCAAGAGACTTGAAGAACAACTAGAAAGCACAACGTTCGACGCCGGCGATCCGAATATGCTGTTTATGCC
>TARA_B110000285_G_scaffold80090_1_pt1 | contig 12506 bp, 10 predicted proteins | sample TARA_B110000285 | Tara Oceans TARA_B110000285 (sample SAMEA4397756) | marine metagenome | biome: Polar Biome; feature: [SRF] surface water layer (ENVO:00010504); material: water (ENVO:00002006), including particulate matter (ENVO:01000060) such as... | depth 5 m
CGGTGGAACTTCTGAAATTGCAGTAATCGCATTGGGAGGAATTGTTTGTGACAAGTCTATTCGTGTTGCGGGTGATGATTTTACGAAAGATATTGAAGAGTATATGCGTCGTCAGCACAACATTTTAGTTGGTGAAAGAACGGCCGAAGAAATAAAAATTAACGTTGGAGCTGCATTGCCAGAATTAGAGAATCCCCCTGCGGATTGGGCTGTTCAAGGCCGTGATTTAATGACGGGTATTCCTAAGGAAATTATCATCTCGTACTCTGAAGTTGCACATGCTCTTGACAAAACAATTTCTAAAATCGAAGAGGCTGTTTTAAGTGCTCTTGAGATGACACCTCCAGAGCTTTCAGCAGACATTTACAAAACTGGAATCTATTTAGCTGGCGGGGGCTCAATGCTTCGTGGACTTGACATACGAATATCACAGAAAACAAAACTTCCTGTACACATTGCTGAAGATCCGTTAAGAGCAGTTGCAAGAGGAACAAGTATCGCATTGAAAAACATCGATCGTTTCCAATTCTTGATCAGAGATTAAACGCTGTTTTCAAAACAATATTACTGGGTAATTTAAAAGACTAGCAAGGTCTTTCTAAACTTACCTTATCAAATTCCTGATCCGCAGAAACATAGATAGATTTTTACTTCCAGTAAGCTTTTTCGTTTCAAGCAAGCGCTCGAACTTCAAAAACCGTTTATCGTAAAACCCGATAGCATCCAATTCGCCAATGCTCAACCCTGCTTATTTCAAACAAAATTTAATGGCTTCAATCTGAAATTTTTCGGTGTGCTTTTCTCTTGTGAACAGTTCTTCTTGGGCAGCCGCAACAATCTAATTTCCAATAGTTATACACGCTGCTGAATCATGATAAAAAGCCGATATTCTCAATATTTTTTACATTGCGCAATTTTTCTTTTTTCTCCTTCCAAATGACAGGAGTAAGTGCCCAAATGTATAATATTACTAATGATTTGACTTCAAGTTTCGAAGAAATTGATAACGCAAAAGATGTTGAAAAAAACAGAATCTCTAATAAAAGTTGAGCTCTTAGCTGCATCCCCTTGTAGGCTCAGAATTCTCAACAATTCATTTTTAACAAAGTATGTATTATTTCGAGTTTATAACGGGGTCTAATTACTACATTTGTGTATGCGTAATTTTCTCGCTTTTATTAGGCGATTTCGTGTGTTTTTGCTCTTTGCTCTCCTCCAAGGAATTGCACTAACATTCTATTTCACGTTTTTGTCCTTTCCGAGATCACAATATTTGACCAGTACATCTGCCATTTCAGGAACTATTTTCGAAATGAAACATGACGTTACTAAATTTTTAGACCTTGAAGAAAACAATACTTCTCTTCAAAAAGAAAATTTGGACTTGAGAAGCCGAACAATAGAAAATTTATTTCGTTTGGACAATGGACTCGTAAAAGTTGACGACACTCTGCATAAAGTTCAATATAAGTATGTTCCAGGAGAAATAATCAACTCCACTCACACCAAACGAAACAATTTCTTTACAATTAGCGTCGGTTCCAATCAAGGAGTCAAACGCAACATGGGCGTATTTTCGAGTAATGGAGTTGTTGGCGTTATTCATTTTGCAGGTCCTAAATATTCAATTGTGAAATCTTGCTTGACAGAAAAATTAAACATCGCAGTGATGATTGAAGTCTCTGGAGAGCACGGATTCTTGCAATGGGATGGAAAGGATTCGAGAAGAGGAACACTTACCGGAATTTCGAATGATAGTGACGTCGTCAAATGGTCAAAGGTGGTTACGAGAGGAAGTGCGGGAATATTTCCAGAAGGAATTGCCGTTGGAAAAGTTGAAAAAGCAAGCGCAGTTGAAGGAATGCCACTTTGGGATGTCACAATATTATTTTCGGAAAACTACAGAACAGTGCAACGTGTATACGTGGTTAAAAACTTATTGAAGGAAGAACAAGACAACGCTGAGTCGCACATTCCAGTGGATCCGCAATTATGAGCCAAATAGCAAAACATACCTTGAGATTTTTCTTGTTCTTTTTAGTTCAGGTTCTTGTCTTGAATCAAATTGAATTAGGGATGGGGATTCAGATAATGATCTACCCTCTTTTCATCTTGTTCTTACCTGTTGAAATGGGTGTTTTTTCACTGATGCTAATTGCATTCGCTCTAGGTCTTTCCATTGATGCATTGTCTAACACTTTTGGATTACACACCTCGTCTCTACTTGCCGTTGCTTATTTTCGACCGTTGATCTACAAGCTCTTTGCACCTCGAGATGGCTACGACGCATTATTGGAAACAAATATATTTACCCTAGGTACAGGTTGGTTTTTAAAGACATTTGGACTGCTAATAATCATTCACCATTTCTGGTTCTTCATGCTCGAAATGTTCAAATTGAATGAAATCGTTTTTGTTCTACAAAAAACGGGATTAAGTCTTGTAGTCTCCGTTTTGATTTGTATTTTATTGCAATACTTATTTTTAAGGAAAAGGAAAAGTAATGAAATATGATTCGCGTAAATATGTGATTGTCACGTTTTTCTGCCTAATTGGTGTCATTTACACAATGAAGCTGTTTTACATGCAGGTGGTTGACGATCAGTGGAAATTACGCGCACAACAAATTGCTGAAAAAAAGACAGAGATTACGCCGCCTCGCGCTGTGGTTTTTGATCGAAATGGGAAAAAAGTCGTCTCGAACCAAACGTACTACAATTTGATGGTTTGCGAAGATGACATCAGGCATTTTAATCCTTCCAAACTTGGAGAACTCATCAACATGACGCCTGAGGAAATCCGAAGCCGTTTAAAGGAGATTAAAGTCGAACAAAAGGACTATTACAGCAAGAATCTAAAAAGAAGGGACTCAAACTATAGATCGTATAGATCCTATCCTTTCATTAAAGAACTTACCTCAGATGAAATGTCGCGGATTGTGCCGCATCTTGAAGAACACCCGGGCTTTTTTGAAGAAATTACAAGCATGAGACACTATCCTTATGCGAACGGTGCAAATATTCTTGGATATCTAACTGAAGTGAATGCAGGCGAATTGGAAAGGCTTCCTTTTTACAAATCTGGCGATTACATTGGGCGTTCAGGGATTGAACGTTACTACGACAAATATTTTAGAGGTGAAAAAGGAGTCAAGTATATTGTTCAATCAGCAAAGAATAATCAAATTGGGTCCTTCGAAAATGGCAGGTACGACACTACTGCAGTTCAAGCTCCCGCAATTCATTTGGGATTGGATGCAGAGCTCCAAGCTTACGGAGAAAAATTAATGCAAAACAAAAAAGGCTGTATCGTAGCCATTGAACCTTCAACCGGAGAGATTTTGGCATTGGTCTCCGCTCCGACTTACGACCCTAATTTACTTGTGGGGAGACGGAAAATTAAAGCAAACATGCCGGCATTGGAAGAAGATTTAAATGTGCCACTTTTCCCCCGACCATTGGCAGCCCAATACATGCCCGGTTCAACTTTCAAGTTGCTTCAATCATTGATTGGCATGCAAGAAGGCGTTATTACTGAAAGTTCTGGCTTTGCATGCAACAAAAGTGTTGTTGGATGCCACAACCACCCTTCCGCTAGAAGTGTAGCCGAAGCTGTTAAAATGTCGTGTAATCCGTACTTCTATGCGGTAACTCGAAGAATTATTGAACAAAAAAAGAAAAAAAGTCAGTTCGAAGACGCTCCAATTGGTCTTGAAAAGTGGGTTCAATACATGCACAGTTTTGGATTGGGTGAAAAACTTAATACTGATATCACTGGCTTAACTTCAGGGAGAATACCAGATATCGCCTTTTACGACAGATGGCATGGACACCGTCAATGGAAATTCTCAACCATTCGATCCATATCAATTGGTCAAGGAGAAGTTGAATTAACTCCTCTTCAGCTTGCAAACGTTGCAGCCACAATTGCAAATAGAGGTTGGTACTATACACCTCACTTCGTAAAGTCAATAGGAGACAAAGGACCATTGGAACAATACAAGAAGAAAAACTACACAATGGTTGACCGAAAGTACTTTGATCCAGTAATTGAAGGAATGCGCGGATGTGTTCATGATGCTGGCGGAACAGCCCGACGTGCGCGTGTAGACAGTGTCATCATTTGTGGTAAAACCGGCACAATAGAGAATTACATCCACGGGGTGAAGCAAAAGAACCATTCAGCCTTTATTTGTTTTGCACCTATGGACAATCCAAAAATTGCCGTTTCGGTCTTTGTCGAAAATGCAGGAGGCGGAGGCGGAACATGGGCTGCACCTATTGCAAGTTTAATTATGGAGAAGTATTTAAATGGTGAAGTAAAGGACAAGGCGAAAGAAAAGCGTATTCTCGAAGCCAAACTTTCCATCTTCGAATGAGACAAGGCAAATCTTTAACTGGAGGTGTAGATTGGATATTACTCGCCGTGATTCTAGTTCTCATGGCTATGGGAATTGCAACCGTTTATTCAACCGCATACCTTCCCGACCACTCAAATATTTTTGATTTCTCACAAGTGTATGGTAAGCAGATCATGTGGGCAGGAATCTCTTTGTTCTTGGGATTGTTGGTCTTTTTGATTGATTCTGATATTTATCGAAAATTCGCGCTTCCCATCTTCCTGTTTAGCATGGCACTACTCGTTATTGTTCTGTTTATGCCCGCACGGAATGGAGCCCACTCATGGCTTGGAATTGGCTCGCTTGGAATTCAACCGGGTGAGTTTGCCAAAATCGCAACCGCCATTCTCCTTGCCCGATACCTTGGGGAATTGAATCAAAAACAACAAACGATTAAGACGGTAGTAATCGCCAATGGAATTATTCTTGTTCCAATGGTTATGATCCTTCTCCAGCCTGACGCAGGTACGTTTGTAGTATTTACCTCTTTTTTATTTGTGATGTACCGCGAAGGTGTAACGTACGACCCAATAATTCTGAAAGTCGTTAATCTCATTCCCGGTATTAAGTTTCGTCAAACATGGGTCGGAAGTCACTTTATTCCAATTCTATTTGTTGTTGTCTTTTTAAGCGTTACAACGCTTCTGTTCAGTAATGAGATTATAGAACTTAGTATGTTTCCAGGAGCTGAAATCCCAGGTTACTATGGCGTCCTGTTCTTCATCTTTCTGCTTTGTATCTTAGTCTATGTTGCCCTTCGATTGGCAATTTCAAAAAGGGATGCGAAAAGAGCGGCTATAATTGCCATTATTGGGTTCGTTTTGGCTGGAACCATCACTAAAGCCGTCGATTCTGGTTTTCAAAAACTTGCCGGTCATCAAAAAGAACGTATTGAGCTCTTTCTTGGATTAACGGATAACGAACAAGCAAAGAACGGGGCCGATTACAACAGAAATAGAGCCATTGCATCGGTTGGTTCCGGTGGTTTGTTTGGAAAGGGATATAAAAATGGAACTTTGGCAAATGTTCGAAGTGCTCACGTTCCAGAAAGCGAAACGGATTTTATCTTTTGCCCCTTCGCAGAAGAATGGGGTTTCGCTGGAACTCTCGTTTTAGTGTTTCTGTACCTGTTTATGATGTTAAGAATTGTTATAATCGCTGAGCGGCAAAGGTCCAGGTTTAATAGGGTCTACGCCTATTCCGTAGCAATGATTCTATTTTACCATTTTGCCATTAATATTGGAATGAGCATTGAATTTGCACCTGTAATAGGGATTCCCCTGCCTTTCTTTAGTTATGGGGGGTCTTCAATGATGTCATTCTCAATGATGATGTTTATTTTACTTAAACTTGACAGTCAGCGCAAAGACGTCTTAAATTGATTTTTTAGATCAACCATTTATCGGTGAGAATTCCTATTTTTATCACTCTATCAATCCGCCATGAAAAAATTACTCGAAAAGCTCAAGTTCAGAAAGGGCGCAAAAGGAAAAATTAAAAAGGCAAAGACGCGTTTCGGAAAAAAAACGTCAATCATCCTATTTGTTGTTTGTTGGTTATTGGCCTTAACACCCGTAATGGTGATTACCTATCTTTTCTCCTCTCAATCTGAAAGTGACCTTCCTTCGGTTGAAATGTTAGAGAACCCACCAGAACTTTTAGCTTCTGTTATATTCGCTGACGACGGCCAGACAGAATTGGGGCGTTACTGGAGCGTAAACAGGACCAGTGTTGCATATAAAGACATTTCACCCTTCGTTTTTGATGCTTTAATTGCTACAGAAGATGAACGCTTTATGGAGCACTCTGGAATTGATTTTAGAGGACTTGCTAGGGCCATTACAAACATGGGAAATGCTGGTGGAGCATCTACGATTTCTCAACAATTGGCCAAACTACTCTTTACACTTCAAGAAAGAGAACGAATTGCAGCACTGCGAGCAGAAGGTAAACCAGTGCCTGCTGGACCTACTGGGTTCAGAAAACGTTTGAATGAAAAAATCAAGGAAAACATTATTGCCATTCGACTGGAAGAACGCTATACAAAGGAGGAGATCATTACAATGTATCTCAATCAGTTTGACTTCCTTCACAATGCCGTAGGAATTGAAAATGCGGCCAAAGTATATTTCAATAAAAAACCGATTGATCTTTCTAAAACTGAAGCTGCAATGCTTGTTGGGATGTGTAAAAACCCTTCATTGTACAATCCGCAGACCTATCAAATAAAAGATTACCGATCCAAAGCGGCCAAAACGAATAACGTTTCTGTTGAAAATGTTTCCGAATCTCAAATGCGTATATTAAGATCCGAAGACAGTGTGAGAGCGCATGAGCGTAGAAACCAAGTTCTTTTCCAATGGAAGAGAAGCACAATTGCCGAAAACCAGGCGCTTAAAAACTTGATGACTCAAGAGGAATATGACACACTGACAAAACAACACCAAGCGACGAACTATCAGATTGTCGATCACAAACAGGGAATTGCGCCTTACTTCAGAGAATCACTTAGAAGCCAATTAACGGATTTGTTCAAAAAGCGCAATCCAGATGGAAAACTTGTCTATGCTAAAAAAGATGGTAGTGCTTACAATGTTTACAGAGATGGATTAAAAGTGTATACTACGATCAACGTTTCGCTACAGACGTATGCTGAAGGCGCAATGAAAAGGCACTTATCGGAGACTTTGCAACCGGAATTTGATAAAAACAATCGAACCCTAAAACGACCGCCATTTACCAACAGAATTAATGAGGAAGTTGCTGAAACATTGATGAATTCAGGTCGAAAAAAGTCTGAACGATTTAGGACAATGAAAGCAGCAGGAGTATCAACTGCCGAAATTGAAAAATCATTTGAACTGCCAACTCAAATGCGTATTTTTTCTTGGGGCGACGATATTGATACTATTCTTACACCGAATGATTCGATTCGGTATTATAAGGGAATTCTACAATCTGGAATGATGTCTCTTGAGCCATCAACTGGATTTGTTAAGGCTTGGGTCGGAGGAGTTGATTTCCATCATTTTGCCTACGACCACGTAAAACAAGGAACGAGACAGGTAGGGTCAACTATTAAACCCTTTGTTTATTCTACAGCATTGGCAATGGGCGTGGCTAAGCCATGTACGATGCTAAAAGGAGAAGTCAATACTTGTGTGGATGTGTTTGGATCCATGGGAAACATAGAGTCCAGATGGTGCCCTTCCGGTGCTTTAGACCAAGACAGATCAGTAGAATATTGCTTAGCAACATCAAACAACCCCGGGACTGTCCAGGTTATGAAAAAGATGGGTGGATATGCAGGCCCGAAAAATATTTCCAAGCTATTGAAAGATTTAGAGATCGTCTTGCGACCTGAAGATGAAGTTCCATCTATGTGTCTTGGCGTGATGGATTTATCTGTATATCAAATGGTTGCAGCACAAGCAATGCTTGTTAATAATGGGATTTACAACCGACCTACGACCGTTTTAAGAATTGAAGACAGACGCGGAAATGTTATATACAGCGCAGAACCTTATTCCAAAGAAGTTCTAAATGCAAACCTTGCACACAGAGTTTTATTAATGATGAAAGGAGTGGTTCAATATGGAACAGGGACATCGTTAAGGGGAACATACCATCCTTGGGGTGGACTAAACTACCCAATGGCGGGTAAAACGGGAACTACTCAAAGTAATTCTGACGGATGGTACATGGGGCTAACACCTGACTTAGTTACTGGGGTTTGGGTGGGTGCAGAGGACAGGGCCGTTCGATTCAAAAGTATGACTTGGGGTCAAGGTGCACGAATGGCACTTCCCATTTTTGGATACTACATGCAAAAGGCCTACAAGGATACGGACTTAAATATATCAAGAGAAGATTTTGAAGAACCCATGGGTTATGACCCGCTAGAATTTGGCTGCGATAGTGAAAATAATGGAGGTGACCCATTCGATTTCTTTAATGGAGGATAACATAAACGATTATGAATAAAGTTGTAAAGAACCCTGTTGAGGCTCTCGAAGGATTAGAAGATGGTATGACCCTAATGTTGGGTGGATTTGGGCTTTGTGGGATACCAGAAAATTCAATTGCCGAAATGGTGAGAATGGGCGTATCTGGATTAACATGTATCTCCAATAATGCGGGTGTCGATGATTTTGGATTGGGTCTGCTCCTTCAAGGGAAACAAATCAAGAAAATGATTTCGTCTTACGTGGGTGAAAACGACGAGTTTGAACGCCAAATGCTTTCTGGTGAGTTGGAAGTGGATTTAATACCTCAAGGATCATTGGCAGAAAGATGCAGAGCAGGTGGCGCAGGAATCCCTGCATTCTATACACCCGCAGGATATGGAACTGAAGTTACAGAAGGAAAGGAAGTTCGAGAATTTAATGGAAAACCTCACATTTTAGAATCTGCATTAACAGCTGACTTCGCTATTGTGAAAGCTTGGAGAGGCGATACCGAAGGGAATTTGATCTTTAAAGCAACAGCTCGAAACTTCAACCCAATGATGGCTATGGCAGGAAAGATTACTGTCGCGGAAGTCGAAGAATTATTGCCTGCTGGATCTCTTGATCCAAATGAAATTCACACACCAGGTATTTTCGTTCAACGTATTTTCCAAGGGGAGACTTTTGAGAAGAGAATTGAACAACGCACAGTTAGACAGAAATAATTATTAAATGATGAATTCATAATTATGAATTTATAATTCCTCATTAAAGATGGCATTAGATAAAAACGGTATTGCGCAACGAATAGCGCAGGAGTTGAGAGATGGATGGTACGTGAATTTGGGAATCGGTATTCCAACTCTCGTGGCAAATTATATCCCGGAAGGAATAGAAGTAGAGTTTCAATCTGAAAATGGAATTTTAGGAATGGGACCATTTCCTATTGATGGTGAAGAAGATGCTGATTTAATCAACGCGGGAAAGCAAACGATTACCGCAATGAATGGCGCGGCATACTTCGATTCAGCTATGTCATTTGCAATGATCCGCGGACAACACGTTCAATTGACTGTTCTTGGAGCCATGGAAGTTTCTCAAAATGGAGATATTGCTAATTGGAAAATTCCAGGGAAAATGGTTAAAGGAATGGGAGGTGCAATGGACTTAGTGGCATCTGCTGAGAACATTATTGTAGCTATGATGCATGCAAACAAAGCTGGCGTTTCTAAGCTTTTGAAGAAATGTTCGCTTCCATTAACGGGCGTTGGCTGCGTTAAAAAAGTGATCACCAACTTAGCAGTTATGGAAATAAAAAATAACGCGTTTCACCTCGTTGAAAGAGCTCCCGGTGTTACCGTTGAGGAAATTGTGGCGGCAACAGAAGGTGATTTGGTTATTCCCGATCATGTTCCTGAAATGCAGCTTTAGTTCTATTTAAGACTTATAGAAATTCATCTCCACGAGATACTCGTGTACAGGTTCCGTTAAAAGATACCGTACGTCTTTGCCCTCTTTAATATGCTTTCTAATAAAGCTTGATGAAATATTCATAATAGGAACGTCATTACAAATATGCACGTTTTTATGATCAAAAAAACTGTTTGTTCCCTGACCATATTCAGTTGACATTTCTTCTAATTCCTGAATTGTATGCACTCTAGGGTAAACATAAATTTCATGGTTCTCAAGAATCGTATCGTGGTTTTGCCATTTGTGGAAAGTCCTCAAATTATCCTCTCCCATAATAAGAGCAAACTCATTTTCCGGATGTTTTTCCTTTAAATAAGCTAGAGTTGTTGCCGTATAACTTGGTTTAGGTAATTTGAATTCGATATCGCTCGCTCTAAGATTAGAATTGTCCTTAACCCCCTCTTTCACTAAAGCTAATCGATGATAATCCTCTAGCAAATTGCTTTTCTTTTTTAAAGGGTTTTGTGGTGAAACAACAAGCCAAACTTGATCCAAATCGGAATTAGTAGCCATGTAATTGGCAATCACTAAGTGTCCAACATGAACGGGGTTGAATGTTCCGAAATAGAGTCCTATTTTCATTTTGCTTTTAAGAAATCCGAAACCAACTGTTCTGCTTTTTCACAAGCTTCTTCCAAATTATCATTAATCAATACGACATCAAACTCTTCTGCAAATGCCAACTCCTTCGTTGCTTTAGCCATTCGTTGATTGATCTTATCTTCCGATTCTGTACTGCGTCCACGTAATCGCTTTTCCAGTTCTTCGTAACTCGGAGGCTTCACAAATACAGCAAAAGCGTTATCACCAAATTGCTTTTTAATATTTAAGCCCCCGATAACATCAACGTCGAAGATTACGGCATTGCCTTGAGTCCAAATGCGTTCCATTTCGGATTTTAACGTTCCGTAAAAATTATTCGTGTAAACTTCTTCCCATTCAACGAATGCATCATCCTTTATCTTTTCACGAAAGCCATCAACTCCCAAGAAGTGATAGTCCTTTTTATCTTCTTCATCTGGACGTGGATCTCTGCTGCATGCTGAAACTGAGAATTCCATCCCCAAATTCTTAGTTAACAAATCATGTACAATTGTCGTTTTACCCGCGCCTGAAGGAGCCGAAAAAATAACGCATTTACCATTGCCTTTTAAGTCCATAATTTTTAGAAAATCTTAAAGTGTATTTAATATCTGTTCTTTTATTTTTTCGAGATTGTCTTTCATCCCGATAACAAGCTTCTGCATTTCTGCATGATTACTCTTACTTCCTAAAGTATTAATCTCTCTTCCTATCTCTTGCCCTATGAACCCTAGCTTCTTGCCTGATTCATTTAACTGCATTGTTTCTTTGAAGTACGTAAGATGATTTGAAAGGCGCATTTTCTCCTCCGCGATATCCAATTTTTCGATATAAAAGATCATTTCCTGTTCAAAGCGATTTTCATCATGGCCTTTATCCAATTCTTCCAATCCCTTTTTCATTCTATCTCTAATTGCGTGAATTCGCTCCTCTTCATACTTGGGAACTTCATTCAATAAATCTCTAATCTCATTAATTCTCAAAGCAAATTCGCGTTCTAAATCTTCACCTTCTTTTCTTCTGAATTCATTCAGTTTTATTGTTGCTTCTTTAACAAGTTCAACCATCCATGATTTCTCATCATCAGTTAAATCCTCTTTCGAATTCTCAATAATATCAGGCATTCGCATGATCATCGCTAAGTAATCTGGATCATCTTGACCCATTACATCATTCAATGCCTTTAGTTCGTCGTAGTATTTCTTAGCAAGCGTCTTATTGATTGAAACGGAGCTTTCCTCACCGATACTGTCAACGTTAATGAAAACATCAGCCTTACCTCTTCCTAATTCAGTAGAAATTATCTTTCGAATCGTACCGTCCAGCTCTTTGTACTGTGAAGGCATTCTTACATTCAAATCCATAGATTTACTGTTCAAAGAACGAATCTCGACAGAAACCTTTTTAGAATTAAACGTTCCAGTAGCCTTTCCAAAGCCAGTCATTGATTTAAGCATACACTAATTTTTTTGGTAAAGTTAAGAAAAAGCCACTGTTTAGTCATACAATGTAATTCACTGAGACAAAGACTCCTTTTTGAAAGATTTGGACGAGGTTATGTACACGCCGATGAATATCAAAATCATGTACATTATTTTTTCGCTGGTAATTGTTCCTGTATAATCCTCTGCCATTCCAAGAGCGCTTAAGCCAACCGCGAAAAGCATAACCAAAACAGGTTGTAAATAAATATAGGCACTTGTTGCAGACGGACTAACATGTTTTAACCCGAAGACAGTTAATAGGTACGCCAAGAAGGTAACTCCAACCACAACATAAATTATCACGAAGACCATACTCATCGGTATTCTAGAGAAATTGGTTATGGAAAGTTCCATAAATGTTGGCGGGTAAAGCATCACGAAAATGAAGCCGAAAGAGAAAACATAGGTGATAACTGTGAGAGGTTTGTATTTACCCATTAGAGGCTTAACCAACACCAAATAAAGAGCATAACTCGCGGCGTTTATAAAAATGAAGAAATCCCCGAGTGAAGAGTCTCCGATTCCTGTTCCTGCGGTTAATGTCAATAAAACAGCTCCTGTTGCTCCAATCAGAATTCCTACGGAACGTCTTAATGTTATTGCTTCTTTGAGAATGAAAAA
>TARA_B110000285_G_scaffold116629_1_pt1 | contig 12481 bp, 11 predicted proteins | sample TARA_B110000285 | Tara Oceans TARA_B110000285 (sample SAMEA4397756) | marine metagenome | biome: Polar Biome; feature: [SRF] surface water layer (ENVO:00010504); material: water (ENVO:00002006), including particulate matter (ENVO:01000060) such as... | depth 5 m
GACCAAGACCCAGACGAATTATCGGCGCAGGGTGGAGGCGGAATGAGACAACAACACCATTACGCTGATTTGGGGTCATCGTATGTTATCGAGACCCCACCGGACACGTATAGCCCGAATACAGTTGGTGAAGTATCTATGGATAAATTACAAAGCAAAAGAGCAAACGAGATTAAGAATTAAAGCATAATAATATTAAAGCATAAATATTTTAGGATGGAAGAGAATAGACAATAATCTAAATCTAAATAATTATCTAATTATAATAGTTTAAAAAAATAATAATACATATTTCATATGGATAAGTCGCAAATTCTCAAGGGATTCAACGACCATTTTGTAGAGTTTGTTGAAGATGTTGAGCGCGTATTCCCAGATGATGACGATATTTCCACCGCAAAAGCATCTTTTATTCAAATGCGAAAGGCAAATCCAAAATTAGTCATTAAGGTGTTCAATAAATATTTTTTGAAAGTATACCGTGGTGAGATTGAGTCTGGAAATATTGATTTTTTTATCAAGAAAGATTACAACACCGATTTATCTGTTGTCGGGGAGTCTGATTTTATTCTTAAAAAGATTGATGTTCTCCGTGAACCCGTTAAAAATATGAAGTCCGACGACAGGGAAAAGGTGGTTAAATACATACAAAATCTGTCAAAACTATGTGATGTATACTATCGTTAATTGTATAGGAATACAACAATACAACAATACAACAATACAATTATTTAATTATAGTTTGATTTAAAAATAAATTACGATTCAAACTATATTATGTCCGATGAGAACGATAATTCAGGACTTAGTGAATTTACGGAGGAACATTTTAAATCAATGATGGAAAATATAAATAGTCCAGATTTATCAATGGGCGATCTAAAATCAATGATGGAAAATCTACAAGAAGTATCAGAGACAATGGGGGGGTTAAGTGGATTAATGGAAAATCTAAATATGGATTCGGATGTCTCGGGTAATTCCGAATCTGAGAATCCTATGGGTGATTTAAAATCAATGATGGAAAATCTACAAGAGACGGCGGGTTCCATGGGTGATATGAAAGGGTTTATGGATAATCTAACCGCTAAATCTGATGTCTCGGGTAACCCCGCTACCGAAAATCCATTAGATAATCTCAGGAAAATAGTGTATGATTTCACTAACGATATTTTAACGACGTTTCCGGAGTTGAAGAAAACATTACATCCTAATTTGGCTGCGATAGTTGAATACAATGATACCGACGAGACTAACATAACCGCAATTAAGGAGCATTGTTTGAAAATATACCCTGAGAAGTTTTTCGACATTCTATATCAGAACGAAAAACTATTTTCAGGCGAGGAGCCGATTTATCTACTCCCAGGTATTGATTTCGTATTTCTATGGAGCGAAAACATCAGTGATGCGACGAGAAAGACCATCTGGAAATATCTACAGCTATTATTATTTGCGTTGGTTTCGGATATGTCTGACACGACCTCGTTTGGAGACACTGCGAAATTATTCGAGGCAATTGATAATGACGAATTTAAAAGCAAATTACAGGAGACAATTTTTAATATGGACACTGGGTTTGACAGCAGCGGAAACAATACTGGAAATAACACCGGGGATGAGAAGAATGGTCTACCAGACCCAGAAAAACTCCACGACCATATGAACAAGATGTTAAATGGAAAATTGGGCAACCTTGCGCGAGAGATTGCTGAGGAAACCGCGTCTGATATAAATATAGATATGGAGGATGAATCGTCCGTGAATGATGTATTTCAAAAGCTATTCAAGAATCCCACAAAATTAATGGATTTAGTTACAAAGGTTGGAAGTAAATTGGACACAAAAATTAAATCGGGGGATTTAAAGGAGAGCGAACTTCTCGCGGAGGCAGCCGAGATGATGCAGCACATGAAGGATATGCCGGGTATGGAGAATATACAGAATCTTTTCAACAACGTGGGTGGCAATAAGGTGAATACTAGCGCGATGCAGTCACAAATGAAACGCAATATTCATCTAGCAAAACAGAAGGAGCGAATGCGAAGCAAAATATCAAAACCAACCACAACACCAATACCAGAGGCGGACGTTGAATCTGTAGAGGCGGCAAATCAGGCGGCGATTGATTTATTATTATCGGAGGGTGTCAAGTTTGAAGATATGGAGAATGTTATATTTAGTACAGGCGAGACATATGAAAAATCGGCGCGAAAGCAAAATATGGATAGTGAACCGAAAAAGAAAAAGAAGAAAAAGAAGAAGAAACAGAACAAATAAAACCTTTAAATATATATAATGACTACTCCATTTTGGATAAACGAACCAAGAATACTATTAGACATTGATAATGTTTTTAAAATTTGGCCAATCAGGCAAATGAGTAAAAACGAAAAACTAAATTCCATCTCGCGTCTTATAATACTATTAACCGTTCTTGGTTATTTCGTAACAAAAGAGTTAAAAATAGTGGTTACTGGAATTATAACTTTAGCAGTAATAATTTTAATTCATAAAATTCAAAAAAAACAAAAGGTATCGATTTCTTCTACGGAGGCATTTACAAATGCTAATTACTATGAACTTATTAAGGATGAATATAGCAAACCAACACCTATTAATCCAGTGATGAATGTGTTGCTTACTGATATTGGTGATAATCCCAATAGGAAGGCGGCTGCGCCAACATTTAACCCGATTGTAGCGGAAGACATAAATACTGCAACCAAAGACTTTATAACGAGCGAATTTAAAGATCCGAATATAGACGAGAAATTATTTAAAGATTTAGGGGATAATTTCGCATTTGACCAATCAATGAGAACATGGTATGCCACACCAAATACACAAGTACCGAACGACCAGGACAAGTTTGCCGAGTTTTGCTACGGAGAGATGAAGTCTAATAAAGAACAACATTAGAATATAAAAATAAATATTAAAAATAGATACTTTTATATAAAAAATATATATTCATTATATAAATGGCCTCTGTCTATGATTATAAATTCAATCAGGGAACCCGTATAGGAAATGATATGTGCGACCAAAGTCAGCAAACGATTCAGAATTCGCACGCGTCAACATATATGTTAAACAGTTATCAGTCGCAATGTCCCAATGAGACTGCGGTTGACTTTGCCACCAACCATTTAGACGTGAATTTTACGGGAAGTCATCAGGTTGGTATTGGAGGATGTAACATTGACCAAAACTCTAAGCTGATGCGTTCGTCGCTCTCGAAACCGCGATGCAAAATCAGTTTAATGCAGCGACCGTTTACCACCGTTCCTTTCCTGGGTAGAGGAAACGCGAACCCTGTTATGGAGTCGCAAATTCAACAGGGCGAATTAGCGAATAATCGCAAGAGCATCACACAGTCCTCCGAGCTATCTTACATTAAATATCATAATACCCCTATGATTCCCTCGCTACTGTCTACTGTTAATAATCCGGCTAACTTGGTGGAGGGTGTTGCGGAGAAGGGATGGATTCGTGGAGGAGTTCCGTCGCGTGAACTAGCGCGCGACAAGGAGTATTCGACTCAATAAGTCTGTCATATAATTAGTTTAAAAAGTATTATCCTAACTAATTATGTATAATACCGAATTCGTGTGCACGTATAAACAACACGATGAGGATGAAAAAGACGATATGTACAGAATTCAACTACTTCAAGTGTATAATTTAGATAGATGGGATGATGATAAGATAAATACTATTATGAAAACCATTTTTGAGAAATATGCGAATTCTACAGACATGTGTGATATTATAGAGAGGGCGCGCGAGTCAGATAAATTAAGCAATATTAAACTCTATATAGGCGACGATGATTTAACTATATTCAAGGGGATATTTCAATATGAACTATTTGACCTAATCCATTTATGTATATGTGATTTAGATAAAACCGATAATATTAGCGAACACAATAAAAATACTCTTATAAATAATCTATAATCATACATATATATATGGCATCTACCCGTAATAAAAATATGCCTGGTAATTACCAATTAGAGCAAAAAATTAATAAATTATCGAGTAAATATGATTTTTATAAATATTCACAGCACGGTCCAGCATATGAGCCAACTATCCCGAGTATTGGGTTTTTCCCAAACGCAATTTCCAGAGACGCTCTTTCTAGCAACCCTGTAGAGATTGAGTCTGCGTTGTTCGGAATTAACTCCACCAATCTGGTTGACCCGAAACCTAATACCATAGCGCAGCTTAAAACTCTACCAAGAAAGGATTTCTTTGAACGCACACAAATGATAATGCCAAAGAAATTAGTGGTTGAGAATAATCAACGACCACTGCGTTCATAATTAATATATGAAATTGTTATAATATTTAAATGTTTAAATATTATAATGAGGAACAGGAGTAATAAAATGAGGAACAGAGCTAGTAAAAGGAGGAACAGAGCTAGTAAAAGGAGGAACAGAGCTAGTAAAAGGAGACGAGGAGGTTTACCACAAGACATAGACTTATATAATATAAGTAAGTGTAAGTTGAGTAATGAATATATAAAGGGATTTGATAAAGATTTTAACTGTAAGCCGGTAAAGCCTAAAACTATGAAAATTACAAGGTCAAAAACAAGGTCAAATACAAAACCAACTAGTAGATTTACTATTAAGAAAAAAACTAATGTGAAAAAGCCTCGTTCAATAAAATCACAGCCAAGTAGTTATTTTGATAAATATCGTAGCAAAGACGAACTAACCACGCGTTACGCAAATACAACATTAGAACGTCATTCACCTAGTAATGTAAAGCAAGAGAAAGGGGACCCCAATAAAATCTAGAGAGAACTACGGATTATCCTATCAATTCGCGGAAAGAATTGCATTTCATCGAGTAATTTACGTTTCATATTTTTTATATTTGGCAAACGTTGGCTATATAAATCGGACGTTATTGCGTTCGAAATTATTTCATACGCCTTATCAAAATCATCGAGGTCAATAGCTACATACGATAGAGGGTCTACGTATCTACTAACATCGGGTGCTCCACAATAAAACACCAAACTTTCACACAAAATTGGTTCCCACAGCTTTTCTGTAATAAATCCTGGTTCGAAATTATTCTCGCACATGAAGTAATATTTGTATTGTAGCATACCATTTGATTTATTTATAAAAGGAGTTACGCCTCCCTTGTAGTTACGAAAATTATGTTCATTGTCTACATTAAATATGTCAACATCAAACACTGGGTTTGATTTTGATTCCAAATACTTTAAGAAATCAATTCTCTTTATGTGCCCTGGGTCAAAATACTTGCTGCTACAAATAGAAGATATAATACCCGTTTTAATAGGCGTGTCTTGTAGCTCCGCGTATGTTTTTTCTAGCTGCCAAAATACATTGTTATATGTTTGTGTCCCCCTACCAATTACTGCGAGATATTCGTCGGGATTGGGGGCGGACCAGTTACCCCAGGTATTCACACCCCAATTCTTTCCCGCGCACCAAGGCTCCATCTGAAATATAATTGTTCTCTTTTTATCGTGGTTATAAAATAATGGATCGTCTATACGTGGTTTATTTATGATAACAAGATAGTCGTATGGTTCATTTGCGACCAACACGATATTATTCCATTGACAAGGAGTTTTCCCCATTACACCAAATTCATCGCGCGCCTGCGATGATGAACAATAATTTGCAACGATTTTAACGCGCACATTTGGCGGCATAACATGCGATGGTATGTCTATTACAATACTTTCGGTAGAATTTTGAATGTCCGTATCAATGGGCTTTCCTCCTTCATTCCAGTCGGTGAATGCTATTTGAGGCCTAATCTCCTTCTTTGTTAACTCTGGTATAGTTTTCATTACAAGATAATCTATTCCGTGTTTAATACCTGTAACACTTAGAGATCGTAATATTTTTTGTGCGGCGTTTTTATTAATGCTGTAACAAAAGAATCCTCCAATATAACGGTCGACATTTAGTTCATATATATTTGGCGTCTCATCATTGCGGTATAACGATTCAGCACCTTTTCTAACATCAGAAAACATGCTATATCCTAGCATTACTGTATCAGTAACCTCTAATTGACGACTAATTTTTAAGAGGTCCGTAAACCACGAATCTTTTAATTTTATATCATCCTCCATAATAATATAGTATTCGGTTGTCGTGTCTGCCATCAATTCTTTCCATAGCTCAATATGACTAATTGCGCAACCAATAGCGCCTGGATTGCTATTGAAGTCGTTTCCGACGAACGAAAGCAGTCGCGGGTCGTCGCTCCGCAACAATCGGCCATCAACCGCATCCTTGAAATCGAATCTCGCGTCTTTCATCTCTCGTTTCATATTCTCTCGGCGATCACTGCGACGCAATAGATTTAATACTTTGATTGGTAGTGTGGGTGGCGAATAGTTTAGTCCTTGGTCTACCCCGTTCAACTCGTATGAATTTTTATCGATAAGACAGCCTCGTTTACCAGCCAGTTTTCCAATATGTATACAAGTAATCTCATCAAAGTATGCGGTTTTGTATCCAGCATCCGCGAATTTGTTCGCATAGTCCAATTCGAAAAATGAGTTTGGAGTATTAAAATCCCCGAGTGTTTCTAATACATCCACACTTGTTATTCCTGGGCGAAAGCTATAATGGGGCCAATACCCACAAGGCGAATCGGACGCGTCGTGTTTGTGTAGCAACAACCCGTCTTCCAGACGGGTTCCACATATCCAGGTAATATCCGATATTATTTCGGCATAACCCTTATTAAATAACACCTGTTTTACCCCTTGGTCCGAATATTTATTAAGACAATCTATTCCTCGTGAAATATAATTAGCTGGTTTAATAAATTCCCAATCGTCCTCTATATGTATCCAGTAACGTGCCCCGCTGGTTATAACGTAATTATGAATCAGGTTCATACTACTTCGATGTCCTTTTTCATATTCACCCTTTACGATAAATTCAATCCACGGATATTCATTTGTCAGGCTATCGAGTTCCTTTTTTTCAGTTCCATCGTCTACACATATAATTTTATCCACCATACCGAAATCCGTCCAGTTGCGGGTCATCGATTTAATGGTTCTCCGCAACAACTCTGGTCTCATACAAGAGGTCATCGTGAGAACGATGTTTATGGTAGCTGAACATATGGATGGTTTGAAGTCGCCGTTAAAATGAAATATATTATTGTATTTTTTTATATAGGTATCCAGAATATTTCTATCCAATTTATCTGTGCTGCTTGATATATTTCTCATATATTTATAGACATATTTTTGAACAAAGTCAAATGTCTTGTCGAGATAATTCTGAACCGTAATGTCGTCGGGAATGAAAAATTTACTATTGTGAATTGTATTTTTGGCTATTGATTCAGGTAAATATTCGAAATTATCATATAGATTCAGTTGTGCTTGTCGACCTTTTTCATAATTACCATATTTGTGTGCCACTATAATAATAGTGATATACATCTTATAATCGTGTATTGAGTCATTTATAAAGAGAGTTTTGCCTTCTCTAGGATTAATAGTATTGGTAATATCAATACCCGATATCAATATATTAGCTAGATTATCTTGTTTGCTGGTTAATAAGTGTTGAATTGCGAAATATAGACCCTCCCATCTTTTAGGGTCGTATGTTAATGTTAATAAGTAGTAGCTCATCGCGGTACATATATTATTTGATTGCTGTTCTAATACCCCTACCATATAAGTCGCGTAGAATTTCTCCTGCTGCCAACAATCCAGCGAGAGTGTTTTTTTATACCATTCAATTGCCTTCTTTGGATTTTTCGCGTCCTTGTAGCTCTGTGCGCAATAGAACGCATAACGATTCTTTAACCACACCTCGTGTGTATTATGAAACGCCTCCTCTAATATCACCGCGTCATCGTGATATTTATTGGGGTTCATACTTCGTCGACCAGTTCTACCTGATACAAAATGATAATCGCCAGATATAAGCTGCGATTCGGTCATTTCATCCTCTCCTATGATTACTTCGTGTAAAACGCCAAAATATTTCCATTTTTTACGATTGTTAATGATGGACGTTCTTTTATATGAATAGCCACCACCAAATAATACCATATAGCTATCTTTTGTTAAATCATTAGGGAGTTTAAAAGACCCGTGTATCTCATCGTCGGCATCAAAGATAAAAAGATAGTCTGTTTTACCGAATGCCGCCTCCAATGAAAGATTTCGGTTATGCGAGAAATCCGTCCACTTATGTCGATGAATCTCTCCTGGGATATTTAAACACTTAAAAAAGTCCTGAATTATCTCAATCGTATTATCGCTCGAGCCAGTGTCACATATAACCCAATAATCTATTTTCACATATTTAATAATATTGATAAGCGTCCGCCCAATTATATGCGATTCGTCCTTCACAATCATATTCAAACATACGGTTTTCATAGTTTAATGTATATCGTAAATGTTTTTATTAATATTACAACTATATATATATATGGCTTTCACCAGATTTCATGATGACAACTCCAGAATCGAAAAACAATTACAAGAATTAACGGGTGCTGGTCGCTATATGATGAACGTGCCAGGACCAGGCGATAAGCCTTGTTTTATGGACGACCCATACCTACGGTTACAACAATGGGGTGCGAATTTAAACACGAATGCTATTAATTTAGAGAGCGATTTAATGGGACTAACGCGCACGGCAAATAAAGACTGTATTAAAGCGAATAATTACCAAACAAAAGCGGTGAAAAGTTCCCGCGTCAATTATCCAGTGTGTCAGTCAATGACCGAACAACCTCGCGCAACCCATCCCGCGTGGACAGCGAGAGATTTAGAACAAGTAAAGTGGGATATTCTCCCGCACGACCCACAAGAGCACACCGCCATACCATTTCACAATAATTTAAATACCCGAATTCTAGAAAAGGACAATCATAAGACAAATTATCCTTCACTCCAAGACAAAACGATATTGAGCGAGGGTATATGTATTGGAGGTAAGAACAACCCGTTAATAAGCTCTTCAGCCTCCATTAAGACGCGATAAAACGAGTAGCAGAATTACACCCACTTTAGTATTTATATAAATATTATATCATATTGTATATATATAAATGGCGATTGCGATACCACTAATAGCATTAGGTAGTTTATTTGTGATATCAAATTATAATAAAAGAGATGAAAATGACGAAATTGTAGAAGGTTTTGAGGGCGAAGTAATATATCCTAATGATAACACAGACAAATATCACGACATTGCGGCGCAAGGCAACCTATCCGCGAGTAGATTTCCCACAGAGACCGATGTAGTCGCATCAGGAAATGTGAACAAATATTCCAATCCAAATCAGGCGACCGATAAATACTTTAAGCAAACAGGTGATAATGTTTACCAGCGCGTGGTTACGACGAATCCACCCGGAAGTGTAGGGAGCGGAGTAATGAGACAGTCATCTCTTACAGGAGAACCACTGGATAAGAGTAATTTCCAACATAATAATATGGTTCCCTTTTTTGGGGGCAGAGTAAAAGGGGCTACTGTTTCGGGAGATCAGGCCGAAAGCGCGCTCGATAATATGCAAGGTGGCGGTTCTCAGCACAACCGAAAGGTGGAGGTCGCACCAATGTTCAAACCAACCAACAATATGCAGCACTCGAACGGTGCGCCCAATGCTAGCGACTTCGTTCAGTCTCGCATGAATTCGAGTATGAAACAATCTAACGTGAACCCATTTGAGTCGGTATCGGTTGCCCCTGGTTTAGATAAGGGTTATAATACCGATGGTGGAGTTGGATTTAATAGCGGGATGGAGGCGCGCGATAAGTGGATGCCCAAATCGGTAGACGACCTTCGCGCGGGAAGCAACCCCAAAGTATCATTCGATTTAAATGGTCACCAGGGACCAGCTAATTCAATAATTAAAGAATCTGCCAATATTAAATCACAGGGTAAGGTGGAGCAATATGCCCCAGATACGTATTATGAAGTCGGTCAAGATAGATGGTTTACTACGACCGGAATTCAAAAAGCCCCTACCGCTAGAAGTAATGAGATTGTTCCGGATACGAATAGAAAGAATACATCCACAGAATACTATGGTCCACAGGCAACACAGAATAGCGCCAGTTACACAAAGGGTGTTTACAAGCAGCCACGCCGCGTCGAACTTAAACCGAATGATGTTACCAATATATCCGCGATTGGATATAATAACGGTCCTGCTAACGACTATGGTGTGAAGGGATATAAACCTCTACCGAATAACCGTTCCACCACGACCCACGCCGAAAATGTGGGCGGTGTTCACGGTATGGTGCGTGCAGTAATAGCCCCAGTATTAGATGTATTGAGACCATCGCGCAAGGAAAACGTAATTGGTAATATTCGCCCAACGGGTAATGCGGGTAGTTCGGTCGCCAAGAACCCTGTTTGGAACCCGGCCGACAGGACCAAGGTGACGAATCGCGAGATGACCGAGGGTGCCGCAGACGGAAAGTATCTAAACATAGGACGCCAAACATCGGACGGATATAGTGTGACCGACCATCAACCGGTTAAAGTTCAAAGAGACACCACGAACAGGGACTACTCTGGAATTGCTGGGCCAAACTCATACAATGGTGATAAAAACTACGAGGCCGCATATAATCAACGGAATAACGTAAATAAAACATACAAAAATAGACCCAATCAAGGTGGTACGCAAATATTTAACCAGAACGACAATGTTTCTATTAACAGACGGGATGCCGACAGAAACAATAACCGAATGTGGGCTCCAAGTTTAGGAGCTACCACAATACCGTCAAAGGATACTTATGGAAAACAAATTGCACCCGAATATAACAATAACAAGTCTAATGACGGTCGCCTTAATCCAGACCTATTAAATGCTTTCAAGGATAATCCATATACACAAAGTTTAGCAAGTTGGGCCTAAGTATGAAATATTAATATTTTACGAAATATTAATATTAAATATACTTTTTCATTACTATCAATATGGATAATGTTACACCCAAATATTTAATTCATAAAGAGATAAGTGATAAATTAAGTCATTTTATAAACGAGAATAAGATTCCTAATATAATATTTCATGGACCAAGTGGCGCTGGCAAACGCACCATCGTTCATGAATTCATAAATGATATATATAATAACGATAAGACGACCATTAAAAATAACGTAATGTATGTATCGTGTGCGCACGGTAAGGGGATAAAATTTGTGAGGGATGAATTGAAACTGTTTGCTAAAACGCACATTAATTTTAAAAATAAATCTCTGTTCAAGACTGTAATACTATCAAACGCAGACCAACTGACCATAGACGCCCAATCAGCATTAAGACGTTGTATTGAGTTGTTCAGTCATTCCACGCGTTTTTTTATTATTGTTGAAGACAAATATAAATTATTGAGACCAATATTATCAAGATTTTGCGAGATTTACATCCCACATCCGACTATTAACAATTATAAAGTGAACCTTCACATACATAACAAAAATACCGATAGTAAATACAAACTAGAGCGCGATAAATGGCTAAAAAAATATCTAAAGAATTTAACTATTAACAATTATAACGAACTAATAAGTATTTCAGACAAACTATATAACAAGGCGTATAGTGGTTTAGACTTAATCGATTATTTCGAAATGTCTGATTGTGACATGACAAAAAAATACCAACTATTGCTAGCATTTAATAAAGTAAAATTAGAGATAAACAATGAAAAGTTATTAATTTTTTTTATTTTAAATAATATTTATTTATGTTCAAATGTGAATTTAGAAAATATGTCTTTTATGTAAATGGATGATTATTCGTTGTCTAGTTTATCGGAATCCAAAAACGAATGGTGTTCCAGACTCGTAAACACGTTGGCGCCGGCAATTATCGATGGGTTGCGGTCAATATATAACGAGTCTCTTCAGCTCTGTATAGAAAACGAGGAGGAGGACAAGTATTTAATGACGTTTCAGACATTTCTAAGTAGAATCCCCCAATGGAATGCGGCTATCATTAAGGCGGAGAGAGAGCGGATTGAAACAACTACAAACTGTGGTTATTTAGAAGAATTGATCACATGCGTCCACGTAATTCAATTGAAGGCGCTAACCTGCGTAAGAGTTGGGGCGAAACAAAAGAAGGTTGACATTGACATCCCGTCTAGCGATGGGTTTATTCACAAGGTATATGTTAATTCTGCGCGAAAGGTGTACACGAACATTTATCTATTTGAGAAAGACATACCCCCTTTAGATATTCAAAAAAATAGTCGCGAGCTGGAGATTATCATCAAGGAGAGTATTCTTAATAGCATTCGCGATACAATGCCTATTGATAAGATTTTAATTGCATATATGGACGAGACCGAGGAGGAAGACACCGTAGTAGAAGAGAAAATAATCCACGAGGAGATACCAGAAGTAGCCAAGCCACCCGAAGTAGCCAAGCCACCCGAAGTAGCCAA
>TARA_B110000285_G_scaffold224811_1_pt1 | contig 12477 bp, 12 predicted proteins | sample TARA_B110000285 | Tara Oceans TARA_B110000285 (sample SAMEA4397756) | marine metagenome | biome: Polar Biome; feature: [SRF] surface water layer (ENVO:00010504); material: water (ENVO:00002006), including particulate matter (ENVO:01000060) such as... | depth 5 m
AAACAATTGTAAAAATTATTAGTGCTGTTTTTGGCTTGCTAGGCGTTATATTCTTACTTAAAATTATTGGGACTGGAGATGAGGAAATTAAGATGGCTGCTAGTATGGGCGACTATGGAGTTGTTTCTCCTTTAGTTTCAGTAGCAATTTCCATACTATTAATAACAGTAGCAGTAACCATTTTTTTTTCTTTACTTAATCTAGCATCTAGTGCACAGAAATTAAAAAAAGCACTCGTATTTATTGGATTTTTCCTCGTTTTAGTGGGTCTTTCTTTCGCGATTTCTTCTGGTATTGAAACTCCTTTAAAGGACGGTGAAATACTTTCTGCTAATGGATCACGATGGGTTGAAGCAGGAATTAGAATGTTTTATATCCTAACAGCATTAGCAATTGGCTCAATGGTGTTTTTTGGAGGAAAAAAACTAATTAATAGATAGGTTATGGCAAAGAGATCAGCACCCGAAGTGAATGCAGGCTCTATGGCCGATATAGCGTTTCTTCTTCTTATTTTTTTCTTGGTTACAACGACTATAGAAACCGATAGTGGATTGAATCGTAAATTACCTCCAATGGAAGACCAAGTAGATCCTCCAATTATAAGGCAGAAAAATATTTTCACTGTATTAGTAAGTAAAAATAATCAACTTTTAGTTGAGGAAGAATTAGTTGACATTAAGGACTTACGTTCTTTAGCAATTACTTTTCTAGATAACGGAGGTGGTATTGGAGATGAAAAATGCGATTATTGTCAAGGTGATCGAGATGAAGCCTCTTCTGATAATCCTGATAAAGCAATTATATCATTAAAGAATGATCGTGAAACATCGTACAAGGTCTATATTGCTGTTCAAAATGAATTAGTAGCTGCCTATAATGATTTACGTAACCGTGAATTTATTCGTTTGAATCCTAATTTAGGAATCAATTATGTTGAGGCTCAAAAGAAGTATGATGATCCAAGAACATCAGTAGATGAACAGGATAAATTAAAGCCTAAGTTAGATATAGCAAAGCAAATGTATCCACAAAAACTATCTGAAGCAGAATCTAACAAATCAAGTTAAAACCTAAACTATGTCAAAATTTAAAAAGAAAAAAGGAGGAGAAACTCCGGCAATTTCTACAGCCTCTCTCCCTGACATCGTTTTTATGTTATTGTTCTTTTTCATGGTAGCAACAGTTATGCGAGATAGTACATTAATGATAGTTAATAAACTTCCTGCAGCCGATCAAATCCAAAAATTGGATAAGAAAGACCGTGTGATGTATATTTATGCTGGAAAGCCGTCGAGTCGCTATGAAGATAAATATGGTTCAACAGCTAGAATTCAATTAAATGATAAGTTTGCAACCGTTAGTGAAGTAGGTGCTTTTATTTTAGCAGAACGTGCTTCAAAACGTCAAGAACTTCAAAATGTATTGACCACTGCACTCAAAGTTGATAGTGAAACTAAAATGGGTTTGATACAAGATATTAAACAGGAACTACGTAAAGTAAGTGCATTAAAAATTAACTACACAACACGAGTAGGAGATTATACACAAAACTTGAAATAATATTCACGTCATTATATTTTATAAAGTGCCTTTTTAAGGTGCTTTTTTTTTACTTTTATATTAGGTGATTTTAAAATCAACATACCAGCTTTTTTATAGCTGTCTCTTTCTTTTTTTTGGATTAGGCTTTACTTTACCTCTTTTTGCTCAGGAAGAAATACAAGAGAATTCATTTTATAGAGAAGACCAATTTTATATAGGAGTTTCCTTTGTTGCATTAGTAAGTGACCAACTAGCGTTTAATCCGCGAGGAATTTCAAGGCATTTTCAATGGGGATTGATTCGTGACATACCACTTTCTGAAGATGGTCAATTTGCAGCAGGTATTGGTTTAGGAATGAGCTTTGAGCGCTATAATACCAATGTTGTTAGAAAGGAGAATTTTAATTCAAATCTTTCTTATTCTATTTCTACTGATCCTAACTACCCTCCATTTTTTTTCTCCATACAATCTTTGGAGCTACCTTTAAGTATTCGTTGGAGAAATTCTTCGACTACAGACTATTCTTTTTGGAGAATATATGGAGGAATAGCATTACAATGGAATTACAGGCTTAAAGCTAAAACGGAAAATTTATCATTTTCAGTCGCGGAAGATTTAAAAAATCTAGGTGCTACAGCTCATTTAAGTTTTGGATATAATACCTGGAATTTTTATTTAGCCTATAAGTTAACTCCCTTTTTTAATCCAAAATCATTTTCGGACCCAGCACTTACCTTCGACATTTCGCCCATTAAAATCGGGCTTATCTTTTACCTACTATAAGCCTATAATTCTTTTCTCATTCTAGCAACAGGAATTTCAAGTTGCTCTCTATATTTTGCAACTGTTCTTCGTGCTACTATATACCCTTTTTCCTTTAACAATTCAGAAAGAGTTTGGTCTGTGAGTGGTTTTTTCTTGCTTTCTTCAATGATAAATTGCTCTAGTATTTTTTTAATCTCGATGGATGACACATCTTTACCTTCATCATTTTTCAAGCCTTCAGAGAAAAACGTTTTAAGTAATTTTACTCCATAGGGTGTTTCAATATATTTACTATTTGCCACCCTTGATATTGTAGATATATCCATTTTAATTTTTTCAGCAATATCTTTTAAAATCATAGGTCTAATCTTTAGCTCATCACCTGTAAGGAAATATTCTTCTTGGTGATTAATAATTTCTTTTATAGTTAGATAAAGTGTTTGATGTCGTTGTTGTATGGCATCAATAAACCATTTAGCAGCGTCTAATTTTTGTTTGATAAATAGGACTGCTTCTTGCTGTGATTTAGATTTTGAAGTGCTTTCTTGGTATCCTGTAAGCATTTCTTTATAGGCATTAGATACTTTTAAATGCGGAGCATTTCTTCGGTTGAGTGTTACCTCAATTTTTCCTTCTTCAATGGTTAGTATAAAATCTGGGACTACATGAGTGTTTTGAATAGTGTTAGATAATGCACCGCCTGGCTTTGGATTTAATTTACCAATAATATCTAAAGCTTCTTTTAGTTCATCTTTTGTAACCCCAACTCTTTCTTGAAGTTGTATGAAGTGTTTATGTGAAAAATGGTCAAATTCATCAGTTATAATGTGTAACGCATTCACTATTTCAGGGCGATCTTTTTTCTTTTTTTCTAATTGTAACTGGAGGCATTCTTGTAATGATCTTGCTCCAACTCCAGGGGGGTCCAATGATTGCACAGCCTTTAATATTTTTTCTAGTTGTCTGTTTTCAACCATTATATTTTGGGTAAATGCCAAATCATCAATTAATTCATAATTTGTTCTTCGTATGTAACCACTGTCATCAATACTCCCAATTAGAAATTCTGCAATTTGCATTTCATTTTCATTTAGAATTAAATTTCCCATTTGTTGGTATAGGTATTGGTGAAAACTAATCCCTCCGCTTACTGGTACTGTTTTGTCTTCATCATCTGCACTATAGTTGTTTGTATATAAACGGTAGGCAGGAATTTCATCATCGCTTAAGTATTGATCTACATCAATTTCATCTGAGCTTATTTTGGTGGTATCTTCGAAATCATCTTCTTTGCTTTCCCCCACATTTTTTTCGATACCACTTTCTAATGCAGGATTTTCACCTATTTCTGCTTCAATTTTTTGTTCCAAATCAAGTGTAGAAAGTTGAATCAACTTCATCAACTGTATTTGTTGTGGAGAGAGTTTTTGAGAAAGCTTTAATTGGAGCTGTTGCTTAAGCATAATAAATTGAATCTATCGTAAAGATACAGTTTTAAGCAGCTACAGTTAGAATGCTGCACTTTGAGGTGTTCTAGGGAAAGGAATTACATCTCTAATGTTATTCATGCCTGTTGTGAATTGAACTAAACGTTCAAAACCGAGTCCAAATCCACTATGAGGAACACTACCAAAACGTCTTAAATCAAGGTACCACCATAGTTCTTCTTTGTCAATCCCCATTTCTTCAATTCTTTTTTCAAGAACATCAAGACGTTCTTCTCGTTGAGAACCTCCAACAATTTCTCCAATTCCAGGGAATAAAATATCCATAGCACGCACTGTTTTATCGTCATCGTTTCTTCGCATATAGAAGGCTTTAATGTTTGCAGGATAATCAAATAAAATAACAGGACATTTAAAGTGTTTTTCAACTAAAAAACGTTCATGTTCACTTTGAAGATCAATTCCCCATTCATTTATTGGAAATTGAAATTTTTTCTTTTTGTTAGGTTTTGAGTTTCTTAAAATTTCATATGCTTCAGAATAACTCACTCGCTTAAACTCATTTTCAACTACAAATTTTATTTTTTCAAGTAACCCCATCGAACTTCTTTCAATTTTTGGTTTAATGCTTTCTTCTTTAGCGAACCTTTCGTTTAGAAAAGTTAAATCTTTTTCACAATTGCTTAAAACTTTTTTAAGTACACTTGTAATGAATTTTTCAGCCAGATTCATATTGTCATCTAGGTCATAAAAAGCCATTTCAGGTTCAATCATCCAAAATTCTGCAAGATGCCTTGTGGTGTTTGAGTTTTCAGCTCTAAACGTGGGACCGAAGGTGTAAACATCTCCTAATCCCATCGCATAAGCCTCTGCTTCAAGTTGCCCAGAAACGGTTAGGTTAGTTTCTTTTCCAAAGAAATCTTTTTTATAATCGATAGCACCAGTTTCTGTAAGTGGTGGATTTTTAGGGTCTAATGTAGATACTCTAAACATTTCACCCGCACCTTCAGCGTCACTTCCTGTCACTATAGGGGTGTTTATATGGAAAAACCCTTCCTCTTGAAAAAACTCATGTACCGCAAATGATAAGGCAGATCGAACACGCATTACCGCAGAAAAAGTAGTTGTTCGTACTCTTAGATGGGCTTTTTCTCTTAAAAATTCAAGACTATGTTTTTTAGCCTGAATAGGATATTTTTCAGGATCAGAAGAGCCCAATAGTATTACTTTATCAACTTGAAGTTCTACTTTTTGTCCTCCTCCTCGACTCTCCACAAGTGTTCCTTCTAAACGAAGAGCAGCCCCTGTATTTATTTGTTTTAACAACGATTCTTTTAGAGATTCAAAGTCTACCACACATTGAAGGTTGTCTATGGTTGACCCATCATTTAAAGCAACAAATCGATTAGCTCTAAAGGTTCTAACCCATCCTTGAACAGTACAAGGTTTACTGATGGTTGCGGTTTCTAAAACTTCTTTAATTTTTACTGCTTTCATATTAATTTATTTGAAGGGTACCCATTATTTTTATTGTGCAATTAAGCGCAACAAATATAAGTTTATTTCAGAAAAATACTGTGTAGATATACTTACTTACGTTTATTAATCTAAAATCTTAATTTTTGGATGTTTTAAGACTTTGTCATTACTAATGGTATCTTCAAGAGATATGAGTAGTGAAGGGAGTAAAATTAAATTAGCTAGCATCGCCATTAAAAGCGTTACCGCTACCAAACCACCTAAGGCTTGTGTACCTCCAAAATTTGAAATCAAAAAGACCGAAAACCCAAAGAATAATACTACAGAGGTGTAAAACATGCTAATTCCAGTTTCACGAAGGGCAGCAAATACTGCTTGTTTTATTTTCCATCCGTTGGCAATTAATTCTTGCCGGTATTTTGCTAAAAAATGAATCGTATCATCTACTGAAATTCCAAAAGCAATACTGAAAACTAATATGGTAGATGGTTTTAAAGGGATACCAGAAAAACCCATTACCCCTGCAGTAATTATTAATGGAAGTATGTTTGGGATTAAAGAAATCAAGATCATTTTAAAGGATCTAAATAGGTAGGCCATGAAAAAAGAAATCAACAATATGGCTAGTGAAAGGGACAGAATAAGGTTGTTGATTAGGTATTTAGTTCCCTTTAAAAATAGTAGTGCTTTTCCTGTCATTTCTACTCCATACCGTTCTTTAGGAAATATTTTCTCAACCACTTTACGGAGTTCACTTTCGATGCTCTCCATTCGGTCGGTTTTAATATCCTTCATGAAGGTTGTAATTCGCCCATATTGACCCGTTTCATCAACATAGTCATTTAGTAACTGGCTGTTTCCATTTGCTTTATTTAAGTAAGGATAAATAAAGCTATTTTCTTGTGAAGTGGGAAGGCTGTAATAATTTGGATTTCCATTATAGTAGGCCTGCTTGGCAAACTTTATGGCGTTGACAATTGATAGGGGTTGTGATAGTTCAGAATATTCTTTAATGGTTGATTGTAATTGATCCATTCTCTTTAAAGTAGCGGGTTTTACAATTCCATTTTCTCGCTTACTATCAATCCAGATTTCTATTGGTACAATTCCATTAAAAGTTTCATCAAAAAAATGAATGTCCTTAAAGAAAGTTGCACTTTTAGGCATGTCTTCAATAATACTTCCAGAAATTTTTATTTGGTAAATTCCAATAATTCCAATGATAAGACCTAAAAGCGAAACAATATAGACGTTAAGCCTTTTTTTTCGGACTTTATTTTCCATCCATTTCACGAAATAATCAATCGATTTATTTTTGAGATGTTTTAGGTGCTTCTTTTTTGGAAGCGGCATAAAACTGTAGATAATTGGAATAATTAATAAAGATAAAAAAAAGATGCAAATTATGTTAATGGAAGCAACGACCCCAAATTCTTTTAGCATTTTACTGTTGGTAAGAATAAAGGTTGCAAATCCAGAGGCTGTTGTGAGGTTAGTCATCAAGGTTGCATTTCCAATTTTAACAATTACGCGTTGAAGAGATTTTGCTTGATTATTATGTTTTGAAACTTCCTGCTGATATTTATTTATTAAGAAGATACAGTTTGGAATTCCAATAACAATGATCAAAGGGGGAATTAGAGCAGTAAGGACTGTTATTTCATAACCTAGCCATCCTAAAACACCAAAAGCCCACATGACTCCAACCGCAACAACAATTAAAGAAATAAAGGTTGCCCTAAAAGATCTGAAAAATAAAAAGAAAATTAAGGAGGTAATCAATGTTGCACCCAAAATAAACAAGCCTATCTCATCAACAATATTTTGAGCATTTAAGGTTCTTATATAGGGCATGCCAGAAACACGTAAATCCATTTTGGTCTTTTTTTCAAAAGCTTCAGTAATGGGTATAAATTTTTCAAAAATAAAATCTTTACGCTTAGAGGTGTTTACAATATCTGGGTTCATATAAACTAAGGTTCGTATGGTATTGTTTTCAGCATTAAAAATTAGATTATCATAAAAGGGGAGTTCTAAAAAGAGCTTTTCTTTAAATTGCAAAAGGCCTAAAGAATCCTTTGCTTGGCTTAGTTTTAATGACTTAAGATCAAAACTTTCATTTTCAGAATTTTTGACTATTTCCTGAAGGTTATCAATAGAAAGTACAAAGCTGATCTCTTCAAAGGCACTGATTTTGGTATTTAAATCACGCCAGGCATTTCTTTTTTTGGGTGTAAAAAAATGTGGATCTTGAACTGCAATTACTATGAGATTTCCTTCATCACCAAAAGTTTTTGTAAACTCTTGGTATTGAATATTCTCTGGGTGATTATCTGGAAGTAAGTTTGCCTCTGTAAAGGTAAACTGCATATATTTCCATTGGGTTGACCAAAACCCAGTAAGGATAATTAAACCTATAAGAATTAGTATGCGATTCCTAAGGATTAGTCGTGCGACTAGATTCCAAAAACTTGATTTCCTTTTCTTTTTCATTAAAATCAGTCAGCTACTTAAAAAACAGCAAATACTTTATATAGTCAAAATTTCTTTTTCTTTGATATTGAAAATTTCGTCTGTTTTAGAAATATAGGTATCAGTTAATGTTTGCACATCTATTTCATAATTTATTTGAATATCATCTGATGCGTCAGATTTTTTAATTTCGCTATTGGCTTCTTTTCGGGCGGATCGAATGCCAATTTTAGCATTTTCAGTCTCCATTTTTGCTAGCTTGGCTAAGTCACGACGGCGTTCCTCAGTCAGCGGCGGAATATTAATAATGATAGATTCACCATTATTCATTGGATTAAATCCAAGATTTGCAATTAAAATAGCTTTTTCAATTTCCTGGAGCATTCCTTTTTCCCATGGTTGAACCATAAGGGTTCTTCCATCTGGAGAATTTACATTGGCAACCTGGTTAATAAGTGTAGGGGTACCATAATAATCTACTTTTACCCCCGCCAGCATAATTGGATTTGCTTTTCCTGCTCTTATGTTGAGCATTTCTTTTTCTAAATGAGCCAGAGCTTGCTCCATGCTTTCTTTTGCTGTGTCTACAATAAAATTCATTTCTTCCATAGCTTACTGTTTATTATAAATCCACTCGAGTCCCTATGTTTTTTCCTCGAACCACATTGATTAAGTTATTTGGCGTGTTCATATCAAAAACAATAATAGGCAGTTTGTTTTCTTGACTAAGCGTGAAAGCAGTAGTGTCCATTACTTTTAAGCCTTTTTTTAGCACATCATCAAAAGATAAGGTGTCAAATTTAATTGCTTCTTTATTTTTTTCAGGATCTTCATTATAGATTCCATCTACACGTGTTCCTTTTAAAATTACATCAGCATTAATTTCTATTGCACGCAATACTGCTGCGGAATCGGTTGTGAAATAAGGGTTTCCTGTACCAGAACCAAAAATTACTACCCGTCCTTTTTCAAGGTGTCGGGTTGCTTTTCTTTTAATAAATGGTTCGGCAATGGCTTCTATTTTTATTGCTGTTTGAAGCCTTGTTGGAATTTCATTATTTTCAAGGGCACTTTGCAAAGCAAGTCCATTAATTACTGTTGCTAGCATTCCCATGTAGTCTGCTTGAACACGATCCATTCCTTTGCTTGCTCCAGAGACTCCTCTAAAAATATTACCACCACCAATTACAATAGCAATTTCAATACCTTCATCAAATACTTTTTTTATCTCTTTGGCGTAATTGTCTATCTTAATGGGATCAATTCCATGGGTTTGGCTTCCCATGAGAGCTTCACCACTTAATTTTAATAATATTCTTTGATATTTCATTTAAAAGGAATGTATAAACAAATATAAAAATTAAAGCATAATTTATCCAGGTTAAATCCTAACATTATAAAAGACTTCTCCTCAGAAGGTTTTTTTGGAGATTAGCGTATTCTATTGCTGGATAATCTTGGTGTTATATTTTTTTCTGAAGTATGATCAACCACACTTTCCATAGAAAAGGCATTTTCTATACTATAAGCCCCTATTTTGGTTCTTTTAAGGGCAGAAAGATGGGCTCCATTTGATAATGATTTACCAAAATCATGAGCTAAACTTCGTATGTAGGTTCCTTTGCTACAGCGAACTAAAAATTCTACTTCCGGTAGGTTTATTTTTATTATTTTGAATTCATGGACCGTAACAGTTCTGGGGGTTATTTCAGGGTTTTCTCCTGCCCGCGCATATTCATATAATCGTTTACCGTCTTTTTTAAGAGCAGAAAAGAGCGGAGGGTATTGTAAGATTTCCCCAGTAAATGGATTTGTGGCGTTTAGAATCATTTTCTCAGTAAGTGAACCAGTGTCAAATGTTTGATCCACCGAAGTTTCTAAATCATAAGATGGTGTTGTAGCGCCCATCAAAAAAGTTCCTGTATATTCTTTTTCAGTTGCCTGAAGTGTGCTAATTGATTTGGTTTTGTTACCGGTGCAAATTAGTAAAAGACCGGTTGCTAGTGGATCCAAAGTTCCTGCATGGCCTACTTTAATTTTCTTAAGACCGACTTGGTTTTTAAGGTGCCACCTTAATTTATTGACAACTTGAAAGGATGTCCACCCTAGAGGTTTATCAATTAGGATTAGTTGTCCCTCTTGCAATTCATCAGGGTTAAAATGTTGTTCAAAAAAGTCCATAAATCAAAGCTAATCCACCTACTAGTATACAATAAAAGCTAAAATATTTAAGTTGGCTTTTTTTAACCAAAGCAATCATCCATTTACAAGCTAAAATGCCTGTAATAAAAGCAGTAATAAAACCAGCTAAAAGGGGAAAAAAATCAATGCTATTAGTTATATTTTTTGCATCCAAAAGTGTTTTTACCATACTTCCAAAAATGAGAGGCAATACCATTAGAAATGAAAAGCGGGTGGCTTTTTCTCTATCAATTCCTAATAATACTGCTATAGCAATGGTTGAGCCACTTCTTGAGATTCCAGGTAAAATGGCAATAGCTTGAACTAAACCAAGAACGAAGGCATTTAGTGTAGATACAATCTTAACTGTTTTTAGTGCTTTATCAGCCCAAAATAAAATAATTGCGGTTATGCATAGCATCGCTCCTACTAAGACTAGATTTTTCGAAAATAAAACCTCAATATGTTCTTGTAAAAAAAGGCCCACAAAAACTGCAGGAATCATTGAAATTATTATTTTGAAGCTAAATTGAGTGCTTTCATTCCATTTGAACTTCAGCACTCCTTGTATTAGTTGCAAAATGTCTTTTCTAAAAAACACAATAGTACTTAGTGCAGTAGCAACATGTAATGTGAGAGTTAAAAAGAGGCTTTCTTCTGGATTGGCTTGATTTCTAAATATAGCTTTCCCTATTTCTAAATGACCACTTGATGAAATTGGTAAAAATTCAGTGAATCCTTGAATAACACCTAAGATTATTGCCTCTAAGTAATTCATTTTTTAGAAGCTTCGTGTGTTAAAATAGAATACATGACCACTCCAAATCCTAAAAGAACTATTGTGGGAGCTAGGCGAATACGTCTAAAATTAAATATAGCCTCATTGAAATAAAGCGGATCATCACTTCCTCCACCTACCATTAAAATAAATCCTAAAGTAATAATGGCTAATGCGAGAAATAGAAAACGATAGTTGCGTTTTCCAAATAAAAACTTTTTAGGTGTGTTGGATTGTTTCATACTGCTAAAATAAATTAATAAATGGCATCTGATTTAAGATTTAAGTAGCGCTGGGTTGCAAAAAAAGTACTGATTCCTGTAACGCCTATTCCTAAGATTAATACTCCTACAAAAACAATGGAAAGCTCAAAGGGTTGCTGCATCATGTTTAACTCCGGAAACCTCTTATTAATTTCAAAAAATAAAATGGCTAGTCCGCTTAAGGCTATAAGTGAACTGATTATGCCTAAGCGTAAATGTGTCCAAATAAATGGCCTGCGAATAAAAGATTTTTTTGCACCTACTAATTGCATTGTTTTAATAATGAACCGTTTGGAGTATATTGATAAACGAATGGAGCTGTTGATGAGTAATAAGGCAATTACTACAAAAAGCCCGGTTGTTAGAAATAATACAAAGGATATTTTCCGAATATTTTCATCTAAAAGTCTGACCAGCGGTTGGTCATATACTACTTCACTTATAAAATCAGTCGTCTCAAATTCTTTTTTAATTTGGGTTAAAGAAAATGTGCTTACAAAGGCTGCATTAAAATATACGTCTATTGAATTCAAAAGCGGATTGTATCCCAAAAACTCTAAAAAGTCCTCTCCGATATCTCTTGCATATAATTCTGCAGCTTCTTCTTTTGGAGTGAATCGAACATTTTTTGTGGCTGAATTAAGCTGAATTTTCTTTTGTAATTGCTTAATTTCAATATCCTTAGCGCTATCTTTAAGGTATACAGTCATAACAATTTGCTCTTTAAAATGTGAGGCGATATTTTTTGTATTCAGCAAGAATAATCCAAGTACTCCCACAAAAAACAAAACAAAGGAAATGCTAATAATTACCGAAAAGTATCCAGTTAGGAGTCTTCTTTTTTGATAGGTTTCTTGAAAGCTTTTAGCCACGGTTCTTGTTTTTGTAAAAATATAAAAGAAATCTAAGACAACATGGTGATAAAATATTCTTTTTGCTTTTTAACATTCCACCAATAAGCGTATTTTTGTGCCTTTCAAAGCAACCAATAAATCAAACAGTGGGATACGATTTTAAAGATATTGAAAATAAATGGCAGATATACTGGGCAGAATATGAAACCTTTAAAGTCTTCAACCTATCTGAAAAGCCAAAATTTTACATTCTAGACATGTTTCCATACCCTTCAGGGGCTGGGCTTCATGTTGGGCATCCACTTGGGTATATCGCCAGCGATATATACGCACGCTTCAAACGTCATAAAGGTTTTAATGTTCTACATCCACAAGGGTATGATTCTTTTGGACTTCCTGCAGAGCAATATGCAATTCAAACAGGCCAGCATCCTGCAAAAACAACAGAGGAAAACATTTCCCACTACAGGAGGCAACTTGATCAGATGGGATTTTCTTTTGATTGGAGTAGAGAAGTAAGAACTTCAAGCCCAAATTTTTATAAATGGACCCAATGGATATTCTTAAAACTATTTGATCATTATTATTGTAATAAAGCAAATAAAGCACTTCCTATTACTGACATAGTCAAATGTTTTGAAAAAGAAGGGAATCTAACTATAAATGCAGTTTGTGATGCAAAAGTTAATTCTTTTTC